>OCZT010003865.1_pt1 | contig 15265 bp, 18 predicted proteins | sample 1539031 | NCBI WGS metagenome assembly OCZT01 (sample SAMEA3539308, study PRJEB22396) | soil metagenome | biome: tundra; feature: field; material: soil | place: USA | collected 2010-05 | depth 0.15 m
TCGCTCACCACTGATATAACAAAAGGGAAGCATTGCCGTTCAGACCAACGGCACAATCAGAAAAGAAATGGTTCAAGTCGTCAGTGCTGCTATCCTCTCAAGGGACGAGAGGTCAATAACGGAATAGTAGTGGTAACGACTCAAAATAATTACAACTGCGTGCCTTACGGTAGGAGGGACACTGAAAATCTGAAAATGATTGACTGTGTTTGTATCGCAGGATAAAAGAGCCACCACTCACATTGCCAATGTTTATACAAGGGGTTGACCCAATTCTTCATTATTATATAATGGGGGAGGGGGGGTTATGCCGAGGGAAGTCCTTCGGGGAAGAGAGAAAAGATATAATAACTTGATGTATTTCACTATAGAGAATATAATTGTGTGCGTATGGAATGGATGACTAAAGACCAATGGAAGAAACATCAGGCGAAGAATAATCCTAGATGGATACCCAGAGATCAATGGATACGGTTGAAACGTCTTCAAGAGTTTGTTGAATCAAAGACGGGTATCCAACTGGCAAACGAAGACCCAAATCTTTTTAAGCAATTATGCCGAGAAATTGAGTGTCCTAATTTTAAGAAGTATATTCCTACGAAAAGTAATTTGAAATGAGAGTGTCCTGATTTGATACATTCACACAGGCCACTTATCCAACGGGCACTTCTCAGCCTCCAGTTGACTTTTTGCCGAAATATAACAAAGGCATAGATCGCATTTGGAAAATGAAGTTAAGCCGTTATGCTTCGAAAACTTTGGGTCATTGTTCTTCGTTGAATGACTACATTTTCGGCATACATTTCTTCTCGCATCAATTATTTCTTTTGGTGCTAAGTTTATTCCCAACAAAACCTTTGATAGACCTATAACGCCTCTTGCAATGGTAGCCGGGGTATAGTGTGCTTGATTGCAATTACACATATTATATCCCAAATTCCGCACAAGTAGGACCAATACCAATACCAATACCATTGGCGGCATACGTTTGTGCAAATCTTCCACCATTGCATACGCAATTTTCCTTAGCCATCATCAATAACCAAGGCGCTTCAATCACATTAACGAGTAGCGGATCACAGGTACTTGAACCAGCTTCCTGGGGAAATGTGTTGGGTGCAGTTGGTTGTGGCATTGAAGTAGGAAGAAGCGTAGCACTACCGACCAGTGGGGGGGCTTGTATGTCATTAATTAAGGGTAAGGTGGAACGAGCTTCAAATACGTCTCTCGCCGCGTAGTATCTATGACCAACTACATTTAATTCTGGTGTTTCGCAATCGGTAACTGGTTCAACATCTGGGGCACAAAATCCTCCGTCTTCTTCCCAAGTACTAATACAATTATGACCTGTCACCATAGTACTACAATTCAAGTCCGCCTCACATCTACATGGTGGTGATTGATAGTAAGGATCATCCATTGATTGCTTCACGATTGCAGACCAAGATATACCTCCCCATACAGAATCAACGAGGACGGTTGGCGACCACCCCAAATTAATGCCGTTGGCAAAACTCTCAGTATTTGATGCCGGGCTGAAATATACTGCTGCACTCGAACACGGTCCAATTGAAATACAAGTTGTGACGGCACTCGAAGTTATTACTGGTGGTACTGGTGGTACAATTGAATAGTATCCACATGGGGTAGCGCCACTAGTACAATTAGCACTATAAGGTAGAGCATTGGCAGCATTCTGAGCAATAATACGACTATATTCCGCCCACAATCGTATATTATTTCCAAGATTCCATTTGTAATATACAAAATCACCTTTAGGCGAAGAATCATTCCATTTTGCATCTATTCCAAACGGAGAATGGATTTGTCCTTGCCCCGAGTAATAACTACCACCAACCGTTCCGTTGAGAATAATTGTATCATTATCAATTACCTTAATAGTATGTGTTCCATTGAGTGCGGGAGTGGTTACTCCGATTACAACCACACTATCACCAGTTATCAAATATGTGGAACTATCCAACGAAGCAGTAATAGCACCACCAGCACTTGACGATATTATGGAAGTGATACCTACTCTACCACATATCTTGTCGGTCAGATTGGGCCAACGCAATTCGGCAATTACACCAGTACCACCATTATCAATTGGGGTAGTTGGAAATTGACTTGCGGAAGCAATTCTTGGTTCATGTAATGTAACACTATGAGCCGAAGACGCTGCTAATGTCCACAATCCATCTAATCCACCATAGGAAATCCACACTTTACTACCACTCGCAATAAGATTGTTTGGTGCTGTGGGTTCAAGGGCTATTACATCACCAGATACACTTGCAATGCATCTATTGGTGGATTGTGATAATTGTAGAAAGTCAGCACCACATGGTCTGGCATAATTGAATGACGGTTTACTATAGATATTCTCGGCATATTTACAAGCATAGAGAGTATCATCGGATATTATTCCCGCATCACCACTATGGCAAGTGTTAGGAAATGTCCAAGTGAAATTGGAAGCTACGAACGCCCCGTCTGGAAAATTATTAGAATCTTGATAGGTGGTCCATTGGGTGGCTCTCGGGACACCACAATCAGTTGACCATGCACCGTAATCTTTGACATAGAATGCAATACAACTTGGGTCTAAAACATCAGGACATGTACAATAATTTTCATGTGATACGTCCCATATTTTATTAATTCCCTCTGGCCCCGGTTTTCCTAATATTTCTCCAGTCCACTGCGAAGTGGTAACATTACAGTTTCCAATATAAGGATAGTTAGTTGTTTCTTTCCGAGAAACAATCGGTCCCACGGTTTTCCTATTATCACTTTTCCAAGGCATGTCTTTATCCATATCCCATTGAGGCAATAGATTGTTTATCAGATCGAGATAAACCTCTTGGGCAGTGTAAGGATTACTTAGTGTTCCATCCGCATGTTGAGTTATCAACCTGGCCCAATTCAAACTCACGGTATCTTCTTGTGCCACATCATCATAGGAAAAAAAGGTATCACTAATTATCATATTAAATTCGTGCCATTTTTCCCAAGAGTAAATTATATCACCATCATCACACGACGGAGTTATGATTCGTGGACCATACTCTTTCATCACTATACTGTTGGGGCTAATAGTTAGTTCACGAGCCAATACAGTTGTTGGTGTTATAGCTGGACCACAATGAGTTAGTGTACCAACCGTTCCAACCGCATTATATTCAACGTGCCAACTACCAGAACCCAAGTGTGTGATTACATCTGGGACACCAGCACTTGGGGCAGCAACTACAGATTTCCACGCCGCCATTATGTCGAGCCACGTTCCATTCGCATAACCAACTAATCCTGCCGCCGCACCAGCAAAAAATGATTGTTCCCACGCGATACAATCAGCATTTCCCGCACAACCTTCGGAGAAATCTCCGCTTGAAGCACTGGCACAAGAAGCAACTACAATTTGTCCATACTTATTTACGGTTGAGGTTGCAGTAGCAGTACCAATAAGTGTAGTAACATGTTCGTCGGGATAAGTGGTACAATTTCCTCCAATTTCAATTGGCGGGTCATCACAATTGTAATATGTGAGTGGTGTAAATACTGGGTTTCCCATTACTGTTTCATCAACTTGATATGAGGCATGGGCGACGAGAGTTAAATACTTCGTGGTATCGTTAGTAGGACGGTTTTCTAATTTCTGACAACCACCAACACACCAATCCCAATCGTCGGGCTTTCCGTAGTCTGGGGAAGTGTATGATTTCTTTCCACTCCAAGTCTTTTTACCGTACAAATTCTTAAAGAATCCAGCTCTATTATTACCACAAGGATTGGACGCTGTATCCTGTGACTGAGAATAATAATTGTGATAATTTCCTACTTGAAAACTTGAAGTATGGCTTCCCGAACCATGTATATAAGAGGTTGAAATAGGATAACAATACAAATTTCCATTGGTATAATTACCACATTCAAATATCGGCCAGGAAGTCGTTGAATAAGGACTACATGCCTCAGTAGTCAAATTTGCCAGTGGATATGGATCAATGTATGTTGGTTGTGACGAAGTATAATGAAACATCTGGGTGACATTATATTTGATCTTAGTGGTGGAATCAATTGCATCGGCATTCTGAAAACATCCTCCAAACGTAGGAATTACTTCTGCGGTATTCTGCCCACAAATTGGTCTCAAATTTGGTGAGATTGCATTCATTCATTTAATTATGGATTATAAGACCCAGTATAATTTGCGGAACCAGATGGTACTGTCTGACTATCCACATAAGAAGTTCCACTTTTTCCACAGATATTCATTCTCGTTGGCAATAATGATATTAATTCCCAATATCTGCCCCAACTTCCACTTAATGCTTGTGGATTAATAATCGCCGTATTCGTCATTTCTGGCCACGTTGGAAAATAATTCACGTCCCACAAACGAATATAATTTATACTATTCAATAATGCGGGTAGGGCTTGAAGGGTTTGATATGTTGTTTGAGACGAGGGAGTATTAAACAAATTCCCACCAATCGTTTCCCAGACGGAGTGCCAGAGAGCAACCCCATAGAATTCTAGTGATGGTACATTAGATACACAGATATATGTGCCTGGAATAGGGTAATAATTGGGTAATATAAATGGGAATATCATTGTGGGAAGAAGTAGACCGGGCTTTATGATTTTTACTACTCCTTCTTGAGCCGAATAACCCACAATGGATGGATTAGGTAATTGTACAGCCGTATTTGAAGAAATTATAATGGGGGTCTTCACATAACCAGTAGCCCAGGGAAAATGTGGAGAATCCAAATAACTACCACTAATTGGTAATACTCTTACTATATCATCTATATTATAACCATCAATTGGACTCCAGTCACCAACATAATTCATGTAATTGGGTCGCTGTCTTAGTTTGGAATTGAGTGAAATAAACTTACCAGTCGGACCAGCAGTTTGAAGAAAATCTGAACTCACAGATACCCGTTGCTCTAAGATATTATCTTGCACCGCATTCATCCATACGGATGAAGCATCATTGGTTATTTGTGCTGGACGCAGTACGCTCATATTATCAACATTAAAACATCATTTGGATTGGGTGAGTCTCCACTACCATCAACTGGGTCATATAGTCCCCAATCACCAGCGGACCACTGATTCCACACCCAATGCTGAGTAATTTGAATTTTGTTTACAGATACCATTTGATATTCCGAAGGAAATTGAAGCCACCCAATATAAGTTACAATTCCCTTGCCATCCATATTCCAGGTGTGAGGATAGTTATTCTCGGAAAAATTATCATCGGAAATATATTTCTGAGATTGGTCATTATTAAACCATTGGTTTACCGTCATTGAAGTTGGAAGGGCATCTTTCATTATTTGAGGTATTTGATTCAAACGATTACCATTGTAGTTAGCATAATGATATTGGTTCAGAAATTGCTTGGTAGAAAATATTTTCCAATCAAGTTCAGGATATATTAATTCTGAACTCGGGCTTAAAAAATTACTGACAATCATTGTCTTGCGAATGGTCGGAAGACTTGTTTGCTCGCCATGAACCCCAATAGATTTTAACCTATAAGCCACGGTTGCATTTACAGCAGCATAACCATTGTTTGCCGCTTGTATATCAAAAGGATATTGTCCATTGTTTGGATTGTTCAATTTATTATCTATCGCTTTAACAGTATCAGCACTCATTTTGTTGTTGAATTTTCTATCTCCCAATTCAAGAATATCTTTCTCAAATGGAGTATTGATTAACTCCCACGTAAATAATGGATTTGTCTCGCCCGAATCACCATCAAGAATAATATCAAATGGAAACGTTATGTTTAACGTCCAAATATGTCCTCCAGACAAATCATATTCGTAGCCGCCATTTCTGGCCATATTAGCCAATTGAGTGAGTTGATATTCGGTTCCTTTGAATACAATTTTACTAATTCCACCAGAACGGGCATTCCACGAAACAGTAGTAACACCGGTTACATATTCGTTGTTGATAATACCGTGCATGATTGAATCATTTGGTATTGGTTGTGTTCCCACATTGTCTATTTGTTGTGTTAATGGATTACTCATATTAAGTTTCTTACGCCATCATTGGCGTGTATGGAAGACTGGTTGGAGTGTGCCCATAATCCATCAGTGGTTTTTGTGTTGGAACCGAAGGTTCATTTGATTTACCTCTGGGTTTTGTATTATCATCAATATGAACCACACCCGTAGCAATCTGTTGAATTAATCTTTCCATTCTGAAATTAGTATCAATACCCATAAGACCACCAACCTTTAGAAATGGATTACCTTCTAATTTCTCTAAGCCTTTACCAGTACCAAAATCTCCTTTCCTATTAGTTGTTTGTTGGCCACTTTCACCTGCTAGTGTAAATATCTCTTCTATATTCTGTCCCGCCGCATTTCCATATTCCTTCGCGGTTTCCCAAGCGGCTTCAGATTGCTTTTTAAGATAACCAAACCTAGGTATTTTACTCACCAATCCCAATACACCAGCGATTAACGTGGCAACCGCAGCAATAATAATATCATTGAGCCACATGATACTCTTTCGTATTATTCGGACCACGCCAACAATCACAGCGCCAACATAAGCCAATACGACCCCCAAATCTAAGAGAATGGTTTTCCAAGCCTTCCATTCATCTGCCATCATTGCCATAGTACCACTATCAACTTTAATGCCATATTTTTCGGCATATTCTTGATTCTCGGCGAGAGATTTCACTGATCTGATATTCTTAACACCCACTGCATTTTCGATTTGAGCATCACTCAATTTACCTGAACTTACCGCTGTTAGAAACTTTTTGAAAACGTCTTCAATATTTAAGTTTTTTAGTTCAGATTGAGTTAATCCAATTGCATTTGCCAATTTAACAAAATCTGCTTGACCACCCAATGCTTTTTCTGTAACAAGGTTTATTTTCTCCATCATCTGTGCTGCCCAACTCAAATCTTTACCCATCAACGATGCCGCAAATCCAAGTGTCTGAGCAGCATCCGTAGAAATATTCATCTGCTTAGATACTTCCACAATTTCGTGTGCCCAAGCAGCCGTATGAGTACCCAATTCATACATCAACGTGGCCGCACCAGCTACGGCAGCGAATGCGGTTGCTGTTCCCAATAACCCACTACCAGCATTACCCGTCGCCATTAAATCTTTGAATATCTTACCTACCTCTGCGCCCTTACCACCAATCCGTTTGAACATGGCATTAAACATACCTTCAGCAACTGATATGCCAGCACCATCCACACCAACTCCAATTTTTATTTGTGGGTTATTTGCCATTTATTGCCAGTTCCTTAGCGATAGTTTCTTGTTTCTTTATCTCTTCAATCTGCCAGTCTGGCATCAAAGTTATAAGTCCCTTGTTTTCAAGTATCTTGAAATATTCCGCAAACGCTTTTGATATTGGAATATCATAAATTTCAACATCATTAAATCGACCCTCAGTTACAAGTGCGGTAATGATATTCTGAGTCCAATGAGCACCCGACTCTTTGGCGGCATCCTTGTTTTCTTCCTCATCAAAAAATAGCGGAACCTCAATTCCCTCTTTTCGATACATGTTGAATAGAGAAAATTTATTCATCAGTGCCCACCCCTTTTTATGAGACTCTTTTCTAATTGATTTATACCATTTCGTTAACCAACTATTTCTGGCATCGTCATCATTATACCAATCAATGAATTCTTGATATTTACGAGAACATATAGCCACGGCAATCAATAAATCTATAACAGTTATTGCATTTGTTTCCTTATCCTCAGCAAAACCACAACCGTGTCGTTTCATCAAAAGTAAGTGGCCCAATGATAATGGACGAAGCACTACACCAAAGATAGTATATCTATCTGGTATAGCGGCTTTTACATATTTGTCGAATTGTTGAGACATAGTTAAATTGTGGCTATTTGGGGGTATCTGCTTAATTTGAGGGTAACCCGGGTTGCAGTAGTATTGCCGGTATGGGTTGTAATATTATCGACGAACCAAGGAAGTCCGCCCAACTGAGTGTTGACAGTATCTGATAGATATACTATGTCTCCAATATCGGGAAGATAGTATTGAGCATTGCCACTATTGTTACTATATTCGGTCGCCACATAAGTAAATGTAGCTTCCTCGTACATGCCCCACCACACCTTGCTTACGGGAGTATCTCCTCCATCCAATATCAATTCTGAATTGGCATGGAATGAGTGTTCGCGGGTCTGCATTAGACCCGTTATTCCCGATATGGTGGTGTTGACGCCCCAATTTATACTGACGCCATGAAATACCGTTTTTGGCATAGGATAAACTCCTTTCTGTTACCACGTAAATTATACAATGATAACAATTGAATATCCTATCAAGTGGTGATACTTGGATAGTACGTCATCTTGAGCGTTACACGAACGGCGGCAACATTACTTCGTTTCATATCTACCGAATCAACAATCCAATTTGTGGCATTGATGTTAGGATAGTTTGTATCAGCAATTGCAACCATTACTCCAATCGCTGGATAGGTTACGGTTGCTGTTCCCGATGAACCGGCACCAGTAGCGACATATTCGAATGTTGCCGTAGATTTGAAAGCGTAGAAAGTCTTTTCAACTTCTGCCCCAGTACCATCGCGAATAATTTCCGTATCTGCTGTAAGAGCATGGTCATTAGTCTGAAACATTCCAGTCACATAGGAAATGCCACTTGCAATTCCGAAATTTACACCAACTCCGTGGTATGTATTAATCATATTTTTATTCCTTTTCTGTTTACTTAATAAACCGACCCACTTAACGCACAGAGAATATCTAAAACATACTCTTGTCTGTGAGCATCTCCTTGCCAAGAATCTTTAGTATCAGTAACTAAAATGTTATACACAAAATAGCCAGGATATGTATTCAAAGCAGGAATAGTTGAACTACTTAGGAAGTTTTGGAAAATAGTATCGGACAACTCCGTATTTATTACGTCGGTGTCAAATGCAATTTCTTTACAAACTATCGTAGTTGCTACGTGATAAATGCCCGAGTACGGAAAGTCTTCCGTAGCATTCTCTGCATAGCATACAACCAATGGTGCCGATTTATCTTCATTATCAATTCCAGTTACCACCAAACCAGCCACACTGGCACTAAACAACGAAGCCGTTGCTAATGCTTGACAGGCAAGTTCGGTAGTACGTAAAATTGGCAATGACATATTTCATTAAGATTGCTGTGCCAAGAACTGAATATTACCTTGTCCAAATTGATTGGCTACTCCTGAGCCACTTACAAATGGGGGATAACTTCCAATTACTCTTACTGCAACACTTGTCAAGGAACCCGACCACGGGAGAATTGCAATGGAACCTGGAATTAGAATTGATCCTAATGGGTTACCACCACTAGACGCAGAAATCTGGATTACACTCTGAGAAAATTGAGTGTTATCGTTATAGAAAACTGCTTGAATGCAATCCGTTAGGGTGCCCAAAGTTACAGTTGTCCATACACTTCCAGTTACTACAGCGTTTCCCGCAATAAAATTCGAAGAACTTGTTTGCGTGTTTATGTTGGTTGATACTGTTGTGCGAACTCCGTCAACCACCGAATTTACGCTCGCATTTGTAGAAAGTTGATTCATATTGAATTACCTTTTGTTTGTTTATTGTTGTACCGTCATTGAAATCGTTTAACCGAACGTTTTCTTTATTATTTCGTTCTGCTTTTTTACTATGTAGTCCCGCATGGATTGTGTTTCCATCTGTATTGCCTTCACGGCACCCTCTTCAATTATATTATGCACCTTGGCGCTGTATTGTTTGCCGCCCACCACACTATTCCATATCCATGCTACGGGACTGAATCCTTCCGTGGCTGTGGTAGCCCCACCAAAAATTCTACCACTCTTGGCAGTACCCGACGGAATACTTGCCCCACCTTTTCTAGGTACTACCATTGCTAACTTTTTGATGGCTGGAATCCAACCCGCTGCCACGAAATTAACGTGACTCTGAAATTTCCTAATGAACCTCTCCACCGCATTTGCCATTTGTGGACCATTCAATCCCTTCTTACCTTGCTTGGCTCTCTCCACATTGACCAAAATTGCTGCCAGTGGAACACTTGGATAAGAGGCCGATGGACCTTCCAACTTGGCACGAATTACATTCTTATCCGCCTTCTTTGTTACATTTACTGCATCGCGGGCAATATAATAAGCATGTTGATTGCACGCTTCCGCAAAATCTCTCTTGGAGTAAGTCATATACTCCTTGAATACACGGTCGAATTCTTTTGTATCTACCGTTATGTTAAGCATCAGAGACCTCGCCCAGTATCCGCACAAAGCAATTTAATGAAGCCATCAGTTGACTCTTGCTTCACTGTAAGTATTCGGTAATCAACTCCCTTGTAAGTTAACCTCTGTTGACTCAGCGGATAAACACCATCGGTGAATAATTCCTTGAGTACTGTGAGAGACAAATCCGCATCTATTCCAAATCCACCTTCACCAAGTATATCGGATTTTCCTCGGCTCGAAGGAATACATTCGTAATCCTGTCCCTTGAAAGTAAATACTTGGTGTCCCAAGTCTCTAGCAATTACTTGCAAATCAGCAATGATTGTGTCTGACAGTGAGAAAGTTGACATATCTTTAATTGCTCAAATACTGAATTGCCGCTTGTAAAGAACCTATGTTATCATTCAATAAGCCAATAGCCACATTACACTTGTTACAGAGTAGCCCTCTAACAATTCCTGTATTATGGTCATGGTAAATTGCAAGTGATGTTTCCATATCAGATTGGTGTCTTCCACAGATTTTACATTTGCCCTCTTGCTCTTCAAACATTCGGTTGTAATCAGTCTCGGTTATTCCATAGTGTGTAAAGCGTGCTTTGACATCTACCTTCTTTCTATTCGCCTTATAAACATTCGTATGTTTTCTGCGATGGTAAATGTCATTGGCTTTACAACGCTTACTGCAAAACACGTTATCTATTCGTGTTGGCGTAAACTCATTATGACATTGCTTGCACTCCATATACCAGAAATGGCAGCAGTAGGTTTGTGGCTACTACCGCCATTGAGAACTAACATTGTTTGTCCAGATTACTTAATCTGAATCACACCGTTTCCATCTCCAACTCCAACACCCGACAGACAGTCAAAGACACGTACATTCGTGGCTCTCAGCGGGTCATAGAATTGGCGGAAACCAATTGTCAAACCAGTGCCGCCAGCGTCACGCATTTCTTGCACGTCAACATACATTCCGTCATAGTCTTGCGGTTGGTGATAGCCATTCGCAAAGAGAATGCCGTTAGGATTGGTTGCAATACCATGCGTACTGTTGGGCAAAGTAAACTCGCATTTGTATGGATAGAATCCGATGACTTCCTCAATACGTCCCTGTTTTACTGGCAAGTCCGTGCCGAAGTATGAGGCATTGAAGATGGTGGTATTAATCATCAAATTCTGCCAAAGAGTCGTATCACAGATGAGTGAACGTTCTCCATTTGCCCATTTGGAGTCGTTGGCCAACTTATCAAGAGCAGCAAGACCGACCGAACTTGTAAAGGTTGCTACCATAGAGTTAGAGCCAGAGTTTGGGAAGTTAGCATCCGTAAGAATGGTTGCCAATGAGGCCGAGATAACATCCGTTGCGAGGCGTCTTCCAGCTTGATTTCCAATGCGAGTAATCGCTTCCTGATTCAAAACGATAAGGTCTGAATCGGTCAACGCAATCCTCTGATACATTAGGCTGTTCAACGTGATTGCCTTACCAACAATAGTATTACCATTGTTTGCGTATCCGTTTGTATAATCAAACGCATATGATGCGCTAACGTTTTGAGCATAGGGCACGCGCACTACGTCGTTTAATCCTGCTGGGCCGATTTTAACGGCGTAACCAAGTGCGGTTAGCGGAGCAACTGTTGCTACGAAACCTTCAATTGCACCTTCGGTTAAATATCTATTCAGACCTGTTGCCATAAATTATATATCTTTCTTTTAAGCACCTGCTGGTACTTGTTTGTTTTTCTTGTAATCGTCGGTATGTGAAATGAACGTAAAACGTGATTTCTTTACCCCCGATGCGAGCAACTCGTCATTGCTCTTTTTTACCGTCTCGGGTTCTACACCGAGAGAGGCGACTAACGCAGCAGCTTTAGCAGCCGTTTTACCCTCTGCTTCAACTACTTTGTTACTGGTCTCTTTGACGGATTTTTGCAAATTGTCTGTTTCAACTTTGTGAGTTCCTTCCAGTGCCGCAATGGCAGTGGCATGTTCAGCCTTCAAATCAGCAATGGTCTTATCCATGCCTTCCTTTTCTTTCATGAAGTTGCCGATAACATTTTGGGCGTCGGCTAAATCCTTTTGTGCTACTTCAAGTTGCCCCACCAAAGTGAGTTTATCTTTCTCAAGTTCCTTGCATTGGGCATTTGCTTTTGCGATGTTGAAAATATTCATATTGTGATTTCCTTATTGTTATACATATTTGTTAGTTTACCAAGAACGCCAATAATTCGTTCAAAGAATTTGCATATCCATCAATAATGTTCTTATTGATTAAATCATCCGAGGTAAAACACTGGCCCTGCAAATCTTCATCCGCAATTGCTCGCTTGGACGTTACTGCTGATTTGAATTGAATGTATATTTTATCAACTTCTGATTGAAACATAACACGCTCTTCATCTGACATTGGTTTCCATTCTGCCCCCGATAATTTCTTCGAGCCAGCACTAATGGCATTTATTTTTACACCTTCGTTGGCCAACATAACCGAAGTATCCAAATATATTGAATATACCCCCACGCTGCCAGCATGTACTGTGGGAGAGGCATAAATGGCATTACATTGGCTCGCTAAATAATAGCCAGCACTGCAACACATTACATCGAAATACGCAATTGTATTCTTAACCTTTGATGCTTCTGCAATTTTAGAAGCAAGTTCTGGGGTACCATTGACAGTTCCGCCGGGCGTGCAGAAATAGAATACTATCGTGTCAATATTCGGGTCTGATACTGCTTCGTCAAGTTGCTCGGAAATAACATCGACATCTACCATTCCAAAAAGCATCGTTTCAATCCATCCAAGGTGTTTTCCAATTACACCATCAACCTCAATGACTGCAATGTTAGATTCCATTGAACCACTATCCATCGACCCAGAATCATCATTCTCTGGCATGTCGTCTGGTTCCATCGGAAAAGTGTCGGGCATCTGTATCTTTCCAGTAAATATATTTTCGTATTGTTGGCGTAATACCCCGTGCGCCGAAGGCAAAACAAACCACGGCGATTGGTAGATTGAATTCTGTAGATTGATAAGATTTATCATATAATAAGTTGTCTCCTTTATGCGTATCTGTTACTATTTACGGTGTAGTAGTAGAAGTTGATGCCATAGCAGTTGGTGGAGGATTAGGAGACCTTTGCGAAAGCAAATTCAACGCACCATCCATTGTAATAGAGTATTTCTTTGATAATACCGTTGCTCTGGTCAACAAATCTTCGGTTTCTTTCTGTTGCTGTTCCCGAAGCTCATACCAATCTTTTCCACCTTTGGAACTTATATCCGATAAAGTATTAGTACCCAACTTATATGCTTCCCGGTCAGCATTTGCTTCGTTTCCGTTATCTACAATCAACGTAGCCGCTTTTGTAAAATTCCACGAGTACCAATCCACGTTATTTTGTGGAATAATACCAGCAGCCATAGCCTTTGCCACGGCATAATTAATAATCCATTTCGCTCTGCGTTGAAGCGTGATTTGGCGAGAAGAGATAGATTTTCGGGCTAAGTCTTGAATTAATCTTACAGAGGCACCACCGACTTTTGATGGGTCGAGTAATTCAACTGGCCAGCCACAAGCGTATAGCGCCTTGCGTTGAATCTTATCCATAAACTCAGAAGAATTTTGGGAAGGTCGTTCATCCGTCATGGGCTTAATATCTTCACCCGCTCCAGCACGCATATAATAAATCTCGCCGCCCCGAACGTATTCAAGTTGTAGATTGGCTGGTGCTACTATCGCTCCATTAACATCTTCGGTTGCCCCAACCAATGCACTGTTATCAGGTGTACCTGTTTCAGTCGTATGCAAAAGTCCAATGGCACTTGCTATTTTTAGAGAACGTTTCGTATATTCTGCAACATCTTGCATGTCCATCCAATCAAGCGTTGAACGAGCTATGCGGCTGATTCCATGTCCCGCTTGATCACTCCATTCTGGCTCATAAAGTAATTGAAGGTTGGCAGAAGAAATATCTACGTCATCGTCTGGTGTATCTCCTAAAATTCTGTAACCGATGGCTCTTCCCGAATCATTGTATATTACACCGTCTGCAATATCATAACCCGAAAACTTTCCCTCAGCTATAGTTTTGCTATCATCTCTCTGAGCAATTCTATGGCTTGGAATAAGTTGTATCTGCGGAAATCCTGAACGTGTAGTTGTAAGTAATAATCCACTATCTCCGTCAACATCAAGGCTTAAACTTGATAGAGTAAGTGTAGTTCTGAAATCAAAGTTTGGTCCCAATACATTACAGACGGGGTAGAAAATTTCCGAGAGCCAGACTTCGGTTGCGTCTCCCCACTCTTTATTTGTACCCGTATAGACAGGAGCAAATCCAGAGCTAACACACCAAGAAGCCTTTGAAATAAGTGCCCCGCCTAAATCGGGCATGGAAGCAAATAGATTGCGGGCGAATTTGATTTGGTCTCTTCGATCAAATGCCGTCTGAGTGACTTTAGTATCCCCAACTACATTAAGTCTTGGGCGATACTTAGTCCAATTACCCATACTATTGGGGGTAGGATATAAAGAAGTAGCCATCGGTTGACCACGGCGATCAAGTAGTTTATAGGATTTCTCCTTCGGAACAACTGGTGCTATGGCTTTCTTTTTACGCATAGAAATTACATTAAAAAGGCAGGAGAAGTACGAGTTATGCGTCTGCCCTTGGATTCAAGGATAAATAAAACCGTCTCTTCCAATATTCTATTCAGAGATAATCCTTGTATTTTTGTGACTGAGGTTCCTTCCGAAGTCCATGAGGATATTGATACACCACCATTTCTGAGTGCTAGCAACGCTTCTGTTCTTATTGCCAGTACTTCGTCATAGTCATCAATCCCAACGATAAAAATTCTGCTCGCCATTCCTATACATATAATAACAAATGAGGAAACCGCTATTAACTTTAGGAAAGAAAGAATTTGACAAATCCCGCAAGCGTGCTATATTAGAGGTATGAT
>OCZT010003866.1_pt1 | contig 15264 bp, 7 predicted proteins | sample 1539031 | NCBI WGS metagenome assembly OCZT01 (sample SAMEA3539308, study PRJEB22396) | soil metagenome | biome: tundra; feature: field; material: soil | place: USA | collected 2010-05 | depth 0.15 m
TGCGCACGATGGCGGAGCCGATGAAGCCGGCGCCGCCGGTGACGACGTAGTGTCCTCCGTAAGCCATGAATCACCAGTTTACGATGGAAGAGCTGATGGCTGATGGCTATTTCCCTGGTAAAATGGCACGCATGCCCCGCGTGCTGGTCGTTCACTGGAACGCCCCCGAGGCCGCCGAGCGAGCACAGCGGTTGCGCGATCAAGGCTTCGAGGCCGAGTCCTACGCCGGACCCGGCGGCGCCGGCTTTCTCGCTCTTGCCGCCGACCCGCCCGGCGCCATCGTCATCGACTTGGCCCGTATTCCCTCGCAGGGCGGCGCCGCTGGCATCGCGTTTCGCCAGCGCAAGGCTACGCGCCTGGTTCCACTGGTCTTCATCGAGGGCGACCCCGAAAAGACCGCGCACGTGCGCGCCATGCTGCCCGACGCCATTTTCACCACCTGGACGAAAATTGGCGCGGCGCTACGGCGGGCTCTGCGCCAGGCGCCCCGCCAGCCTCTCGTGCCGGATACGTTCGCCGGCTACTCCGGCACGCCCCTCCCCAAGAAACTCCGCATCCGGGAGAACTCGGTGGTGGCCCTGCTTCATGCGCCGGAAGGGTTCCACGCGAAGCTGGCACCGCTTCCGCCCGGCGTGCGGTTTGAGCAGCAGGCGGGCGAAGCGGATGTGATCCTGGCGTTCGTAAAATCCGTCGCCGCGCTGGGCCGGGAACTCCCCGCCCTGGCTCGGGGCATGCGCAAAGGGCGCACGCTCTGGATCGTCTGGCCGAAAAAGGCCTCCGCGCTCGCCGGAGAACTGGGCGAAGCGAGAGTCCGGGAGATGGGTCTGGCGGCGGGCCTGGTGGATTACAAAGTGTGCGCCGTGGATGAGACGTGGTCCGGGCTGGCTTTCGCCGCGCGCGCCGCCAAACGCGCGCAAGCCTAATTAGCGCCGCAACCGGACCGCTCCATTGAGAATCATGGCTGCCGGATGTTCTCGGCCCGGTTATTCGGAGTAGTAGCCTTCGCGGGCGCGGATGAGGAGGCCTTTCCGGTTGGAGACGGCCACGGCGATCTTATGCCACGCGTTGCCGGTAGCGGGAGGGGGCTGAAGGGCCAGCAGGTATCCATGCATCAGGTCTTCCGACATTCTCTGGAAGGCGTCGCCGATGTCCGCCAGCTTCTGGATGAGGAACGACGCGCCGCCCGTGGCTTGCGAGAGGTCGGCGAGCCGGCTCACCAGGTGCGGGTGTTGCAGCGCTTCGCCTTCGGCGATGGTGTAGATGGGAATGCCGCGGCTCTTGGCCCGCCGGATGGCGACATCGGCCGTCAGCATGCTAGCGTTGTCGTCGCCGTCGGTGAATACGATGATGACCTTCTTTCCGCGGCGCTGCGCGAGGTCGCGGCTGACTCGGACGAGAGCGTCATAGAGCGCTGTGATCCCGGCGGGGTGGGCGCGCAAGACGGCTCGTTTCACCGCGGTCTTGCCGGTCGTGAAAGGCTGGAACTCGGTGACCTTGTCGTTGAAGCCGTATACGGCCACGGAATCGCCGGGCCGGAGTTCATCGACCAGTTGCATAGCGGCGCGCTTGAGGGAGGGCAGCGTAGCGTTCATGCTGCCGGTGGTATCGAACAGCAGTGCGACGGAAACGTTCGAGGTGCGGCTTTCGAAGGCGGAAACGCGCGTGGGCTGGCCCTCGACCAGAATGCTGAAGTCGTTCCGATCGAGGTCGTCCACGTAGCGGCCGCGGCCGTCGGTAACCGTGGCGTAGACTTCCACGATTCGTCCGTTCGCCCGGAAGACTGGTCCGGGGGGAAGGGAGTCCAAAGGCGCGTTCGGGGCGGCGCCGGGTCCAACGGCCTCTTGCAGCGCCGTGGCGCTGTCCTCGGGCTCTTCTGGAGGCTCCTTCTCCACAGCGCGCGAATCCAGGGCGAGAGTCACCTCGCGGAATCTGCCGAATCCACCAATTAGTTTCGAACCGGGAGGGCTGTTCGACATCACCAGTCCCGAGTCCGCAAACAGTCCCGCTTGTTTGTCCGGCCGCGGCAGAAAGTCGTGCTTGGCCAGCAACCCCGGATCTTCGGCCACCAACAGGCTCCCCGGGTCGAGCAGGGCGGCATAGACCGCGCCGCTCAACGCCGCCAGCGTTTTGGCGGCATCGGGAGCCTGACCGAGGGAAGCGATTCGCGGCACGCCCTGGAGCTCCTTGACGCGCTCGAACTCCCCTCGTTTTGCGCCGCTTAAACGGAGCAGGCCGCCGGCGAGCGCCTCGTCCACATCGGCAGACCCGCCCACGATCTCGCGCAGGGTCTCGACGGCCTTCGCGGAGGGATTCGCGGAGCGCAGAGCCTCGCACACTCTCCCGAAGGCATGGGCGGCCTGGACGGCATTCAGCGAGCCTGCCTGGCCGCCAAGGACAATGAGTTCCACAAGAGAGTGCCAGTCGCCCATCAGTACGGCCTGCTGCGCCGGGAGAGCGCCGGCCGCCGCATCGGCGAAGGCCGCCAGCGCCCGGAATTCCGGCTCCGCCAACCCCGGCAGTTTTTCAAAGTAGGGGAAGAGGGGGCGCCATTCCTGGTAATGTTGCGCCAGCAGCGTTGCGGAACCCTGGTCGAGCGGCCGGGCGCGCTTCTCTTCCAGGCGCGCCAAAGCGGCCAGCGGCTCGATCGAAGGGAGATGGAGAAGAACTTCGTCGTCGGCTCCGGCGGCGGCGGTCCACGCCCGCCGTCCGCCCGGAAACTCCAGAGACCCATTGGCGCCCAGACGCAGCTCTTGCAAAATCGCAGCCTGCCAGCGGCTGCCGGCAGGAGCGGGCGGTCCCTGGCCGGCGGAATCCCGATACCATTTGTAGAACGCCTCGGCGCGGACCGGCGTTGCGGTCATGAACTGTTGGTGCGCGGCGTCCGCGCGCGTGAGATCGAAAAAGAAGGCCATCAGCAGGCCACGGTCTCTCTCGATCAGCGCGCGAAAGAACGAAGGCGGGTTCCGCGGATTGGCCCCTGCGAGCCTGGCCCAGACCGGCTCGGCCTGGACGCCTCCGGGGACCACGACGCGATCGCCGGCGAGGGACAGCGCTTCGCCAAATTCGGCCATGAGCTCGGAATACGTGGTGATCAACGGGACGAGTCCCACAGCCGACACCACGGCAGCCGCGGTTTCGGCGTCCATCGCGCCGAGCGTCGAATAGAGCCGCGCAAACCGCCAGTCGCGAAGGAAGACGTCCACCGGTCCGAGGGCGGCGTCGGACCCGCCTTTCAGCGCGGCGCTCCACGCGGCGCCCCCCATCAGGCGAGCGTTCTCGATGGGGATTTCGAATTGGAAGGGACGCCCGGCGGCGATGGCGTCGCGCATTTCCAGTTCATCGACGCCAAAAGCGCCGGGGATGCGCTGGCGCAGGCCGTCGATCGGCTGGTCGCCGGGTTCCACGTCGTAGGCTTGGCCGGATTGTCGCAGCCGCCAGCCCAACAGGGCGAGGGCCCCCTCAGTCTTCTTCCGTTGCTCATCCGTGTCCACGGCAAGCCGGATTACCGTGCGGTCGCCGTCGCGCTCTCCCAACCGTTCGAGTTGCGTCACGCTGGAGACGAATTCCCGTATCGCGGCGCCGACCTCGCGCGTCGGGCTGGCCTTGCCCGGGCCGCCGCCCAGGATGGCGCGGCAATACAGGAGAAAGAAGTCCCCATAAGCGGGCGTTCCCGGCACTTGGGCGATGGCCGCGAAGGCCTTGATGCCGCCGGGAACCGGCGCTTCACCGGCGGCTGCCATCCAAATGTCCGCGGAGGCCGCCTCTGCGGCGAGATCCACCTTCGGCTGCTTGCCCAAATTGGCGATTCGATCCCGTATCGCGGCTGCGTCCTTGGCGCCCGGATGCTGGTCGAGGTACTTGCGCATGTGCTGCGCGGCTGCCTCCAGCTCCCGCCTGGCCTCCAGAACGATCCCCAGGATGTATTCGGCGCGCGGCAGGTCCTGCTTCTTGTCGAGTTGGATCAGCTCGTTCATGCGCTCCAGCGCGCCGTCATAATCCTGCTGTTGATAGCGGGCCACGGCATTGTCCAGGTACGCTTCCAGGTAGACATGGCCGGAGTCCGCCTTGATGAGCGCTGCAGAGGAACTGGCCACGGCCGCCCAGTCGTTGAGTTCGATCTGCACGCTGGCAAGAGCCAGATAGAGAGGCAGGCGCTTGGGATCGAGCTCGATGGCGCGTTCCAGCGCCCGGCGGGCCTCGGCCGGCTTTTTTTGCTTCTGGCAGGCCGCTCCGAGGACCGACCAGGCGGGCGCAAAATCCGGGGCCGCCGCGACCACGGAGCGGAGAGCCTCTTCGGCTCCAGCCCAGTTCCGCGCGGTCAAACGCGTCAGCGCCAGTTCCCAAGGCTTCTTTGCAGCCCGAGGCACGGCAAACGCACGATTGATATCCACCAGGGCCCCTGGAGCCTGCCGCGAAAGGACAATATCCGGAAGCTGCGGATTATTGGCGATATGGCGGTCGCTGAGGTCCACGCGCGTCGAAACATATCCCGGTACTACGGCTTCCAGGTAACAGGAAAGCATCTGTTCGGAAAGCAAGCCCCCGCCAAAACCTGCGCCGTAGGGGTCGACATATAGGTGTACGAAATACTGGCCGGTTTTGGGGGACGCGTTGGCTTCGGGGAGGGGGTTCGTCACCCCTTCGCACCGGCGTTGGATGGTCACCAGGCGGCCGGACGGCGAGCCATCTTCCATGACCACCTTGCCTCGAAAGTTCACGATGTCGGCTCGCGCGGTTGAAGGCAGGATTGCCGCCGCCAAAAGTAGAAGCACCGGCGGGGCAAACCCGAAAATGCCGCAGCGACGCCACAGTTCACCGGAACCCCGCCGACTCGTTACGCCTGATCGTTTCATTTTTCGGCGCCCGCCGCTTCCAGTTCGTCCGTGCCACCGCCAATGAATCGGCAGCGGTGAAAACGGTTGGCAGGCGAAAGCGCCTGCCCCACGCTCCTGCAAGTCCCTCGGCAGCAAGGTGGGACAGACGCTTTCGTCTGTCACCCCGACCATTCCACCGATCTTTCACAGCTTCTCAGCAGTCGGAGCGGATGAGAAAGTTGCTTTCGCTATCACAGAGTGTATCCAAATCTTGCAGCTTGCGCCGCGCCAAAAAAAACGGGGGCCGGTTGCCCAGCCCCCGATGGTTCCAAATGTGCGCCGGCTAGAAGGTAATGTTGAGCGTGAAACGCACGCTGCGGCGGGCCTGCCAGCCATATGCCTGGCCGTAACGGCTGTTCAGAATCTTCGATCCCGAGTTCGCGATTGCGGTGTAGTCGTAGCCCTTCGTCATCATGGGAGCGTAATCGAAACCGGCCGAAGCGACCTGCGCGGGGCTGCAGTTCGTCCCGGCGGTACCGCACGTGTCCATGGTAATGGAACCCGTGCGAATCAGGTTCTGGTCGATGAAAGTCGCACTGTGCTGGTTGAGGATGTTGTTGACCTCAACGCCAATCCTGGCAACCAGCCTTTCGTTCGTCGCACTAACATGGAAGTCCTGCGCGATGTTGAAGTCGGTCTGTTTGTACATCGGTGTGCGCTTCTGGCTCACCAAGCCTTTGGTCCAGTCGCCGTTCGCGGCCCGCGTCATATCGACATACCCGCCGCGGCCTTCGAGAAACACCGGGGCGCCCCACACGCTGATATAGCTGCTCAGCGGCGTGCCGGAGTAGACTTGCTGGAAAACGCCCAGAATGGTGTTGAACTTCCACCACTTGAGGTTGTAGTAGCCATACGCTTTGACGGTATTCGGCCGGTCGGTCGGCAGCGGCCCGTTCGCAAGGATGGCGTTCCCGTGGGCGTCGTACGACATGAACGCCTCGTCGAAGGCCCGGTCGGCGTTGGCGCCGTTGCGGGCGGCTCCGCCGTCGCTGACGTCGGTGGCTGTCAGGCCGCTGTAGTTGCCATAAAGGCGGCTGTAGGTGTAGGAGAGGGACCCGGAGAAGTTGTGGGTCATCTTCTTGGTGACGCGGAACTCAACGCCGTCGTAATTCCGGTACGCCTTGGGGTTGGGCGGGCACGCGGTGCAGTTGGGCACCGTCGCGTTGACGCCGAACCCGGGGTTGGTGATGTAGTAGATCTCGCCGTCCTGGGTGATCGTACCGGCGTCTTCAATCGTCCTATCGAGACGCTTGCGCGAGTAGCGGGTTTCGAATGCCACCGACGGCGAAATCAGCCAGTCCGCGCCGAACACCATCTCGTGCTGTCTCATGGGCTTGAGGGCAGGATCGATTAAGCCCGTCGCGCCCAGTGAGCCGGGCTGGCTCGGGTCGTTCGCAGGTTCGCGGTAATCGTAGTTCTCGATGAAGCGCATATTTGGAAGGGTCCCGACAGCGGGCGTGGCGCCGCCGCCCAGCGGGCAGTAGTGGCCCTGAGAGTCGCGCTGCGGAATGATCGCGTTGAAGTTCGCAGCATCCAGGGCGTATACGCAGTCATGCCAGTAATCGCCGCCGAAGCTGCCGCGTGGCAATTGATACTTCATGATGTCGTAGAAGGCCCCGTAGCTGCCGAAGATCTTCACCTTGCCCTTGCGCCCCACGTCGTAGGAGCCGCCCAGCCGGGGAGCGATTTTGTCGCCCCAGCCGAAGGAGACGCCAGTGAAACCGGGAGTATTGTTGTAGGAGGGCAGGTTCTCCTTATCCAGGCGGACCCCAATGTTCAGAGTGAGGCCGTTGCCCAGGGTCCAGGCGTCCTGCGCATAGATGGCGTGGTTCCATCCGCCCACCTTGCCGGTGGTGCCCAACTCGCGGAGGTTCACCGTTCCCCAATCGCCCTGGCACTGGCTGCCGTCGGCGGAGCCGCCGGCCGCGCCATAACTGGTCGTATTCTGGGCGATGATCGCCTTGCAACGGGCTTGGCCGTTGGTGGTTTGCGGGGCGTACTGTACGTTGTACGCTACGTAGACGTCGGCGGTGTTATAGCCGTTGAGCACGTCGTTCGTACCGTGATTGAAGCTGTAGCCGAACTTGAAGTTGTGCGTCCCAGCCGCCCGTTTGAAGTACGCCAGATCCTGGCTGAAGCTGTAGCGCTTCCACTGATCGAAGATGGTTGCGGAGTTGCCCCCGATGTTGGTCCATCCCGCGGAATTCACGAACTGCGACGGCAGCGTCGTGCCGTCGAGCGCCTTGGTGGTGGCCCCCGCCGGAGCGTTTCCGGCGGCATACGGATAGTTCGTGTCGCGGTAGGTGTACTGGATGCCGACTGGCAAGCCGCGATTCTGAAAATCCTGGAAGAAGTACCCATAGCGGGTGGTCGCCACCAGCGTAGGTGTGAGCGTGATGTCGGCGCCAACGTTGTAAATCCTGTTCGGCGCGACGCTACCGATTCCACCGTTCCAGATATCCGGATTCGTCGTCGAATTCCCGTTGACCCTTAAGCTTGAGGGCACCTCGCCTCCCTGCGGCACAAACGCATCGTCGGCTTGCGGCAGCGAAGAACCGCTGATACGTTGATAGGAGTCCGTCCAAGACGCCGACAAGCGGACCTTCTGGGTAGCCATGAAATCAACACGGCCATTCGTGTAGTAGGTGTTAGTGCTCTGGTGGAAGTCGCGATTGCCAGCGAACGGCGTCTGTCCGACGCCAGACGCGACGTTAAAATTCACCGAGCGCGTCAAGGGCGCGAATTCCGGCGCGGCGCCGAGGAATATCCACAGGCGGTTCTTCACCAGGGCGCCGCCCAGCGAAAAGCCCGGCGTGACGGTCCGGTAAGTGTCCTTAATCGGCTGATAGTCCAAAACCGGCTGGTCGAGACGCGCGCTGGAACTCGCCGCGACTCGGGGGTCCCTGATCGGGGTCGGGTTGGGAGCGGCGTTAAACTTGCTTCCCGCGTAGTACGTAAACACGCTGCCATGCCACTCGTTCGAGCCGCGCTTCTGAATCACGTTCACTACGCCGCCCAAGGCTCCGCCATACTCGGCTTCAAAACCGCTCGACTTGACCTGAACTTCCTGAATAAAGTCCATCGGCACGTTCGCCGCGGCGTGGCCGTCAAACACGGAAGCGGTCTCCTGGCCTTCCACCAGGTAAGAGTTCTCGGAGTTGCTGGCGCCGTCAATCTGGAACCCGCTTGCCCCCCCCTGCAGGGGCTCGTTGCGGGCGCCGGGAGCCAATTGGATCACGCTCAGGAAAGAGCGGGACTGAGTCGGAAGATCCTTTAGAAGCGTGTCCGAGATGTTGGTCTGGACCTTGCTCTGCGACACGTCGATCACCGCGGCTTGCGCGGAAACCTCCACGGTTTCAGTGGTCGTGCCCACCTCCATGGTGACGTCCACCGATGGCAGGTGTCCGGTAGCCAGCGAGATGTTCTCCTGCTTGAAGGTCCGGAAACCGGGCGCCATCACCGTGACGGTGTACGCCCCCGGCGGCAGGTTGGCAAACCGGTAGTAGCCGCCCGAATCGGTTTCGGCCTTTTTTGTGCCCATCAGCGCAGGGCTGGCAACCTCTACCGCTGCCTTGACAATAACGCCGCCGGAGGGATCCTTTACCATTCCCTGCAATCCCGCAGTGGTTTCCTGCCCGAGCACCGCTGGCGCCAGCAGCACAAGCAGCAGGGCCAATAGACCTGCAATCGATATACGAACTAACCAACCGTTTCTAACCATATGACCTCATGACCTCTTTCCAACGCCGCGCTAGGGTCGGCGAAGTAATGTACAGCCGTGGCTGCCCAGGCGCAGGGCACTACGTTCCTGCGAACCAGTCCAAATTTGCATCTATATAACGTAGCGCTTGTCGCATTCCTTTGCAAGTAAAAGGTGCGATTCACTTAATCTGAACTCGACCGGCCGTTTTCTACAAAAATCAGGATCGCCCATTCCCAGGAGGTGCTGTTCTTCCGTCCCTGGAGTGTAACCCCTTATAGCTGCGGCCTTTGAGACAGTATGGTTTTTGGAATGCGCGTAAGCCGGAAGCAGGCGCGCGAAGCGGAGGTGTGATTCTGGCGTTCGTAAAATCCGCAGCCGCGTTGGGCCGGGAACTCCCCGCCCTGGCTCGGGGCATGCGCAAAGGACGCACGCTCTGGATCGTCTGGCCGAAAAAGACCTCCGCGTTGGCGGGGGATTCGGGCGAAACGCAGGTCCGGGAAATGGGTCTGGCGGCGGGCTTGGTGGATTACAAGGTGTGCGCGGTGGACGAAACGTGGTCCGGACTGGCTTTCGCCGCGCGCGCCGCTACACTCGCGAAGCCCTAATAAAAAGGGCGCCCCTTGCGGGGCGCCCGGAATGCACTGATCGGATCGAAAGCTAGAAAGTAATACGCGCCGTAAGCTGAGCCGCGCGCGCATTGCTGGGGAAGTACTTCTGATACTGGCTGAAGTTCTGGTCGCTCGGAACCAGGAAGTTGCGGGCGACCGCATTAGTCCCGAAGGAACTTACGTCGGAAAGATACCCGCCCGTGAACTGCGGGTGATTGAGCAGGTTGAACGCCTGCACTCCGACCGAGAAGGTCCTCTTTTCGCCAAAATTAAGTTTCTTGGACAGCGCGAAGTCGAAGTTGTTGGTGCGGTCGAGCGGCAGCGTATTGCGTCCGCTGTTCGACAGTGCGCCCGGCTGCGCCACAACATAGCGGGCACTCGGGTTAATGGCGACGAATGCCACAGTCGTGGGATCGGCCGTGGACGCTAACCGCGTTCCCGCGGAGTTCACGGCGTAGACGTTGGTCCCCACGGTGGCGGCCCCGCTCGGGTTGATGATCGAACGGTCCAAGCCGTCGCCGTTCAGGTTCGAATCGACGCCGCTCTGAACGGTGGCGAATTCCGGCGACTGGAAGGTGTAGGTCATGGAGACGTTCCAGTTGCCCACCACGTTCTTCATCAGGTAGTTGCCATTCTGGAACGGCTTGAAGTCGTAAACCGGCGTAATCGTGAGCCGCTGGCGCCGGTCAAGCGCCGAAGAGGCCCATTCCGCGCGCATATTCTGGAAATCCTGGGCGCGGCGCGGCGAGAGGATGGTCGAGAAATTCGTAGCCGTGGAATCGTCGAAAGCATGGCTCCACGTGTAAGCCAAAATGTAAGAGAAGTTATTCGAGTAGCGCTTGTTCACCTGGAGTGCGAGACCGTCATACTTCGAGTTCCCCCACGGGTGATACCCGGTGATGTTACTCGTGAAACCGTAGATGGCCAGATCGTTGTTCGGGTAGTTCGCAGTGGCGCCGGCCGGCAGAAGCGCCTTCACGTTAGCGAGGGTCCGGGTATCGGCCGCAAGCTGGGCCGAGGTCGGCGCGGTAAAGTACGTGGGAATGTAGTTCGTCGGCGTCACGCGATTCACGTTGTTCAAGTGGGTCTGGTTCCACAGGTGTAAGCCCCTGGTGTGGACGTAGCGCGCCTCCAGGGTATAGTCCTTCGCTAGCACCCTCTGCACGCCGATGGTTCCGGTGAGGGCGTAGGGCCGGGGCGTATAGTCGAACGTGTACGATGCGGTGGCCGCGCGGGCGTCGGCGACGCTCGGCGTACCGACGGCGACGGCCGGCTTCAAGCCGCCGTTCGCCAGAAAGTTGGTCAGGGCGCAGTTATTGGGGCAATCCTGCGTGGTCGCGAAGTACGGCGGCGACGCGTTTTGGTTGAGGTTGATGTACGTATTGTCAAACGACCGGGCGAAACCTCCACGGATGGACCAGACTCCACCCTTACCGGGCGAATACGCGAAGCCGAAACGAGGAGCCCAATCGTTCTTGCCGGCCTTAGGCGCAGCGAAAGTGATGACGCCCGGGACGTCCGCGATGGAGTTGTTCGCCTGGTAGCGCGAACCCACAGGGATCGTGACGTACTCGTAGCGCATCCCGAGATTGAGGGTCAGGTTGTGGGTAACCCGGAAATCGTCGTTGAAGTATCCCGCGCTCTGGAGGAAGCCATAGGGGACGTCCGAGGCGCCGGCGTTGCGTTCGCCCGCCACGCCGGAGAGGTCGCCGCCGGTGGGCTGCTGGTCCAGAAGATACTGCCCGAACGTCGCATAATCGTAGTCGCCGCGGACGCGCTGCACGAAGTAGCCGGACAGAATGGTGTCGGCAAACTGGAAGCCTGCCTTGATCGTATGGCGGCCCCAGGTCTTGGTGAGTCCATCCTGGAGCTGGGAGTCGTTCTCGATCGAACCGGAGGGCGTATTCGGGTCCGGTCCGAACTGCATCTGAAGGTCGTCGAAGCTCAGGTTAGGGAACAGGTCCACGCCCGGAAACGTAAAGTTTCCAGCTTGGATACTGTTGAAGTTGCGGGTGTAGGCCACGCGCAACTCGTTCTCCATGGTCGGGCTGAAATTGTGAAACTCGGAGAGCGATGCGCTCTTGTTAATGGTAGGATTGGGCGCGAAGAACACGGGCAGGTTCGCGACGGCGTCGATTCCGGTAGAATTGTTGTATAGGAACCGCGCGCGGACTTGGTCCTTGCTGCTGATGTTCCAGTCGAGCGCGACCACCGCGTTATACGAGTTGAAGTAGTTCGGCGACGCGAAGGAAAGTCCGCCGATCGGGATTGTAGCGCCGTTCACCAATATGGTGTCGGTCTGCGTCGACGCCACCGGGGCATATTTCGTGAAGACGCCCAGATTGGTCTTGCTGATTCCTGCCATTCCATTCAGAATCGTGAGGCCGGCGGCGGTCGGCGCGAAGACGGTCTGGGCCGGATTGGCCGATTGGCCGAGCGGATTGTATTCGAAGTCGCCGAAGTAGAACAGCTTGTTCTTGCGGATCGGGCCGCCGATGGTGGCGCCGAGCCGGTTGTCGTCGAAGCGCGGGTTGGAGTAGATGTTCTGCTGCGTCTCCTGCGCGTCCACGGCGTTGAGTTTGCGATTCTGCATGTACTCGTAAACGGAACCGTGAATCTCGTTGCCCCCGGTCTTCATGACGGAGTTGAACACGCCGCCGGATGCCCCGCCATATTCGGCGCTGAACTGGTTCTGCACCAGGTTGAACTCGGCGACGGCCTCGTTGGAGACGGTCATCATCGGGCCCGTGGTGTAATGCGCGTCGTTCATGACGCCATCGATATTGAAGCTGTTGTTCTCCGGCCGCTGTCCCGCGATGCTGGGGCCGGTGCCTTGTCCCACACCGCCCGAGGAGGCCACGCCGGCGCCGAGCAGGCTCAAATTATAGATGCCCGCCCCGTTCACCACCTTGGAGAAACTGGCCGTGGGAACGTCGATTGCCTGCCTGGCGTCGAAGGCCGTCTGCAACTGGGACGTCGAAATGTCGATGGGCGCCGCCGATTCCGTCACCTCCACCGTCGTGCTGACCGTGCCCACGGGCAACGTGAGGTTGACCGAGGCAGTATGGTTCAATTGCAGCTCGACGTTGCCCGTCGTGGCCGTCGCAAATCCCTTGGCCGTCGCGGAAACGTCGTAAGCGCCGCTCGGAACGTTGTTCAGGCGGTAGTCGCCGGTCGCGTTAGCCACGGACGTGTACTTCACGCCGGTGGTTTTGCTGATTGCGGTGATGGCCGCTCCGGGCACGGCAGCCCCGGAACTGTCTGTGACCGTACCGACAATAGTGCCGTCAGTCGTCTGGCTGAACAGCATTGTGGCGAAGAGAAGAGATGCAACGACCAACCATACGGCTGACCTAAAATTCGGATGCACGGCTTTCATCTGACCTCCAAACCGATCATGTTTTCTGTAGCGGCCGGACTCGAATGCGGCAGACCCGAGCTGCCGGGGCGCAAGGCGCTACATTCCTGCGAACCCAGTCCAAATTACTTCCATCTTTAGATAAAGTAACGCTTGTCGCAGTCCTTTGCAAGTAGAAGGTGCGATTCACTTTACCGGAATTCGACGGGCCGTTTTCTACAAAAATCCGGAACACCCATTCCCAGGAGGTACTGTCCTTCCCTCACTGGAGCGTAACCTCTTATGGCTGCGGCCTTTGAGACAGTATGGTTTTTGGAATGCGCATAAGGTCTACGACGTATAGCACTTTTACCCGCGCGGGGCCTGTGACATTAAGAACGAATTAAAAATAGCTCATGCGGGCGGAAAGGCGTTGCAAACCCCGAGACCCGAGGGCTATTCCCCCGCCGCCAGACACAAAAAAACCGCGCCTCCCGGATGCCCGGGAAGCGCGGCTTCGAGTGGGGCAGACCTCCCGGTCTGCCCTTCTTGCCTTTAGCTGATAGCTGAGGGCTGAAAGCTGACAGCTTCTTCCTAGTAATCCATCTCCCCGCCGCCGTGAGGCATCGGAGCGGCGGACTTCTTCTCGGGAATGTCCGCGACCATCGCTTCCGTGGTGAGCATGAGGGAAGCGATCGAAGCGGCGTTCTGGAGGGCCGTGCGGGTCACCTTGGTGGGGTCGATCACGCCAGCCGCCACCAGGTCTTCGTAGGTATCCGTGGCCGCGTTGTAGCCGAAGTTCGGGTTGTCGCTTTCGCGAACCTTGCCGACTACGATGGCGCCTTCGGTGCCGGAGTTGACCACGATCTGGCGCAGCGGCTCTTCGCAGGCGCGCCTCACGATGTTCACCCCAATCTGCTCGTCGCCGCCCATCTGCAGGCTCTTCAGGGCCTCGGAGGCGCGCAACAGGGCCACGCCGCCGCCCGGAACGATGCCTTCCTCAACCGCCGCGCGAGTGGCGTGCATGGCGTCTTCCACGCGGGCCTTCTTTTCCTTCATTTCGGTCTCGGTGGCCGCGCCGACCCGAATCACCGCCACGCCGCCGGCCAGCTTCGCCAGCCGCTCCTGCAACTTCTCGCGGTCATAGTCGGAAGTGGTCTCTTCAATCTGGCTGCGGAGCTGCTTGATACGGCCCTCGATGGCCTTCTGGGAGCCGCCGCCGTCGATGATCGTGGTGTTGTCCTTGTCGATCGTGACGCGCTTCGCCTTGCCCATGTCGTCCAGCCGGACGCCTTCCAGCTTGATGCCGGTCTCTTCCATGACGGCCTTGCCGCCGGTCAGGATGCCGATGTCTTCCAGCATGGCTTTGCGGCGGTCGCCGAAGCCCGGGGCCTTCACGGCGCACGCGTTCAGCGTGCCGCGCAGCTTGTTTACCACCAGCGTAGCCAGAGCCTCGCCGTCCACTTCCTCGGCGATGATCAGCAGCGGCTTGCCGGAACGGGCGATCTGCTCGAGCACCGGCAGCAGGTCCTTCATGTTGGAAATCTTCTTCTCGTGGATCAGGATGTAGGGTTCCTCGAGGACCACTTCCATGCGCTCCGCGTCGGTCACGAAATAGGCCGACAGGTACCCGCGGTCGAACTGCATGCCGTCCACGGTGACCAGCTCGGTAACCATGGTCTTCGATTCCTCGACCGTGATCACGCCGTCCTTGCCGACCTTCTTCATCGCCTCGGCGATGATGTTGCCGATGGTGGCATCGCTGTTGGCGGAAATGGTTCCGACCTGCGCGATCATCTCCCCGGAGATCTCCTTGGAGAGCTTTTTCACTTCGTCGATGGCCACTTCGACGGCCTTCTCGATGCCGCGCTTCAGAGCCATCGGGTTGGCCCCGGCGGCGACCGCCTTCACGCCCTCGCGGAAGATCGATTGCGCCAGGATGGTCGCGGTGGTGGTGCCGTCGCCGGCCACGTCGCTGGTCTTGGATGCGACTTCCCGCACCATCTGCGCGCCCATGTTCTCCAGCGGATCCTTCAGCTCGATTTCCTTGGCTACCGTCACGCCGTCCTTGGTAATGCTCGGGCCGCCGAACTTCTTCTCCAGGACCACGTTGCGGCCCTTGGGGCCCAGCGTCACCTTGACCGCCTCGGCGAGCTGGTTGACGCCGCGAAGAATGGCCTGCCGGGAATTCTCTGCATAAACAATCTGTTTCGCCATAACTTTTCGACTCCTCCTCTACTTTTTAGCCGCCTTCGCGGCGCCTTCCAGAATCCCGAGGATCTCGTCCTCGCGCATAATCAGGTACTCTTCACTATCCAGCTTGATGTCGCTGCCGGAGTATTTGCCGAACAGGATGCGGTCGCCCACCTGTACGTCCAGGGCGACTACCTTGCCGTCTTCCAGGCGCTTGCCCTTGCCCACGGCCACTACCTCGCCCTCCTGGGGCTTCTCCTTGGCTGTATCCGGAATATACAGGCCACCCTGCATCTGCTCCTGCTGCTCGATCCGTTTGACCACGACACGGTCATAGAGCGGACGAATTTTCATGGAACATCAACCTCCAATAATGAAATTTGAAATTTGAATCGTTTGATTCACGCGTGAAACCCGTGCTTGACAATCGCCGGGCTCCGCTCACTATTATTAGCACACTCTCCGGTAGAGTGACAAAATAACATCGTAAACCACTCTGCATAAACAAGTTATAAATGTTGACAATGATGCGCTAAAGTTAATCTGAGG
>OCZT010003867.1_pt1 | contig 15263 bp, 11 predicted proteins | sample 1539031 | NCBI WGS metagenome assembly OCZT01 (sample SAMEA3539308, study PRJEB22396) | soil metagenome | biome: tundra; feature: field; material: soil | place: USA | collected 2010-05 | depth 0.15 m
GCAATACTCCAGTATCCCTTTGCGCATTTGAGCTTTATTATTTTCTAAATCCATGGTCTTTATTTTTAAAAGTTTACTCTCCGAATGTTTTATGTACATGATCTTTTACAGTTTCATATTTTTTCTGACTGTATCAAATTCTTTTTTTACAGAATCCTTTATATTGTGAATATTTACTGGGTTTCCCTTCATTGCAATTTTCTCTGCGGTTGTCTTTGCCTCGGGAAGAACTATATATAAAATGAAATATATCAGAATGCCGACTCCCATCATTGCAAGTACAAAGAAGATCAACCTGACAAGCCAGAGTTCAATATCCCAGTAGGCGGCTATACCTGCACAGACCCCGCCAATGACTCTATGATCGGTATCTCGGTACATCCTGTGATAACCGGGCGAAGAGAATTTATCTCGAGCAGATGGTCCTTCGGTATCGGAAATATCTTCCGGCGTGCCTAAAACCGTTATAACCTGATGGACATCCTCAATATTTATTACCTGCTTGTAGTGGGTAAGTTTTGTCCGGAAAAGTTCTGCCATCCGGCTCTCAATATCAGAAAGAATCTCCGAGGAACTCTCTTCACCGGCAAAATGGAGTTCCAGATTCTTCAGGTACCTCTTTAATTCGGCATAAGCATCTTCGTCGATGTTGAAAGAGTATCCGCCGAGATTAATACTAACTGTAATTTTCATGGTGCTCTTTATTTATTACTACTATTTATTACATGTAACATGACATTACAAAGATATATATAAAATAATATACTATGCAATACATAGTACTAAAATTATTCAATTAATTTGTAAATTATTTTTTAAGTGACAGGTAAACAGGAATATACAAAATTAATTATTTTTGTTTTTATTGAGACTTCTTTCAATTTGTTTCATCTTGGAGATTTAAAACCCCCTCTGTCGCTGCGCGACATCTCCCCCAAGGGGGGAGAAAAATCTCGAAGATTTACAGGTTTTCTCCCCCTCGGGGGGAGTGGCCGAAGGCCGAGGGGGGTGTTATCCCAAAACAGCCCTCCTGGGGGGAGTGCCCGAAGGGCAAGGGGGAGTTAAATCCCCCAAAAGATCCAAGGACTATATTGCCCGAAGGGCAAGGGGGGTGTATCGAGAGGCTCTTCCTGAACAGTTCAAATTACCCAACTAATTCCTATATTTATCGAAATATTTTTAAGGGATGAAAAAGAAATATAAATGGGGTATTCTGGCCCCAGGGAAAATGTCGGCAAAATTTACCAAAGGACTTAAATTGCTGGAAAATGCTGAATTGTTTGCGGTAGGATCACGTGACCTGAATCGGGCCCGACAGTTCGCTGAAGAATATGGTTTTAAGAAATATTTCGGCAGTTATGAAGAGCTGGTTTCGGACCCTGATCTGGAAGTTGTTTATATCGCTTCACCACATTCATATCATTATGAACATACAATGCTTTGCCTTAAGCATAAAAAGGCAGTTATCTGTGAAAAAGCGCTTGCATTGAACAGTCGCGAGGTTGAAGGCATGATAAATGAAGCTGCCAGACAAAACATATTTCTTATGGAGGCTCTTTGGCCGCCTTTCCAGCCAATTTACAGAAAAACCAAAGAGCTGTTGCTGAACGGAGAGCCTGGGAAAATTGTTCATCTTAACGCTCATTTCTCTTTTCAACCCCCTTTTGATCCAAGCGACAGAAAATTCAATTTATCCCTTGGAGGAGGATCTCTTCTAGATATAGGAATTTATCCTGTTATTGATGCAATATATTTTTTGGGAGTTCCTTCGGAAATTAATGCTAAAGCTTCATTTATACAAACCGGATCGGAGGATTCAATAAGCATTATATTTGGCTATGATGATCGCCGGATGGCAACACTTTACAGCTCATTCCGCACCAACGGTGGGATTGGATGTGATTTGCTATGCGAAAACGGAAATCTGTTTTTTTCCCGAGCCCGTGATATGTCACAACGGCTTACCGTTGCATTGAATGGCAAAGAGGATATTGAATATTCCCTTATGCCCGATGGAATGGGCTACCAGTTCGAAGCTGAAGAAGTTATGAGATGCCTCGATGAAGGAAAACTACAAAGCGAAGTCGTTCCTCACTCATTCAGTCTTAACCTTATGAATACTCTTGACAGAATAAGAAAAGCGGCCGGAATAGTTTTTCCAGGGAGAGACTAACTAATACTGAAGAGAAGAAAGTATAAGCGAGAGAAGAAGAGACAAGAAGAAAGTAAGTAGAAAGAAGTAAGTAGCAGGTAGTAAAATTGTTAACACAGAACAATCAACAAGTAACCAGTACCCAGCGCATGATTTTACCATGTCAAAGCTCAACTCAGATATAATCGCCGAAGGTGCATTTTACAGGAAGAAACTTCTTCTGAGTATGATTATCCCGGGGATATTTGTGTTTTTGATGTGGCTTGTTAAGATTATTGAAGTGCTCTTTGAAATAGATCTTTCTAGTTATGGAATTTATCCCATGACAGCACGGGGATTGCCCGGGATCTTATTTTCTCCTTTTATTCATGCCGACTTTACACACTTATTCAATAACTCAATACCCCTGTTTTTTCTTTCACTGGCACTTTTTTATTTTTATTCGGAGGTAGCTTTAAAGGTCTTTATCTGGACATTTTTTCTTACAGGATTATTTGTATGGATTGCAGGAAGGGCTGCCTGGCATATTGGAGCGAGCGGACTTGTTTATGGCCTGGCATCATATCTCTTTTTTAGCGGCATAATACGCAGGTACTTCAGACTAATTGCATTATCTCTGCTAATTGTTTTTCTTTATGGATCAATGGTGTGGGGACTGTTTCCCGGAGTTTATAAAAATGTATCCTGGGAGTCCCATATGCTTGGATTTTTTTCAGGTGTTGTGCTGGCTGTATGGTATAGGAATCAGGGTCCACAAAAACCTGTTTATGAATGGATGGAGGAGGATGACGGGGGGGAGGAAGAAGGGGCGAACGGGGGAATAGGAGATGGGGACGAAGATACAAGGGGAGTAAGGGACTTAGGGACAAAAGGACTAAGGGACTAAATCTAATTAACCAGCAACAAGAACATAGTTAAAAGAATAGCTACACATAGCATATGACAGATCTCTCAATAATCATAGTTTGTTACAAAGGGTGGGAAAGGCTTAATAAGTGCCTTGAATCTCTTGACACTTTCTCTGGCAAAAACATTAAAATTGAAGTGATTGTTGTTGATAATAATTCTTCGGATGAGTCAATCAACCAAATTGACAAGCGGTTTTCAAAGTTCAGATTTATTATAAATGAAATTAACGGGGGATTTGCTAATGGCTGTAATCTGGGAGCTAAAAATGCTTCAGGAGAGTTCCTCTTATTTCTCAATCCCGATACTGTAGCGTCAGAATCAGAGATTGAAAAACTTTTAAATATCGCAAAACAAAATCCGGAGTTCAGTATCGTTTCGTGCAGGCAGGAAAATGAAAAGGGTAAAGAGAGCATATCATATGGTCAGTTTCCCTCTCTGTTCAATCTTACCGGATTTCAAAGAGCAATACTCGGCAACAGGTCATTGGTTGATGGTAGCCGCACACCGGATGCCCTACGCCAGACTCCCCATATAAGTTATCCAGATTGGGTTTCAGGATCCGTTATACTGATCCGGTGTGAAACATTTAAAAAGCAAGGTGGATTTGATGAAGACTTCTGGATGTACTTTGAAGATGTCGATCTATGCAAGAGGGTCAGGAATATGAATGGCGAAATTGCATTTTGCAGGAATATAATTGTAGAGCATAATCATGGCGGCAGCTCAAGGATAAATCTTAAAACAACCTCCCTGACAAAAACCGAAGTTCATATTTCCCGTCATGTTTATATAAGCAAGCACAAAACAGGGATGGAAAGGCTTCTTATACAGATATTTCTTGTTTCAAATAACCTGATCTCCGGAGGTATTATGGCACTGATTGGGTTGCTGTTATTTTTTATCCCAAAAGCTTTTTCAAGAACATTAATTTATTACAGATTGTTAGGATACTATACCGGATCGCTTTTCAGATTATCATGGATCAGCCCCAGGTCAACAAATTTTAGAAAAAAGCTGTAAAATGAATTTTGTGAATTTAAGGGGAATTTCATGGCAGGGTGTGTGGTTTGTAAAGGTCCGGAAAGAATATAATGAAGATATTTCATTCGATTGTTAACAAAGTCCGGCAAATCACTACCTTTAAAGCGAATTTACTGACAAACCTGATAATGCTCTTTACGTATGAATGACAAACCTGTAGCTGTCATTACAGGGGCCAGCAGAGGAATAGGCAGGTCGGTTGCAATAGCTTTAGCAGCCGAAGGGTATGATATTGCAGCGATAGCCCGTTCTGTTGACAGTGAGGGCATGGAAATCCTCGGTTCTGAGGTTGAAAAGTGCGGGGCCCAGTTTTTTCCGGTAGGTTTGGATATTTCCTGTACAACATGTCAGAAAGAGGTTGTTTCCAATATCCTTGAAAGATACGGTAGAATAGACGTTCTGGTTAATAATGCGGGTGTAGCGCCTCTCCAGCGAAATGATGTTCTTGAAATGTCCGAGGAAAGCTACGAGAGGGTTATGAATATAAACCTGAAAGGTCCGGTCTTCTTTGCTCAGCAGATAGCGAGGGAGATGATATGGCTTAAGCAACAGATAGCTGATTATAAGCCTGTTATTATATTCATGACATCAGTATCTGCCGTCAGGTCTTCAACAAACAGGGCAGAATATTGCATATCAAAATCCGGATTAAGCATGGCTTCTACAGTTTTCGCAGACCGGCTTTCCACTGAAGGAATTCTTGTCTGTGAAGTTCGCCCTGGTGTTATCAGAACAGAAATGACTGCAAAGTTAAAAGACAAGTATGATAAACTCATTAATGAAGGATTTGTTCCTCAAAAACGATGGGGATTACCTGAAGATATAGGGAAAGCAGTTGCATCAATATCCAGGGGAGATTGGAATTTCTCCACAGGTATGGTATTTGAAATAAGTGGCGGCCTCAATATCCATAAACTCTGAAATCTGTTTTTCTTTTCAATTCAAGCCAGTTTCTTCGAATATTTTTATAACCCGACCTCTGACATTTATCTTTTGGCTTTGTCCCCCTAAACTTTTTTCACCAAAAAGTGTATAACTTGATGATATAAATTCTATTCGCCCAGGCTCATAGGGGATGAGATTAAATAAAATGAAGAGGGCCTGAAAGGTTGAGTTCATGTGGTAATGAGGGACCAAGCCAACGAGTTATTTAATGAAGATTGAACAAAAAACCAGATCCCGGCGTTTAAATTTTAAATTCTAAATCTATTGAAATGAAAAGAGCATTATTATTTTTAGCAATTTCGGTTTTATTCCTGGTAAATGTCGGGGCACAGAATAAATTAACCGCCGACACTTCAAAAACACAATTAATCTGGTTAGGTGAAAAGGTTACCGGTCAGCATACGGGCACAATTAAATTACAATCCGGTTGGCTTAACTTGCAGGATAATAAAATCATAGCTGGTGGATTCGACATTAACATGGCGTCTCTTAAAGAGTCGCAGGATAACAAAATGTTACAGGGGCATCTGAAATCAGATGATTTTTTCGGAGTTGCGAAGTTTCCGGTTGCAACGCTTGTAATAACAGGTAGTACTCCTTTTGACAAAGGGACCGGTGTGGTTTCCGGAACTCTTACAATTAAAGGTATTACAAATCCTATCGAATTTAAGGCTGTAATGCAGAAAAAGGATGAAGGCACATGGTTTTTTGCCAATATAACAGTAGATCGTACAAAATATAATATTCGTTATGGGTCAGGATCTTTTTTCGATAACCTGGGGGATAAAACAATCTATGACGAATTCAAACTAAAAGTGAATCTTTTGGTTAAATAATGTAACGATCAGGTAAATTTAAAAAAGAATTTCCCACAGAATTCGCTGATTATCGCAGATTTTATCCGCGTGGATCTGCGAGATCTGCGGGAGTTTTTTTTGAGGATATCAGTCTGGATATTTTGAAAACGCAAAAATAAATATAACATCAAAGTTTTGGTAAAGTCGGAAATCATCACAATATTGTATTCACAAATCAATATTGAATATGACAAACGAAATTTCACCTTCCGAGAACCGTCAGAAACTTGTTACCCAGGGTTTCCTTGTTCCATTTATACTTATAACCAGCCTTTTCTTTCTTTGGGGTATCGCTCATGGCATGTTGGATACTCTGAACAAGCATTTCCAGAATATGCTGAATATGTCAAAAGCCCAGTCCGGAATGATCCAGTTTTCTGTCTATACTGCCTATTTTGGAATGGCGCTGCCAGCCGGATATTTTATGAAACGGTTCGGATATAAGAGAGGTATAATTCTTGGATTATCTCTTTTTTCCTCCGGTGCGTTTCTTATTGCTGCCACGACAACATTTGAATCTTTTTGGGTATTTCTTATTTGTCTGTTCATCATGGGATGCGGACTGGCCACTCTCGAGACCGCTGCCAATCCTTATACCACAAAGCTGGGTCCAAAAGAATCAGCTGAACGCCGTATTAATTTTTCGCAATCGTTCAATGGACTGGCCTGGGTTATCGGTCCGCTTATAGGACTTTTTATTTATGGGAACCATAGTAATGTTGCAGGAGAGAAGCTTAGTTCTATGATACTTCCATATTGTGCAATCGGAGGAACAGTATTGCTAGTCGCTATTTTATTCGTTTTTACCAAATTACCTGAAATAAAGGAAGAAGAGACCCTTGGAGAGAATGACAGTGTGGCTTCTTCAGATAGAACTCCGATGAACAAGCCGCTTATTAAGCATCGTCATTTTGTTCTGGGGGTTATAGCTCAGTTCTGTTATGTTGCAGCACAAACAGGAGTATTTAGTTACCTGATTAATTTTGTTACCGATGTTAATCAGAATCCTCATTTTGATGTTGCCTATGGTCCATATTTTCTGTCGATTGGATTTGCATTATTTATGATCGGACGCATGTCGGGAAGTTTTCTGATGAAAAGATTTGAACCAACTAAACTGCTTGCCTTATACGCGTTGATGTGTTGTCTTTTGTTACCGGTAGTCAGCATGGGTGCCGGTTGGATTTCATTAATAGCACTTTATGGCGTTTTCTTTTTCATGTCTGTTATGTTCCCTACCATTTTTGCATTGGGAATAAAGGACCTTGGCCCAAAAACAAAAAAGGCATCTTCCTTTATTGTAATGTCAATATTTGGCGGAGCTCTATTTCCTCCTGTTATGGGACTTATAGCAGATAAATTCAATATGTCAGTGGGATTCTTTGCTCCTATTCCGCTTTTTGCTTATATTCTGTATTACGGACTTAAAGGACACAAAGTGGAAAGTACGGCTTAACTTCCGGATCTTGCTTTATAACAAAGATGCCAAAATTCTAAAAAACTTGTCTAGTTGTTTTGATAATACAGGTGGATTTTCAGACCTTATTATTATACAATTATTAATTTCGTATAGAATCAATTTTCATAAAATTAAACTAGAAAATTCTGCTTCTTTTTGTTACTTTGTGTAATAACTACTAAAACCGGGAACTGTGGAAAAACTTGCATTAAAAGAAAAAATCGGATACGCACTTGGAGACGGAGCAGCAAATATAGCCTGGCGCGGAGTGGCTACTTTCCTATTTATTTTTTACACTGACGTTTTTGGAATAAATCCTGCTGCCGTGGGATTGCTCATGTTAATTGCACGCTTCAGTGATGGGATCATCGATATTGCAATGGGTGTTATTTGCGACAGAACAAATTCAAAATATGGTAAATTTCGTCCTTGGATATTATGGACTGCCATACCTTTAGGAGTGACATTATCATTGCTATTCACATCTCCTAAATTTGGCCCAACCGGTAAAATAATATATGCCTATACTACCTATCTGATATTTTTTCTTGTTTACACAGCGAATAATATACCCTATGGCGCATTAATGGCTGTTATGACCATCGACAACAAAGAACGCACAAGTCTGGGTTCGTATCGTATGGTTGGAGCATTTACAGGTGGAATGGTGGTTCAGGGAGCTTTGTTGTTTTTGGTTTTGCATTTTGGCAATATCAATCCGTCTGTCGATATCAGTAAGCTTGATTCAAAAAAGTATGAAGTAAGCGTATCAACAAATAAGGAAGTTAAAAATGTAAATATCAAAACCAAAAATGGAATCGCCCTGTTTACCTGGGCCAATTCCCAAATGGCCGACAGTATTAATGTCCCCACACATGGCAAAAGCTTTTCAATGGAAGCCCAAAAAAAATACTCTTTTATTATATCCGGTGAAGAAAACCTTATAGCCAAAGATATTACCATCATTGATCAGAAAAAAGGTTATAGCAATTCTATTTATCTTTTATCGGTTTTCTTGTCTCTGTTCCTGATGGTAACGTTTGCTACCACAAAGGAACGTGTACAGCCTCCCAAAGAACAAAAAACAAATTTGGGCAAGGACCTGAAAGATCTTATCAGAAACAGACCCTGGATCATTCTCCTTATCATCGGTTTACTGTTCAATGTCTACAATTCTATGAAGCAGGGAATTGTGGTAATCTATTTTACTCATTATTTGCATAACCAGTTGCTGGCTGCTACTTATATGGTCGGATTAATGCTGGCTTCAATTGCCGGTGCTATGATAACATCCCCTCTGGGCAAACGCCTTGGGAAACGCAATCTTTTCATTTATGCCCTGATTTTTTCAGGAATAGTAAATGCCTTACTTGTTTTATGCGGACCCGATAATATTAAGTCCATTTTCACAATTGGTATCATCTCAGAATTTGGAGCTGCAATATTCCCAACACTCTTCTTTGCGATGCTTGGTGATGCTGCCGATTACTCTGAATTCAAGAATGGACGAAGAGCCACAGGGCTCGTATACTCTGCCGGTTCTTTCGCAACCAAATTTGGAGGAGGATTAGCCGGTGCAATTATCGGATTTGTATTAGCCGCATTTAAATACAATGGACAAGATACTGTTGCCATTCAAGGTGCAGTTCCGGGTATCATAATGCTAATGAGTTGGATCCCGACTATTATTACACTGGTTGCAGCCGGTGTTATGACACTTTATCCATTAAACCAAAAGAAGATGGATGAAATTACAATTGAATTAAACGATAGAAGAGTCAAAGCTCAGCAAAGTCAATAGTGATCCTGACAAAATTTAAAATAATTAAGTATGAAATACGGTTACTTCGACGACAAAAACAGGGAATATATAATAAATAACCCGCGCACTCCATGGCCCTGGATAAATTATCTTGGGAACGAAGATTTTTTTTCGCTGATTTCAAACTCTGCAGGTGGGTACTCTTTTTATAAAGATGCCAAATTCCGCCGGATTACACGATACAGGTACAACAATGTGCCGATGGACAGCGGTGGTAAGTATTTCTATATTAATGATGGCGAGAGTACCTGGTCGCCAGGCTGGAAACCCTGTAAAACAGAATTGGATAGCTATGAATGTCGTCATGGAATGAATTATACCATTATTAAAGGTGAGAAAAATGGGATTACAGCCAGCGTACTTTATTTTGTTCCACTGAAGACATGGGCAGAAGTTCAAAAACTTACTCTTACAAATAATTCAAAGAAAGTTAAAAAACTTAAAGTCTTTTCATTTACGGAATGGTGCTTATGGAATGGAGCATCCGATATGGAAAACTTCCAAAGGAATTTTTCTACCGGCGAGGTTGAAATAGAAGGGTCGGTCATCTATCATAAAACCGAGTATAAGGAGCGACGCGACCATTATGCCTACTACTCGGTAAATGTACCGATACAGGGATATGACACTGATAGAGAATCATTTTTCGGCTTGTACAATGGATTTGATGAGCCTCAGGTCGTCACTGAAGGAAAATCTAAAAACACCGAAGCTCACGGATGGTCACCTATCGCTTCACATTTTATTGAAGTGGAACTTAAACCAGGTGAATCAAAAGATTTCATCTTCGTACTCGGATATGTGGAAAATAAAGAGGATGAGAAGTGGGAGTCAAAAAATGTTATCAATAAGAAAAAGGCAAAAGAAACCATTGCAAAGTTTAATACCAGCGCTAAAGTTGAAGCCGCACTTGCAGATCTTCGTAAATACTGGGATAATCTATTAAGTATCTATACAGTAGATTCTGGCGACGACAGGATTGACAGGATGGTGAATATTTGGAACCAGTACCAGTGTATGATAACCTTCTGTTTTTCCCGATCAGCTTCATTCTTCGAATCGGGCATTGGCAGAGGAATGGGATTTCGTGATTCCAATCAGGACCTGACCGGTTTTGTTCATCAGATCCCCGAACGTGCCCGCGAAAGGATCATTGATATAGCTTCCACACAATTTCCTGATGGAGGCTGCTATCATCAATATCAGCCGCTAAATAAGCGTGGTAATAACGATATTGGCGGTGGTTTCAACGATGACCCGCTCTGGCTTATCCTTGGTACTGTGAGTTATATTAAGGAAACAGGTGATTTCGGAATTCTTAATGAGAAGGTACCTTTCGATAACGATGTGTCAGTTGCACGAAGTTTATTCGACCATCTTACAGTTTCATTTGATCATGTAGTAAACAACCTGGGGCCTCATGGTCTTCCTCTTATTGGCCATGCCGACTGGAACGATTGCCTCAACCTGAACTGTTTCTCAAACGATCCGAATGAATCATTCCAGACAACTGAAAACAAATCTGAAGGGTCTAAAGCTGAATCTGTTATGATCGCTGGTCTTTTTGTGGTTTATGGTCGCGATTATGTTGAACTTTGTAATAGACTGGGAAGGGATGCTGAAGCTACCCGCGCTCAAAAACATGTTGATACAATGGTAGATGTCATAAAGAAATATGGATGGGACGGAGAATGGTTTATCCGTGCATATGACTATTATGGCCATAAAATTGGAAGCAATGATAACGAAGAAGCAAAAATATTTATCGAATCACAGGGCTGGTGCACTATGGCAGGAATTGGAAAGGAAGAAGGCCTTTGTACCAAAGCACTTAATGCAGTTAAAGAAAGGCTCGACAGCAAATACGGGATAGTTTTAAATAACCCGGCATTCACCAGATACTATATAGAATATGGCGAAATTTCATCTTATCCTGCCGGTTATAAAGAAAATGCAGGTGTTTTTTGTCACAATAACCCATGGATTATGATAGGCGAAACGGTGGTTGGCAATGGAGACAGAGCCTGGGATTATTACAAAAAGATATGTCCGTCGTACCTCGAGGAAATCAGCGATTTGCATAAGACTGAACCATATGTTTATGCTCAAATGGTTGCGGGCAAAGAAGCTTTTAAACCGGGTGAAGCCAAGAATTCATGGCTGACAGGGACTGCCTCCTGGAATTTCTATGCTGTCACACAATATATGCTGGGTATTCGCCCTGAGTATGATGGCCTTTTAATAGATCCTTGCATTCCGACGGATTGGAAAGGGTTTAAAGCTACCCGTAAATTCAGGGGTGCCACTTACCAGATTGAAGTAGTTAATCCTGATCGAAAATCGAAAGGAATAAAAGAAGTTACAATCGATGGTCTGCCATATAAATCAAATCTGATTCCGGTATTCGGAGACGGGAAAGATCATAAGATCAAACTTGTAATGGGGTATAAGTAAATAGATAATATATAATTGATCCTGAACAAAATATTACTTTTGAGGTAATTATTAAAACTTAACATTTAACTAAACTTATGAGAAAAATTATTGTTGGAATATTAACACTAGCCTTATTGCAGGGTTGTTCCAGTAAGGTTAAAAACACAACAGATTCAGTGAAAAAGTATCCCGCTTTTGATGTTCAGAACATGGACACGACAATTAATCCTGGTGATAATTTCTTCAACTATACAAATGGTACATGGCTGAAAAACAATCCCATCCCGGCAGATAAGAATTCACGATCTACTCTCGAAGAATTGTTTGAAAGAAACAGACACGATATCAGGGAGATTATTGAGGAAGCTGCAGCCTCGAAAGATGTTCAGCCGGGGAGTAATTCTGAAAAAATCGGAACATTCTATAACTCCGGTATGGATACAATTTCAATCGAAAGACTTGGCTTAAGTCCATTGAAGATGTTTTTCGATAAAATTGAATCTATTAAGAGTATCGCTGATGTTCAATCTGTCGGAGCATTTTTTCAAACATGCCAGATTAGTCCGTTTTTTGCAGTGTTTTCCAACCAGGATTCAAAGAACAGCACAAGTGTAATAGCCCAGTGCTATCAGGCTGGTATCGGTTTACCCGAACGAGATTATTATTTCAACAATGATGAATCCACCAAAAAAATAAGAGAGAAATACCTTATTCATTTAACAAAGATGTTTGAATTGTTAAAGGATGAACCATCAGTCGCAGGGAAAAATGCTGAAACAGTTATGAAAATGGAAACGCAACTGGCTAAAGCATCCTTTACCAATGTCGAAAATCAGGATCCCCAGAAGACTTATAATAAAGTCACAATTGAGGAACTTAATAAACTGGCCCCTGACATCAACTGGCATTCCTATTTTACTCAGGTTGGATATCCCGTTTTATCTGAAGTCAATATCTGGCAGCCCGGCTTCATGAAAGAGCTGAGTAACATGATGAAAACTGTACCTGTGGATGATTGGAAAACCTTTTTGAGGTGGCAGTTGATTAACAGTATGGCAGCTTATCTCGGTAAAGAATTTGTTGACCAGAATTTCGATTTCTATTACCGGACATTATCAGGTCAGGAGAAAATGGAACCTCGTTGGAAACTTGTTCTTGATGTCACAAGTGGCTCACTTGGTGAAGCAATCGGCCAGCTTTTTGTTAAAAAGTATTTTCCGCCCATTGCAAAACAAAGGATGACGGACCTTATAATGAACCTTAAGAAATCCCTCAGGCAGAGGATTGAGAACCTTACATGGATGGGACCGGATACAAAAAAGGAAGCACTTGCCAAGCTCGATAAAATGGGTGTAAAGGTAGGGTACCCTGATAAGTGGAGAGACTATTCCGGTTTAGCTATTTCTTCCAAATCCTATGTTTTAAATGTGCTTAATTCTCAGGCTTTCGAATTCAGGTATTCTATGGATAAAGTAGGAAAACCGGTTGATCCGACGGAATGGGGAATGACTCCTCAGACAGTGAACGCTTATTACAATCCAAACAGGAATGAAATTGTTTTCCCGGCAGGTATACTTCAGCCTCCGTTCTTTAATATGGATGCAGATGATGCTGTCAACTATGGCGCTATTGGTTTTGTAATAGGCCATGAAATGACCCATGGATTTGATAATATGGGAAGACAATTTGATAAAGACGGAAACTTGCGTGACTGGTGGACCAAGGAAGATTCCAAAGCTTTCGAAGCTCGTGCTGCTATGCTTATCGACCAATATAACCATTATGAGGTACTTGATTCAGTGTTTGTTAATGGGAAGTTGACCCTTGGTGAAAACATTGCTGATCTTGGGGGAGGTACAGTTGCTTTTAATGCATACAAATTGTCCTTGGAAGGGAAGGAAACACCAAAACCTATTGATGGTTTCACTAATTATCAGCGTTTTTTCCTGGGATATGCCCAGGTTTGGAGGACAAATATGCGTGATAAGGAATTAAAGAAAAGAGTTAAAACCGACGAACATTCGCCTGCAAAAGCCAGGATAAACGGTGTTGTTTATAATATGCCTGAATTTTATGCTGCTTTTCCTGATGTAAAGCCAGTAGACAAATTATTCCGACCAGTTGAACAACGACCTGTTATCTGGTAGAGAACAAGTGGGTGTCGAAAAAGCAGTTTATTTTGACTCTTCTCCTTTGTGAATTCTTTGTGATCCTATGTGGTTCAATGTTTTAACTTTTACCACAAAGGGACACTAAGGGTATCACTAAGGATCACAAAGGACTTTTTCAACATCCCCTACATATTGTCATGTACTTGCAGGGCTGAACGATAGCGTGGCATTTCAATTTAACGAAACCCTTGGGGCAAATAAATTCTTTGTGTCCTGGCCCCGAATGAAGCCTCGAGGTGTGGTTATTGAATTTCTTTCTTAAGAATTTCCATGATCTTTTTCCATCGGTTTTCATCCATCCTTGCACCGACGATTTCGATAACATGGCCTGCAAGAACAGAACCAAACAGACCGCATTTTTCAAGTGATAATCCGTTTGCATATCCATAAAGAAACCCGGAAGCATACAGATCGCCTGCACCGGTTGTATCGATACACTGAACCGCAATTGTTCCGATTTTGAATACTTCTTCTCCATGTTTTATGAGTGATCCTTCTTTTCCAACCTTTATGATAGCAATATCGCACAAAGTGGAGATATTGCTAAGTGCGGCAAGAGGAGCCATACCTGTGAATGATTTTGCCTCCTCTTCATTTGCAAAAACTATATCAACATAGTTTTCAATTATTTCCCTGAAATCATCAAGTTTTGCGTCCACAACATTGTAGCTTGAAAGATCAAGTGCAATTTTCATGTTGCTATTTTTGGCAATCCTGCAGGTTCTTTCCACAAGAGCTTTATTTATAATCAGATAACCTTCAAGGTAAAGTATATCATAATTTTTAAAGTCTTCCGGATCAAGGTCACCTGATTCAAGTTCAACAGCTGCTCCAAGATGAGTTGCAAAAGTTCTTTCTGAACCCGGAGAAATAAGAGCTACAGCTGTGCCTGTTACAGAATTCCGACGTGATAAAAAAGTCTTCACCCCAGCCTTCCTCATGTCGCTTTCAAAAAAGTCGCCGGTAGTATCCTTTCCAACAGATCCTATGAACCCCGTGTTTACTCCAAGCATTGCAAGTCCGTGAATAGTGTTGGCAGCTGAACCCCCTGAAACTAGATTTCTTTTAAAATTAGTGGTTTCTGCTTTGATAAGTGCCGATTTTTCACCATCTACAAGCTGCATACTTCCCTTAGGTAATGAAAAAAAATCAAGTATATTATCATTGTCAATCAATGTCATAACATCGACAAGAGCATTCCCTATTCCGAGTATCCGCATCATTTTAAAAAATTTCTGTAAAGATATTGCTTAATTCAGCAAAAGCCCTTACTTTTGCGACTCTAAATACAATACGTTATTTAGAGAATGTTCCTAGTAACTAAGTTGGACCAAGAGATCCCGATAATCAGGAAGTAATCTGAAGTTCAATTCAATTATAAGGGAATAAAAAAATTCCTCAGTAGCTCAGTTGGTTAGAGCAATGGACTGTTAATCCATGGGTCGTAAGTTCGAGTCTTACCTGGGGAGCC
>OCZT010003868.1_pt1 | contig 15262 bp, 16 predicted proteins | sample 1539031 | NCBI WGS metagenome assembly OCZT01 (sample SAMEA3539308, study PRJEB22396) | soil metagenome | biome: tundra; feature: field; material: soil | place: USA | collected 2010-05 | depth 0.15 m
GATCTCTACAAAATCGCGGAGAATGCGGCGATTTCCTCGATTGATCAGGCCATCCTTAACTAAGTCAAGCCGACTGCCGGTCTTCTTCTATCCTAACGGCGGCTTTGAGGGAGGGTTACGGGAGCGCCATACAATCGGATCCTCACGACCATCAATCCTACGTCAGGCAAACGGAGACTGCTCGTCGTTCGCGACGCTGACGGCGGCGCTCAACCGCAACACGGGACGCACGGACTTTACCGCGACCTCGATCGCTTCGCCGAGCTCAGGCGTGTGCACGCGGGTCGTCAGCGACGGCCTTGCGGCCGGGGGTCATGGCGCCGGCGGTCCGTCCTTCGTCGTCACGTACACGACTGCGTCGTTCGGGACCGCGAAGCAGCGCAAGCTGTAAACGCACCGCAGCGCATGACGATTCGATAAAGCCAGGTGTCGAAAGCGTCGGCGCTGCGCACGCTGCGTATGATGCGATGAACGATCGCGCAGACTTCTTGCGCCGCATCCTCCGTCAGGCTCCGATCGCCGATGACGGTCGCGGCGAGCCGGAAACATCCCGGCCAGACGGCGGCGACGAGTTGCTCTGCCGCGGTCTCATCGCCCGTCAGAGCGGCGGCAACGATCTCCGGCGGCGCCCAGCGCGCCATCAGCCTTCTCGCGTTCGTCGGACCATATCCCTAGAGAGGCGCGAACAGGGCCGAAATGTTCGCCCGATCGTTACAGGTTCGGGCCGACTGCCATCGCCCCCGCGCGTCCGATTGTCGGGTCGATCATCACGCGCTGCGGCGTGGCCGCACGGTTCGCGGTGGGTCCGAAGCGGTATATTTTCCCTTGCGTAGCGACGAAGAGTCGATTCTTCGAATCGACGGTGATCACGGGGAAGCCGAGTCCGTTGTAGTTCGCCGGCAGCGGGCCGATACGGCGTGCGACCCTTCCGGAGCCGGGCGCGTACACGTTGACGTACATCACCGGATTCGACAGGTTACCCGGCAGATCGGTCTCGTAGATGCTGTTGTCGGGTCCGACCGCGAACTCTTGTGCACTGACCGTGACGTGTCCGACCAGCCCCGTGAGGGCGATGCTTCGTATGGGGCAGCAGCCGGTCGAGGTCGGGAGATAGACGTCGACACGGTTGGGGCGCGAGACGTAGAGATGCCCGTCGTTGCCCTCTGCGAAGCCGAGCAGCGGAGTCGTGCTCTTGAACGTGCGCATCGGGGGCGCATTGCTCGCAGCGTACGGATAGGTTGCGATCGTCGTTCCAGTCGAGGTGTAGTAGCCGACCATGATCCCGTCGCCGGCGAGTCCGACCGCGAACGGCGAGTGGACGTCGTCGCCGTACACGTTCTCGGGTTGATTGTCGCCCGGCGCGACCGCAAAGAGACGGAAACCGGGGCCGCCTTCCGCGAAGTCTTTGTTCTCTAGCACCCATTGGGTGCCGTCCGGAGCGATGGCGATGTCGACGGTGCCGGGGAGCCCGGGGATCGACCCGGGGCTGTTCGGCCACGCGAACGATCCCAAGGTCTCTAACGGGGTGACCGCGCCGTTGCCGTTCGCCGAGAACGCGCGGATCAGCGGCTCCGTGTATGCGACCCAGAGCGTACCTTTCTCGAACCCGACGGAGCTGCCGAGGGGGTCGAGCGCTCCGGGATCGCTCGGCGGGAGCGGGCTCTGGAGCGTGCTGAGGCCGGCGCCGCCGCCGCACGCGGCAAGCGCGACAACGGCAAACGCGAAGAGGAACATCCGGAAAGACCGCATCGAGAACACCCTTTTTTGGACGAGTGCGAAGACTTTCGCTAGGTTTCCATTGTGCCCGTGTCCATCAGCTCCGTACTGGGCTAATTGTCCTAATGCCGGGAGCTTCCCGGCATGGTCACGCCGGAAAAGCAACAGGCCCGGAACGTCTGCACGTTCCGGGCCTGTAGTTGGTTGCGGGGACAGGATTTGAACCTGTGCGGCCAGCATCGCGGGCGGTTGCCAAAGGCCGCGGACGCCGTAGTGGCGCAGGTCATTCGGTTGCCGAGCTGCTGCCGAAGGTTGCGGAGGGTTGCCACGGACGGCAACCGTTTGGCAACCGGTGGCCTCGACCGAGAAAGAGCCCTCTGGTCGTATCAACCGGCCTTCTTTCTCCCGACCTTCGTTCGTGGCCCCGATTTCTTCGCTCCGCCTGACTTTGTTGCGGCGGTCGCTTTTTTCGGTCGCCCGGGATTCAGGTGCTTGATTGTGTCCTTGCTTTCCGCGACACCCTTATCAATGCTCTCGAACACCGTCCGCGCGCCGTCCTTTACGCCCTGTTTATAGGCAGCCTGCGTAAGAATCTGAACGCGCGTCGCATAAAAGAGGTCGAGTTCTTTTAGATCCTCTGCCGCCTTAGCGGTTTTCTGATTACCGTAAAGCGAAAAGTCCCCGGCACCGCCTGAGCCCGGAATCTTCACAAGCTGTGAACCGCGTTTGCCCGCCATGCACCCTCCCAGCCGCGATGAATGATCGCCAGCTATGCGGCGACCGGCCGACAAGGTACAAGTTTCCGAACGAAATCGCCTCCCTCTGCGCGCGGGGGCACTCGACTCGCTCCGCACCCGGAAAGTTGTGGGCGTTCCACAGAACGCGAAGGACGCAGTAATGCGGCAGGGCGACGACGCCGGGCGTGGGCCGACCCTCGCGGGATCGACGCGCGCTGCCGCCCTGCCGCATGATACTGCCGAGCGACGCGTCTTACCCACACTGCTGCCGCCACCCGGTACGATCGCGGCATGGAGAAGGTCGTCACCTGTGTTCGTCGGCTGCAGCGCCGCCGGCTCGACCCGATCGTGAAGCGCGTGACAGAGCTCGAGAAGGCTTGAGGCGGCCGAGCGCAAACGGCCGATCGCGGCCGGCTCGCGGTCGCGATGACGGAACCCAGTTACCGGTTCCGCTGCGACGCCGAAAGGGCGGCTCCCACGGCCACGCCGATCGCGATGCCAATCGCCACGTTTCCCAAGGCGGCGCCGATCCCCGCGCCGATTGCGATTCCAACGCCGAGCAGTATCCCGGGTCGCTTCATGATGATCTCCTCGCCGTGAGGCGTCGCGGCCGGCTGATCGTACTGCGGGACCGTTTCGTCGCGGAGAACGTCACGGTGTCGATCGCGGGGGCCTTGGTGTAGGAGTAGAACAGCGATTGGATGCGTATCGTCTGTCCGAATAGTCCCGCCCATACGACCTTCACCGAAAACCGTTTCCAGCCGGGCGCAAAGATTTCCGGCGGCATTCCCGTGCTGAAGGCTGATGGTTCCCCGGCTGAGCCGGGCACTATGCCTGAATGGGCTCAAGCAGCAATGGAGGAGCACTTCGTGCCGATTTGCCTCACTTGCGGTGCCGCCGCTACGGTCGACTATTCGTGACGAGCCGGTGTTGGGCGATGCGGAAGCGCGGGCCGATCATCGTTCGGCCCGAGCACTTTCCTATGCTCGACCGCTTCGCCGAGATTCTCGACGAGATTGACGCCGAGCGCGAGGTTGGATTACTTCCGACGTAGTCCAAGGCCGTAGCGCCCGACAACCCGCACGAGATCCCGGCGGTCGAGTAGTTCGCGCACTGCGATCTCGACGAGCCCGGACCAGGAGAGCGGGGCCCCAGCCCGCTTCAGCTCAAGGAGCTTCTCGTCCACGTCAAGCGACAGATCACGCGGCACGACCACGTTCGTCCGAACGAGGTCCAGCGGCGGCGGTGCGGCGGCCTTCTTGCGCGTCGGGGGCAAACCGTTCTCCTACGCTAGTGTGTAGGAGCATAATAGCACAGGTTCGGGTGGTTTAGAGCCCGACCGCCGCGGCGGCGTTGCCCTGCCAGACGGTCGCGGGACGAATGTACCGACGCAGGATCGTCATCGAGCGATGTCCGGTCTGCGCGGCGATCGCCGTTTCCGTGACCCCCTTCAGCGCGGCCGACGTCGCGAACCCGGCTCGCAGCGAATGACCGGCGAGCTGGCCGGGGTCGAGATCCACGGCGCGAGCACGCCGCTTGACGACAATCGCGACGGCCGCAGGCGAGAGCCGCGCCGCGGCGACGACGCCATGTCGGCTGACCGGCCGGAACAGCGGCCCCTCGACGATCGCGACGGCGTCAATCCAGGCCCGTACGGCCCGCACAGGGCACGTCTCGAGCCGCGAGCCGTACGGAAGGCCCACGAGGCGCCCGGCGCCCTCCTGGTCCGTCTTGGAGCGCCGCAGCGTGACCTCCAGGCCCTCCGCGACGAAGCGCAGGTCCGCGACGTCGAGCCCGACGATCTCCGAGCGCCGAAACGCCCACGCGAAACCGACGAGCAAAAGCGCCCGGTCCCGCAGGTCGATCGTGGCGCCGCCCAGCGGCGCGAGCATCCGGCGAAGGTCGTCCGTGAGGAGCGCCGCCTTCGCTCGCTGCGGTGCGACGCCGAGGAGCCGGCGGATGCCCTTCCAGACATCGACAACCTGGGGATGGCCGAACGGCCGCGGATCGAGGCCGCGGCGCTGGTGCTCAAGCGCGACCGCGGTGCGGCGTCGAACGATCGTCGCGAGCGCTTTCGTGCCCGAGAGGCTCGTCAGGTACAGCGCCGCGCCGGCGGGCTCCAGCGGATACGGCCGGACCCCGTGCCGCGAGCACCACCCCTCGAAGTCGCGAAGATCCGCGGCGTACGCGCGCCGCGTGGACGCCGCCTTCGCGTCACCGGCGAACGAGCGGGCCCGTCGGCGAGATCCTCGAGCTCGGCAACGGGCGCATGGTGGACGGGTGCGAGGGCGATCATTCGGGCCTCCAAGGTCGCGATACGGTGCGCTTCTCGGTACCATAATAACCCCTAATACACACTTGCGCAAGAGCGCATTATCCTGTATAATGATAACATGCAAAGCGGCCCGACGGTGCGTCAACACCGCCGGGCCCGTCACCCGAGAAAGGGTTCTCGAATGACCGTTTTCACTTCGCCCTCCCCAACCGGCGACCTCGACGAGAGCACGATCGCGCGGTTCCGCCGCGGCGATACCCTGCTCGAATACGACCGTCACCGGGCCGGTCTCCCCGAGCTCGTCGAGTGCGACGGCGACGACGACGGAATCGCCCAGCGCGTCGCCGATGATTTCGCCGACGACACCGGCGTCTCGTACGCCCCGGTGAACGGTTCCTCGCACCCCGAGCGCTTCGTCTGGCTCTGCCCCGCCTGCACCGCCCAGGAAGCCGCGTAGGATGGCGAGCGTACGCGAACAGGTCGAAGGGCGCATCCGCCGCCGCCTGGGTCAACGGCGGGCCCTCCGCGGCCACGCCGCGCGGCTCGGGCCGCTACCTTGTCACCGGGCGCGACGGTCACGCCCGGTATACCGTCCACGCCCTGTCGGCCGAGCACGCGACGTGCGACTGCCCGGCCGGCCTGCACGGGCGCTTCTGCTGGCACGCTGCCGCGGCGCTGCTGCGCCGAACGGCCGACGTCGCGATGGTGGCAGCATGACCGGCCAGGGCGACGAGAGATCCCTTCCCGCCGCGGCGGCGTTCAGCGCGGAGAGCGTGCTCGCCGCAGCATTCACGATTGCCGACGCTCAGCGCGCGACCGCTACCGCGAACGCGATCGGCGACGAGATCACCGCCGACCCAGTGCAGCGCGAGGTCGCGCGCCTGTTCGACGGGGACCCGAGCGTCGAGCGCTTCGAGCGACGCGCCTCCGCGGAAATCAAACACCTGCAACGCCGTTTCCGCGAACACCGCCGTGCCGGTTCGCTTACCCATGACTGCGAGGAGGCGGTGACGCGGGGCCTGAGATGCGCGACGTTCAGTGTCCTATTACTCTGCATGCACGCGCTCGGCGTCCATTGCGCGAATCGGTCGCGCGTGGTCACGCTCGCCGACTTGCCTGAGCGCGACGACGGCGACACGTGGCCGGAGTTCGTCTACTCGTTCGTAAAGCTCATCGTTCTCGTCCGCGAGCGTCTCGGCGAGGAACCGGGCGCGCTCAGCCTCGAAAGCACCGCGTGACCGTCAACGGCAAGGGCCTATCGACGACCTGGGGCGAGTGTCACGCCCTGGGTCGCGGCGCTCAGCGGTTGTGAGTCAGGCTGTCACGCGCGCGCGCCACAACATCTGAAACGACGTGTTCCAACGGGACAAGGCGAACGTCAGCATCGTTACACAGCGCGTTTGCGACCTTGAACGCCTCAGTCGACGCGCCTGGCGACGACGCAATGTAGATAGCCGCTACATCCACGTCTTTGGGGACTTCTATCCGCCTTCGTGTGGTCAGCACCGAACCGCCCTCGATTCTGATGTCGCGGACCGTCCACGCCCACGCCTTCAAATCGCGGATCAATTCTTCTTGATCAGGAAGTTGGAATGACCACGCCTGTGCCAACTGTACAGCGCTTCCATTTGCTACGAGAAAGTCGAATCTGTCGTGGTAGTGAATAGTCTCCACGGGGGCCCGCTCGATTAACTCGACGTCAGGGCGAACCCCCCCGTCCGTGTAAGCTGCGCGAGCGCGATGAAATGCTACGTTCTTACTCTTATAGCCGAGGCGCGTACTCGTCGGTTCAAGCAGCAGTTCGCTAAACGCAAAGTCCAACACCTCTTCGGTGCTTTCGGCGACAATCGGAAGTGGTCGGGAGAATTGGAGCGTGTTATTGTACTCAGCCGCGAGGCGTGTAAGCCAACCCTCCGAGGGCTGCTCCTCGGTTTCTAGGAGCGGTTCGCTGCCCTGCGATGCGCGGTCAAGCCTTCTACCGATGTCCTCGACAATGCCGACGACGCGTCCTAGTATCGCGTGATCGTCGATGTAGCGCGCCCGCTTTTTGTTGCTTAAGGTTCTTACGTCCCACTCACCGGCGGCGTCGCTGCCTGCGATAGCGCCGATATTCACGAATTCACCGCGCGCGGGATCCGGCACGAACCGAATGACCGAATAGACGAACCTCATGGTTGCCCTCTTGCTCTCAATCGTGCTGCGACGTCTGGAGCCCGACGCTCCAGGAAATAGCCGACCGTTTCGAGCTCAGCGTTAGTTACCGGCCACGACGTCGGGATCGCCGCGAGAACCGAAATCAGGTCCTTCCGGCTTACCGCCTCGAGAAGTCCGGCTACCGAATTCAGGACCTCTTGACTGAATGCCGTTCCTCCGTACGAATAAACGTTGGGGGTGTCCACGTTAGCTTCGAGGCCGGCTGCAGTCCACCCCGGGCCTCCGGGAAAATAGTGTCCATGATCGTGGCTGAAGCAGCGCTCTTCTGCGGCCTGTCCGACGAGCCACTGTTGTGCATCGCCACCCCAGCACCAGTCGAAGAGCGCCACGAACTCTGCGTGATGTCGCTCATTGTCATCCTTGTCGCGATTGGCGAGCACGTTGATCTCGACGGCACTGTTCACCGCCAAGGACGCGTGCGCGATGCCCTCCTCGAGCTGGTGGTCTCCCCGGAATTCGCAGCCCGCCAACTCTGGCGGTATTCGCGCCGTTCTCACGGTTGGCGTGAGCGCGCCAATCCTCGCAGCAGCGCGGCCGACAATCTGGTCATTCACGCAGACCCTCTCGTGCTGCAAATTGTTGAGCGGCTTTACCCAGTAGCGCGCCCCGTCCGCGAACGCAAGAAATGCGCCGGATCCCCCGGTATTCCCTTGGCGGAGCACCGTCTTCAGCGCTATATCGGCTTCGTCAGCGCGACGACTGTCCAATGCTTTATCCCAGTCGCCCCGCTCAACCGCCATCTCGGCGGCATATTTCGGCCCCTGTTCCTTCTCCCTGCCGTACGCTAGGCTGGAGGATGAGAAGCGGGGGTTATCGCCGCTCAGGGGCTCTAGCGCAATTGGATGGTCGTATGATCGCTGGTGCCGTTGCCGTAAACAATGAGGCGGTATTTCGACGGCGCAGTGCTTGCCGGGACGTCAAAAACGAGGATGCCGGTTCGTGCCGTCCCGGGGTTGAGCTTCGTGAGGAAGAAGCCTTTGTCAGAGGAAATGGTGACGCTCGCCGCGTCGTATTTCGTATCGCCGCGCTCGAGATGAAAGTCAGAACCGCTAATCGTCGCTGGATCTTTGCCGACGTTTCGGATCGTGAGAGGTACAACGAGGTACTCTCCAGCCGCGTGCTCTTGCATGAACTCGGGGCCAAAAGTCGACGCGCGCGTTACAACACCGATCGAGTAGGTAAGGCCTCCGATCGTAACCGATGCGCCGGCCGTATTCGGGAATTGGAGCAGCACAGCGAGCCCCAAGAAGAACGCTAAACCCGTCTTCATAGATACGACACCTCCGGGCATTCGCCACTACGGCGACGCGCCGATCTCCGACGGCCGGGTCTGCTTGCCCTGCCCAACGGCGGGAGTGTTACAGCCGTCCCGCAGATTGGCGCGGACCGCTTATATTCCCGATGAGGCCGGGGTATGGTTGATCGCGTCGATCGTCCAGTCGAAGCCGGACCCTTCTGGCTCCATGACTTCGCGTCGCGCTCTACTTGAGAATGTCGAACGACGACAACCAAGATGACGATTACGGCAAATACGAACAGGCCGAGCCACATGATGCGCTGCGGCAGTCGCCGAGTCGCCCCGGCTGACGGCGACGCTCGACGACGTGCAGGGGCGGCTGCTCTGGCGGCGGCTTGAAGAACAGCACGAGCGCGCGATCGAAGGCCTGTTCGACAAACTCGCCCGCGTCCTGAAACGCTAAATACGCGCTTCCCTAAGAGGGCATGGCGGTCGGAGGCCGGAATGGCTCGGTGTTCCGTCTGAAGCTCGCTTTGAAGCTTCGGCGGCGCCGTATTTACCGTCGGGGAGGGGAAGCGTGCTCAATCGGGCAGCGAGACTTGGCGTATTCCTCGTCGGGCTATTGCTCGTCATCGAGGCGTGCGGTCCGCGGAGATCCGTCGGCACGCTGCCCCCCGCGCCCAGTCGCGGTGTCAACATACCGACCGCCAAGTCGGTATCTCCGGCGTCCATCGCGGCACCGCCAATGGTGAAGACTCCGATCCAGCCGTCGTCGGCGATGACGTCGATCCGCCGCCCGAAGAGCCTGATCCAGCCGGTCGGTTGGACTCAGCTACCCGGCGGGGCGATTTTCGTTGCCGCAAGTCCCGATGGATCGATCTGGGTGCTATCGAGCCTTGGCGGTGGCGCCGATCGCTCCATATGGCATTACGTGGGCGGAAGCTGGAGCAACATTCCGGGTGCTGCGATGAGGCTGGCCGTTGCGCCCGACGGCACTCTTTGGGCGGTCAATTCGGCCGGCGGAATCTACGCGTGGGACGGCGTCAACTGGAGCACGATCGCGGGTGGCGCAAGCGACATCACGGTCGGCGCCGACGGCTCTGTCTACGTCGTCTCCAACCAAGGCGGCGGATCGTACGGCCGCGGAATCTGGAAGTACACGAGCGGCAGCTGGTCGCAATTGCCCGGCGCAGCCGTGCGTGTTGCGGCCTCGTGGGACACGGGAACGAACATGGGGAATCTCGTGCCTGGGGGCGTTTGGGTCGTGAACGCGCAGGACTCGCTCTATTACTACACTCCAGCATTCGGTTTCACCCAGCTCCCGGGTGGTGTGGTCGAGCTCAGCCCCACCAAGAACGCTGGCCTCTTCGCCCTCGGGCATGATGCGAATCCCGATCATAGCTATCCGATCTATTATCAAGATCTGACATCGGGTAATTGGACGGCTCAATCCGGTGCGGCAATCAGCATTGCTTCGACCACCACGACGGTCTATGCCGTTGGCGTCGCGGGTGGCATTTACGCGGCGCCCGTCGTTGCTCCGCCGGATGCGACGGGGACGATCCGCGAATACGCGGTCGGCATTTCGCCGAACTCAGGATTGCACGCGATCGTTGCCGGTGCGGACAAGAACCTGTGGTTTACCGCGCCGTTCGTTTACCAGATCGCGAAGATCACGACATCCGGAATCGTCACGCAGTATTCGTCCGGTATCTCACAAACCGGTGCCCTCATCGGTGGACTAGCCGCAGGCCCGGACGGCAATATTTGGTTCACCGAATACTATTTCGGATATCCAACCCCTGGGGCAACGGTCAATCGCGTCGGAAAGATCACGCCATCCGGCGTCGTGACGGAATATTCCGCCGGCATCACCCTTAACTCTGAGGTCATCCAAATCGCGGCAGGGCCCGACGGGAACATGTGGTTTACCGAGCTGTCCGTGAATCAGATCGGAAAGATTACGACGTCCGGCGTGGTCACGGAATACAGCGCGGGAATGACGCCGTTTGCGGGTCCGTACTATATTACCGGTGGACCGGATGGCAACGTGTGGTTCTCCGAGGTGAACCAGAATATCAACAGAATCGGAAAGATCACGTCTTCCGGAGTGATCACTGAGTATCCGACCGGAGCATCCGGTCAACCGGGAAATATTATAGCGGGTCCTGACGGTAACATCTGGTTTGCTGGAAACGGCATTACCAAAATGACGACGTCCGGAGTAACGACCCAGTACCTGGCCGGTACTCGAACGGGCGGAATCACGGCCGGGCCCGACGGAAGGATTTGGTTCACGGCCGGCGACATCGACAGCCCGAGCATCGGCGAGATGACGACCGACGGCGTCCTGATCGCGCAATACAGCACCGGCCTCTCGCAGTATGCGCAGCTGATCGGCCTCGCGACCGGTGCCGATAGTTCAATCTGGTTCACCGATCAGCGGAACAATCACGTCGGGCGGGTCTCCGTCGCTGCGGGCGGCACGGCACCGCCTCCGCCGCCACCACCCCCGCCGGCCGGGGCCGTGATCGCGAACCCGTCTGCGCTAGCATTCTCTAGCACCGGCTCGACGTTCAATCAGTCCGCGACCATAACGCAAAGCGGATACGGCGGACCATTTTCACTCTCGAATATCAACGGGACGGTAGCGACGGCCTCGATTGCGGGCACCACGATCACGGTGACGCCGGTCGCTCCCGGCACCACCACGCTTCGCGTAACCGGCGGGAGCGGGCAGTTCGTCGATGTCCCGATCACGGTGTCCACGAGTGGTGCGCTCGTTGTTAGCCCGCCCTCACTGACCTTCACCAACGTCGGCTCGGCGTTCAATCAGACGATCGCGGTGACGCAAGGCTCGTATACGGGACCATTTGCGCTCTCGAACATCAACGGCGCAGTCGCGACGGCGCAGATAAATGGAAGCTCCATTACCGTCACACCGGTCGCGGGAGGCTCCACGACGCTGCGCGTCACCGGAGGTGGCGGGCAGTTCGTCGACGTCCCGATCGGCGTTACTGTATCAAACATCATCGTCAACGGTCGGGTCAGGGGGGTGCGATGAAGCGCTTACTGTTCGCTGCACTGACGCTGGCCGCAGGATGCGCCGGTACCGGCACGTCGATGGTCATAATGCAGCCCGCAGTGCGCCCGCTGTCCGCGACGGCCGCGATCTCCATCACCATTCCCGCACCCCGACAAGGCTCGGCGGCGATGCGCCGGCCCGCCTATATCTCGACTGCCACGAATTCAATGGTGCTGACGCCCCAGGGTCAGGCACCTATCGTGGTGGCGCTCACGCCGACATCACCCGGCTGCACGGTATCCGGAGCGACGCGGACGTGTCAGGTGACCGCCAGCCTACCGGTCGGCACGTATCCCATCACGATCCGACTCTTCCCGACTACGGATGGGAGCGGCAATGCCTTAGCGACCACGTCCGCAACGCAGACGATCGCGCAGAACACGACCAACAACTTGACGTTTACGCTGAACGCCGTGGTAAACTCGCTGACGCTGTCGATCACGCCGGACAGCACGTTCACGAGCGGATCGGCTGCCACGCGAAGCATCAACGTCGGGGTCATGGACGCTGGTGGGGCAACGATCCTGGTCGGCACCGATGCGCTCGTCGATTCGAGCGGCTCGCCGGTCACCGTCACCCTTTCCGATGCGGACACCAGCGGCGCGACAAGCATTACGCCGACGACCGTGGGATCGAGCCCTAGCACGCTGTCATACAACGGTGGAACGACGAACGCCGGTGCCATCACCGCGACAGCGAGGAACGCGAGTGCGTTCGTCATCGCCTCGATCGGTACGACGTTCGCCGTCAGAGCCGGCGGCGGTGGGACGCCGATCGCCACCGTGTCGCGATACGTCGCGACGATGGATTACAGCACGCTCTTCCAGGAAGGTCAAACGATGGGTGCCCAGGGCCAGAGCGGTCTTGTGATCCTTGATTTCGGGCAGCCATGGCACTGCGACGTTGCGGGTTCTCTTTGTAGCGCAGCCGGATCGTATGGCACGTTTCTCGTCCCAGGGTCACATCCGTACGAGACGACCTCCGATATCGCTGCGGCCGCGGAAGCCTTCCTCGACGGTTGGTTCGCGACGCACAAGAACGATCAAACGCAATCCCTTAACCTCGCGATCGGGACGAACAACTACTGCCTGCCCGCAAACAACGATTGCAATCGAATTCAGTTTTACGAGCACGGCCGGGCGTGGGGTGTGATGATGAAAGCGATCAACGCGTACGTCAAGAGCCACCAGTACGACAAGCAAGAGTACGTCGCCGGCGCCAGCGATCTGGAACTCGGATGGAATACCGTAGCACTTACCCAGCAATGGGTGAACGGATACAATGACGCAGTGCAGCCCGAAACGGACGTGCCGCTGTACGACTATGGCGACGCGCAAGGTTGCCCCGGCACGGCGGCTGCAGCACCGGGGAACCGGACATGCGGTGTTCAGGGGTTCACGTGGACGCAGGACGACGTTTTGTCCATCGCATTCGGGCCGAATACGTTTCCGGTTCCGGAGATCTATTGCTCGCCCGGCAATTCGAAATCATGGTACCAGTTGAGTCTTCGTTCGATCTCGGTGGGGAACGGCAAGATCCTATTCCCAGGGACGCTGACCGAACACTCAGCGGCGGCGCTGAAAGGATACACCTGCGCAGGCGTAACGGTCAACGCGCCGCTTGAAGGTTCCAACAACTGCAGAGTCTTCTTCACGGAAACCCGGCGACGGACGTACCGTCGATGGTCTTCGCGACGGACATCACCTATTCAGTAGGCAATCCGACGCCGCTCGACAAGCACCGTTCTGCGGCTCTGCAGGCAGATTCCGACGCGGTCGGCGTCCCGCCGGCCGGCCCGCTCACCCAACGGTGGCTGACGCAGATCAGCCCCGCGACGGTGGCTCAGAAAGAGGCGCAGTTCCAGTGGTTGATCTCGACTACTCGAATGCGTTCTGCCCCGTGAGGGCTTGCCCGAGGATGAGGGTGTGGACCTCGCTGGTCCCCTCGTAGGTCAGGACGCTCTCGAGGTTGTTCATGTGGCGGATCACCGGGTATTCCAGCGTGATCCCGCTCGCGCCCAGGATCGTGCGCGCCGATTCGGTCTCAACTTATCAAAAAGGGGATGGTGTATAGTCCGTCCCACGGCGACACCGCGTTCACCGTCCCTTTGTTCGACGAATTCATGTGTCGGGCGATTCCTAATGAATCCGATATGCGACCGCGTAGCGAGATCAAGTAGGATTCGATTCGGATGTTTGGCCGAGCCGTTAAGTGCCGGGCCGAAGCGGATCGCGAAGCTTCCTGCACAAGGCCCTCATAGGTTTCGCGCTCGCCGCCGCCGCGGTAGCGCGCGCGATCGACGAGGGCATCGAAGAGGCCGTCCGCCAGCGTCGATACCGAAGCGTCGGATGGCTTCGACAGCGTGAATCTGAGCTGAATCAGTCGCACCGTCGATATGAGCGCGTGCGGCCTTATTAGCCGATCTCGAACTGTGACCGACGACCGGGCAGTGCCCACTAAACCATTGACTTTCTTCGTGACGGTGCTATAGCTGATCCATGGACAAGATTTCCGATGTCACGGTAGGCGAAAGCGTCTACATCAATTCACGACGAGAAAAGGGGGCGATTGTCGAGGTGCGCGAGTCGTCGCTCATCGTGCGCCTTCTGACGGGCAGGGTCGAAGTTCGCGAGGGCGATTTCGAACGGCGCTGATAGTCTCGCTCAGCTAGCGCCGGCGCCGAAGCTTCCCGAGCTCGAGCTCTATCGCATCGACGCGCCGCGCCAGCGCAGCGACGGCACCGACGTTCGCCTTTGCGGTCGCGGCGGCGCCGGTTGCGCCCTCCTCACCGAATGCAAGCTGCTCAGCCGTAACCCCCAGCTCGCGCGCCAGCAGGATCCCGACCGAAAACGACGGCGACGCGGTCTGCCCCGATTCCATCTGGCGGATCGCGCCTTCCGTCACGCCGACCGCATGCCCGCGCATTTGCTCCTCGCGCTGCCGACGCTGTAGAAGGTCACCGTATTCCTTCATCGCCTCGATCTGCCACGCAGCGACGTTAGCGAGGAAGTGCTCGGGCGGATATCGACCGTAGGCTTTGTAAACCATTTCCGCATCGCGCGCGAGGGCCCCGTTTCGGCGCCATTTCTGGAACTCGTCGAAGGTTTTTCCGGCCTCGAGCATCGCCGGTGCTTGAAACTCGCGCTCAAGCGCGGACACCCGAATGTCGGCCTCCCGAAGTTCGTCGTGCAGCGACCTGCGGCTCGCGAGAGCTTGCGCGAAGTCTGCGGCGCGTTGCTTCTGCGCTCGATCCGCGGCTTCGCGCGCCGCGCGTTCCGCGTCTTCCCGTTGCGCTTTCTCGGCTGCAGCCAATTTCTTGCCGGCGCCTTCCCACGGATTCGAGCTCATGCCGAGCAGATTGGCGAGCTGCTCCGCTTCGGCGTCCGCGATGAACTGCTGTAGGTTCGCCACGCGGCTACCGCTCCGCCGGAAAGCGACGAGCGCGGGCGGCTTCAGCCTCGCGTCGATCTGCCTCGTCGTTCTCGGTTCTGATTTGGTTAGCGAGGTCGCGATGGAAGCGCGCCTGTTCGCGCTCGAAGTCCGCGGGCGACAGAAACTCCCAGTCGATCGGCTTGTCCGCGCTCATACGGCCACCCCGCGCGGGATGGTAGCCGGTTGTGCCGGCTCGGGCGACGTATTGGCGTCCCGGACCGCGGCGGCGAGCGCATTCCCCAGGGTGCTGCCGACGAGCTCGGCAACCGTCGAGGCGTGGCGCGGCGAATCGAATCCGCGAACGCGGACCGTCGCCGATGCGCTGAAAACTTGATCGGACATGCAGAACCCTCGGGCGAAGAAAAAAAAGAGGCCGCGCTCAGGCTATCGGTGAGCAGCCCCTAACTCTATTATACCGACCGAACCGCGTCATGGTTCGCGCCTGACAATACCGAGGTCCGGTCGGTCGTGGACATAGCCCATTTGCACGAAGCGCATATGGTCGTCTTCGAGAAGCTCCAGGATCTCTCTCGGGGCGCGAACGCCATCAAACCATTTCGGGTCGG
>OCZT010003869.1_pt1 | contig 15254 bp, 8 predicted proteins | sample 1539031 | NCBI WGS metagenome assembly OCZT01 (sample SAMEA3539308, study PRJEB22396) | soil metagenome | biome: tundra; feature: field; material: soil | place: USA | collected 2010-05 | depth 0.15 m
CTCTGGCAGCCGGACCCCCATGAGTAAACGGACGAGCCGTCCGGTTGGTTGAGATATGCGGGTTGCGCCGTAAGGTTAAAGACGGGGGTTGTTCCTGACCCGCCACTGATGCCCGGAGCAGCAGCGTGAGCCGTTGCCGCGAGGGACGCCACTGCAGCCATCACGGCCACAAGCAGTCTTGTCCTGAAGAACGCGTGTTTAATCATCATCGGCCTCATCGTTGCTCTCCTAGTTGATGTGCACTTCTGTCATCAGCCCGCCAAAGTTCTCCTGATCGTTCGAGAGGTGGTCGAGCTGCGGTGTGTAGAGATAGAACACGCTTCCTGCGGGATACAGGCTCGTGTTGCTGGCATCGAGAATTACGTCGAGCGATTCGCCGCCGGCAAGCGTGATCGAGTTGGTGTAGTAGTCCAGGTTGTTGCCGGACTGATCGCGCAGCAGTTTCGCGTTGTAGCCGACCACATGCATCGGAACGCCTAGCGATGCCAGCGTTTGATACTCCGTCACGTCCAGGTCGGAGATGCGAAGCAACGCCTTGCCGCCCGCGGGGATGTTGATGATGGAAGACAGCGGCTGCGAGAAGTGCATCCTGCCATCGGAAGTCTCAGTAGCCAGCGGACCAGGCGTCACTGTATCGGGATAGCTGCGACCGTTCAGGAGGAAGAACTTGTCCTTCATGTCCACAAACGCTTCCGGATTGAAGGTCATGCCGACAAAGTGGAAGTTGGGATCGAAGCCGTGGATCTGGATAGGATATTCGACGTCGTATGCTGTCGAGCCATCGCCGTCGTTATAGGCGTACAGGGTCGGTCCCGGTACTGCGCCTGGATACACGGGTTGGCCTGAAGGGTAGGTCGGTAGCGTTGCAGGGAGAATGTTGTTCTGATGCGTTGCGGTGGTGTTGGCAAGAGGCAAAGGATTGCTGCACAGAATGTCGGTCGCCGTGTTGCACGCCGTGCGCAGATCCGTCTGCTGTAACTGGAGCGCCGTATAGAGGTTGCCGCCCTTAGCAACGCGGTTCTGGCGCGGACGCACATAGATCTGCCCGACCATGCCCATCTGCAAGTGTTCTGGCGGAGTGATGTGACAATGCCAGAAGTAAGTGCCCGCATCCGGCGCCAGGTAGTAATAGGTAAAGCTGCCGCCGATGTTGATGGCCACCGAAGCGTCGGGCACGCCGTCGTAGACGGCGGAGGCGTTGGGATAACCATGGAAGTGCACCGTGTGCTGCTCGAACAAGTCCGGCCGCATGATCATGCCCACGTTGCTCAGGGTGAGGAAGAACTCGTCGTCCTCATCGATTGCCATCAAGGGCGCCGGAATGTTTCCGTTCATCACGCCGATGTCCATGATTTGCCGCGGATCCACATGCCCATCGAGGCCGCTCGCCGGGATTGTCGATGCGCAGGTTGGATCAGCCAGGCAGTCCGCATCCGGCGCCAGGCCAACGGCGCCGTTATACGTGAAGCCGCCAAGAGACGTAACCAACGGCTGCGAAGGATTCGCGCTGTCGGCCATAGCTGGATCACCGGGCATCAGCGTCGCAAGCGGCGTGCTGTTGAACAAGGTCGGGGGTTCGGTGCCGGGCAGTCCATGGGCAATATCAGCCAGTCCGGACAGCGGCCCGAAGGAGAACATGAACGTCTGCGTACCGTTCGCCATCGTCGAATAGCCATCGCCGCCAGAAATCTGCTGGCACTTGATGGCTCCATTCACGTTGGCTGTCGGCACCAGGTATCCATTGGCGCCCAGCGCCTGCGTTGTGATACCCGTATAAGCGGGCTCGACGTTGTTGTTATTCAACGAACTCGGGTGGGTGATGGTGCTGGTTGGACACTGAACCCTGAATGATTGTGCAGTTGCAGGCAGTGCCGCAACCCCCACGACCGCCAGCACGAAAGTGCTCACGATTTTGATCGACATGCGCTCTCCTCCGATCCGCCTGCAGCATCTTCCTGCATTTGGCAGTGCACGTTGCCCGACATCTTCATGCACGCCAAGTATTGAGCGGATCGAGTGGCACTCATTTTGCTTAAGCACAAGTTCAGATCGAAAACATGACGCAAAAATGACTGCGCCGTCACGACTGAGTGCTTGCTTTGGATGAATAGAGCATTGCCGCGAGGATCGTGAATGCTTGCTGGCGAAGATGTGCCAGGAACTGATCGGCGAGTAAGATTCGAAAAGCCAAGGCAGCTTCTGGCCGTTCCTCACCTGCCCGGTTCCGAGTCAAGCGAGGGATCTCGGTCACCGGAAATGTCGCGGAGAAACGTTGATGATGGGTGGCGCGATTCATCCGATTCACTGAACGAATCGCGCTGGGTGTTGCGAGGCGAATGACTCTGTGAGGCTGCAACGAAAGGCCTTGCCGGCCGCGTCTACATAGAACCGCTGGCTCTCTACTTGCTCTTCAGTGCCCTTTTGAGAAGCGCTTCCAGTCCTGCCTTGACCTCGGCGTACTCGCTCGCGGAGAGAGTGCCGCTCAGCTTTTCGCTCTCGATGGCAAACAACTCGTCCTTCAGGCTTGCCAGCAGCGCCGCGTTGCCAACGGCGGGCGCCGTAGCGCGGGTGGCCGCGGGTGAGGCTGGAAGCACATACGCAGGCAGGGGCCTGGCTTCGAAGTCCGCATCGTGCACTGGAATGGGGACGCCAGTCGCTACTCCGCCCCGGTTGCGCAGCAGGAACACCGCGCCCGCCGCAAGCAGCAGAGTCAGGCCGCCGAGAATCCACCATTTATATTTGGTGAGCGGATCGGGAGTGCCGATGGGGTTGCCGATGCCGCCGCCGGGCCTGTTGCCGGGACTGCTGGTGTCCCCGCCATCCCCCATCCCACCGCTCGCTTGCTGGCCCATCGCGCCGCCCTGTGCCTCGTGCGGCATTTGTCCCTCGCCTGAGATGGTGAAGCCGACAGCCTGACCAGGGTGAATGTTCTTGGAGACAAAGGTCTGTACCCTTGGATCTTCTTGTGCGGGCTGAAAGGCCGATCCTTGAGCGGCGGCAAAAGTGATGCCCTTGGGAACATAGACCACCAGGTTATCGGCGGGCATTTGCAGTTGGGGCGTGAACGTGTACTTGCCGCTGTGCGTGATGTGATACTGTACCTCGAACAGAGTCTCCTTTTCACCGTTGTTGGGCTGGATGGGAATGTTGAAAGTGTAGTGTCCCTTTTTTCCCAACGGGACCGGACGGATATTGGTGGCCATGCCTCCGGGCCGCGTTGCCGACGCCCCATCGAGGATTGCGTCTTCAGGAATCACGATCTCGAATGTGTTGCTGCTGAACTGGGCCCGCGGAGGCAAGCTCGTGTTACGCACTAGATAGCGTTCCTGCACGCGCAGGGTGCCACCCGCGGCTTCGACAAGCAGCATGTCGGCGTCGATACCGATGCCATCCACTTTCGCAGCGACGTCGTAAACTGTGACGTCTCCCGGCGCGCCGCCTTGCGGTGCCCCAATGAAGTAGGTTCCGCCCTGATGGTTGACCCGAATCAGATAAGAGCCCATACCAGGCGACTGAAGAGAATAGTGACCGCGGGCATCGGTGGTAGCGGTGGCAGCTTCTGACATGCCGGCCTGAACGTCGACCAGCACAACCGAGTCACCAGCCGAGGGCTTGCCGTTGGTCTTGTTGGTAACTGTGCCGGTATAGGTGGCTGCCTGGGCCAATGCGCCCGTCAAAAGCAGGGCCAAGACAAAAGGGACAGAGGATATCCGTGTCGATCTCATCATCACAAAATACTCCTGTTGCGACATCTTAGTCTGATTCAGTAAGAGCAAAAAGGCAGTTCCTTCGATCGCACACCGCAGGGAATGAATTCATTCACTGCAATGACGCTGAAGGAAAGCCCAAACGGAAGTGATGTCTTAGGATGAAGTTCCATGCGCTTCGCGATGGTCGGCCGAACCGTCGGAACCGAAGGCAATGCCTGCAGCCTTGAGGAAGTCGGAAGGCGGAATTCCGCCCGCAAAAATCCAAACAAAATCGTTGGGCAGTTCGCGAATTTGACCGCCAACCTCAATCGACAAACTGCCGACGCGGAACTCTGTGGGCACGGAGTTGAAGAGCACCTCGACCGCACCCGAACGCATCTGCTCTTCAATACGCTTTGTGTTGCGGTCTTTCAGACGGCTGAACTCGCCCTTACGATAGGAGAGGGTCACCTTGTTCCCTGGCTGATGCGCGAGTCCCATGGCGGCCTCGACCGCGCTGTCTCCACCGCCAACTACAAGAATGTTGTTGTTTGTGTAATGGTCCGCCTCGATGAGGCGGTAAAGCACATGAGAAAGTTCTTCGCCCTTGACGCCCAGTTTACGCGGGGTGCCTGCGCGCCCCAGGGCCAGCACGACAGCGCGAGACCGGTACTCGTCTCGTGCAGTCCGCACACGAAAGAATCCATCCATCTCTTTCTTGACCGTGTCTACGACCTCACCTGTGTGGATGTTCAGATCGGTTCGTTGCATGATCTTTTCCCAGAATGCCAGTAAGTCCTCCTTGGAAAGCGAGGTCTTGCTAAACCGCCCATGCAAGGGAAACTCCACGGGACTGGTCATCACCAGCTTCTGGCGCGGATACTTCGAGACCGTGCCGCCGACAGTTTCACGCTCCAGCGTAAGTGCTTTCAGACCATGCTCCGAGGCGCGGAGCGATGCACTTATCCCGGCGGGTCCGGCGCCCACAATCACCACATCCAATACATTGGTTTCAGCGGGAATCGTGCCCAACTCTCCGATACGCCGGGCGATCACATCCATGCTGTCTCTGCCCTGGTTGACCGCGTTCTTGATCAACGCAAGGCCGCCAAGTTCTCCCGCGATGAACAGGTTTTCAATACTGGTTTCATGATCTTCGCTGATCACCGGAGAGTCGGCGTCGGAACTCGGTTTGGCCATGACCATGGTGATGGCGCCCACCGGACACTCCTCCGCACAGAGGCTGTGGCCAATGCATTTGTGGCCGTTGATGATGGTGGCCTTGCCGCCTACCAGGGCCAGCACGTCGCCCTCAGGGCAGACTGTGACGCAGGCCCCGCAGCCGATACACGAGTCCGAGTTGATTCTCGGATGCTGTGCCTTGGGCCCATCGGAGAACATCGGCCCTCGTTCCGCCGCGGCTCGGGCCAAAGCCTCTCCGCGCTTGTGAGCCCGCCAGTGGCGCAGAAAGAAGAATCCAAGAACGGCCCCCACAATCAGCCAGGTAAGAAGATTGTCCATTCGTTATTGCGACCCCAGGCTCATGAACCCAAGACCCATCACTACGACGATGTGCAATACGGCAAGCACCGCGAATGCATAGCTGAATGGGCGATGAATCACATGCCATAAATGAAACACGCGTTGGGTTTGATCGAGGAAGACGACCCGCTTGGAAAGCGACGCTTTCTGTCGAACCAGGCGGACCACGTGCTCAACCTCCCGATTTCCGCTTGGCAGCAGTCCTCCGGCGGAGAGCAGTTTACGGCCAAACCCGGCTGATGTGCGGCGCAGCCCCGCCACCTGAAATGGAAGCCGCACATCGAATGCGATCATTTCACCGATAGCAAGCAGGGGCCCGATTCGGCGGATGTGAGCTGCGGACGGAACGTCCAGAACCCTCCTCAGTTGTTGCTCGGAGTAGAGCGATTGTCCGAGCAGAGCTTCGGAGAGTTCTATTTCGCCATGCTGCAGTTCGTTCAGAGAGAGCTCGGCAGCATTCAACGAGCGCGGTATTTTCGAGTAGAGATAGCGTCCAACTACGCCGCTGAGGGCAACGGCTACCATGATCCAAAATGCGAAACCGGCAATACCTTGAAACTTGAACGACGCATGATAGGCAATAATGACGGGCGCGGTGATTCCGGCAATCACGTGAAAATCCATCCAGTGCCTGGCCGTGCCGAAACGTCCGAGCCAGGGGATGACCTTGCGCAACGCATATAGAAAGATGATGAAAAACAAAACCGTGCCCAGGACGCCGAGTTTGATCCCGATGCTCCCACTGGGCTTCAGCAGCTCGTGCTTGTCTGAATATGGCCGCTGGCTCAGAGGCAGCATGTAATAGCTTGCCCCATAAAGGCCGATCGCCACTACCAGCAGGATCGCCGCAGCAGCGGCAATCCCAACGCGGACATGATGGCCCAGTTCCCCTTTCTTGTTCTTGCGCACAGCAGCCTTGACAGGGACAGGGGTTTGAAGAGTCGACATGGTCAGGGCTTCTCCTTGGAGTCTGATCTAAACGCAGCCGCGGTATCGTTCTTGTCGGGTACGGGGTTTTCAGCGTGGACCTTCACCTTCGGATCCTGAACTGCATCGATCGAGAAACTCTTGTAGCTTTCGAAGGCGTGGGTGTTGCGCCAGTGCTGACGGGGGGTCGTGACATCAACGACGGCCACTGCCGGCAAGTTGATCGTTGATACCGCCTTACCTATATTCGCCGGCTTGTATTCGACGTGAACATTCAACGAGCTCAGGCCCACATCGCTCATGTCTCGATTCAGACCGGCCTCTATCTTCACCACTTCTCCAGACTGTTTGTCGAGCCACGCCGTTCCTTGTAACTCAAGGGGGTACTCGCGGCCGCGCAGCGCGAGAGCGGCTGGGGTGCGGCGTCCCGGAATATGTGTGAAGTGAACGGGAATAGCCGGTTTGCCATCGACCATTTCGTCGGTGCCGGATTCGAATTTGAAGCTCTCGCGATAGTAGGGATGAAAGACCAGCAGCACCGTGGCCATGCCATTGCTGACGAGCATTGGGGTCGACGACTTCCTGGATTTTCCTGGAGAGGATTCCAGACGTGTCTCGTTCAATTGGAAGTCATCTCCGCTTCCGTTCATCATGATGAGATAGTCATATTTGTCGCGTTCAGACACCACTACATGACCATTGGGAGCAAGCTTCTCCTGCGTAACGAGCTCTGTGCAGTGAAGGTCAGCGAGATTGGAAAGATATCCGGTAATCTGCCTCTGTGCCGATTCGACGGGATCGATCGAGCGCGCGGGCTGGCTCGCCGCAATGGCCGCCGGAACCACCAGCAAAGCACCCGTTATAAGACTATATAAGTTATGGATGCGTGGCATTCGCCGCTCTCCTTAGTTTTGACCGGTTGTCGAACCGATATCCAAAAGTAGTCGTCCATTGGTTATAGTTCATCGTTCCGCCTCGCTGTGTCGTAAAGGCGTTCTCAACAAAGTATCGCGCACCAAGATTGGTATCCGCGAGGAGGTTGACGAAATAGGAATTGCTGTTTGCTGCAAGAGACGAGTTGTAGATGTAACTTCCGCCCTGAAGATTAACGCGGAAGCGCTCCCCGATATCTCTGGACACGGTAAGGTTACGGTAGGTTCCTGAGGCAAAGGCGCTGTCGAACTTCGAGTAGCGCACATCCGCCTGAATACCGGTCCTCCATATGTTAGACATCGTCACGCCGAAAAGATCATTCAAAGAGCTTTTCTTGTCGCCTGAACTGCTGCTTTGCCCCAAGCTGAAGTAGCCGGCGATATGCAGCGGGAATTCCACGCGCGCCCCTCCACTGACTCCCTGAAATAGGTACTTATCCAGGAGCCCGGTCCCGACCAGGTTCGCGTTGTAAGTCGGGACATCGCGAAGGTAGGTGTCAGTCAGCTCGAGAACAACCCGGGGATGAACCTGGACCCGAAGCGAAGCAAGACTCTGGCCTATCCCTGTACTCACCGCGGGCGCGGAAGGATTCGCAGTGGGGTGGTCAACCTGCATCGACTCGAACAAAGAGAAATACCGCTTGTACGAAAATGAGTTTTCGGTAAACACAAACGGTTTGTTGACGGTCCATTGCAGAAGAGCCACGCCTGCGCCTGCAGTGGTTGAGTAATGGAACGCCTCGTAGCTTCCGCCATGTGCATTGAAGAAGCCGCCGCCAATTCTCTGCTGCGGATTGTAGCTCCACGAGCTTGGGTCGGGAGTTGATCCCGCAAATACGCCGACAACGGTTCGCGGAGAGAACTGTCGTGCCACGTATCCGCCGTCGATTGTTTCGAGGCTGCTGGCCCACGGAAGGTAAAGGCGCCCGATGCCGGCAGTCCAATTTGAGTCTGGATTGACGTAAGTCAGACTCATCAGGTACGTGCGATTCATGAGATCTTGCAAAGTCTGCTGAGATTGGCTGGAGGACTTTTGCAGTTCTCCGCGCCAATAGCCGTTAAGATTCCAGTGAGTACCGAACATCCGGGTGAAATCGGCGCGGAAGACCATTCCATACATACTGGAACTGCCGCCGCTCTGGCCGAGTTGGTTGATGGTGCTCATGTTGAGTCCGATTCGGCCCCGCATCTCATTCACTTCGGGCAGCGGCGGACGCGGGATCGCATTGCGGACCTCTTCGTCGAGTGGATCGCCTTCGCTGAAGCTGACTACCATCGGGTACTTGCGCGTATTTCCGAGCGTGTTCTTTTCGATAAGCTTCTCAACCTCTGTGTCCGGCAGCGAGACCATGTCGTCGGCAACAAGCTCCCTCGCCTTGGAGTCGATCTCGCACACCGCCGACGTCGAAGCGACCGAAATGACCGTCAGCTTCGCGATAATGCCGGGTTCGATTGCAGCATTCGACACGTCGTTCGCTGGCTTCGCCGGATCCTGCTTGACTACCAGTTTTGTGCCTTCCGCCAGGCCCGCGCTGCGGCCTCCATCAATATATACATTCGTCCCGTTGACGTAACGGACATGGAAGTCCGACTTCACCGGTGCCGCTTCAACCTGTTGCGCTTCAGTAGGAGGCTGCGCAGGTTGTTGGGCGGCAAAGGCAGTCGCGCCAACGAGTAATAACTCTATCAATATAATCTGCCGTAATTGCACTTATCCTCCTCCACCGTTTTTGTGACATGCGTAGCAGTTGACACTGTTGTAAACATAACCCGACACTCCGTTGTGATGAGGATCAGTCTGCGCCTGAGTATGGCACCCGGTGCAGGTGAACACGGAGTAGTTAGAGGAGTTGGTGTGGCACGTGGAGCAGACCCCATTGGCATTGCCATGGTTGAGTGGAAAGAACGTGTGATAGGTGGAAGGCAAGTTGGCAGGCAGCCATGCAGTGGTTGTATGGCAGGTGGTGCAGGTGGTGGGCCACCCGGCCGAAGCGTGATTCGGATTTGTTGTCCCGGTAAAATCCGCCTGATGGCAGGAGTAGCAATCCGTCGGTGTTCCCGCAAAAACATTATTGATGTGGCACTTGACGCAACTCACGGTCACATGCGCGCCGGTCAACGGGAACGGCGTGTTGTTGTGATTGAAGGTGGCTCCGGTCCACGCCGTTGTGGTGTGACAAGTGGCGCATGTTGTGGGGAATCCCGCTGCGGCGTGCGCGGGGTCCGTAGTGCCGTTGTAATCGGTCTTGTGGCACGAATAGCAATCGGTCGGCACTGTTGTGTAGTTGCCGCTAACGTGGCACAGAGCGCAGGCAACAGTGGTGTGAGCGCCGGTGAGTGGGAAGGCCGTCGTGTTGTGATTGAACGTAGACGAAGTCCAGTTGGTGGTCGAGTGGCAGATCGAGCAGTCCGTCGGGAAGCCGGAGGACACGTGATTGGGGTTTGTTGTCCCCGTGAAGTCGGCTTGGTGGCAGGAGTAGCATGCTGTGGGCGTTGCTGTGTAGTTGTTGTTCGTGTGGCACTGCACGCAGTTCAGCGTTGCGTGCGCCCCTGTCAGCGGATAGTTGGCATACGTTGCATGATTGAACGTGACCGTTGTCCAGTTGGAGGTGGTATGGCAGGTGTCACAAGTGGTGGGGAAGGCTGCGGCTACGTGACTTGGATTCGTGGTTCCGGTGAAATCCTTTTGATGGCAGCCGTAGCAATTCGTGGGCAGCGTCGTGTAGTTGTTGTTTGTGTGGCAAGTTGCGCACGCGACCGTAGCGTGTGCGCCGGTCAGCGGGAACACCGACGAGTGATTGAACGTCGACGTGGTCCAGTTACTGGTCGAGTGGCAGAGAGTGCAATCCGTCGGGAAACCCGATGAAACGTGGTTGGGATTCGTGGTGCTGGTGAAATTCGCCTGATGGCAGCCGTAGCAGGTCGTGGGCAGCGTTGTGTAGTTGTTGTTGGTGTGGCATTGCGTGCAAGCCACAGAGGTGTGGGCGCCAGTCAACGGGAAGGCCGTGGTGTTGTGATTGAAGGTGGCGCCCGTCCAATCCGTTGTGGAATGACACGTGGCGCACGTGGTGGGGAAGCCCACCGCGATGTGATTGGGGTTCGTGGTCCCGTTGTAATCGGCCTTGTGGCAGGAATAACAATCCGTCGGCACTGTTGTGTAGTTGTTGTTCGTATGGCAACTTGCGCACGCCACAGTAGCGTGGAAGCCGGTCAGCGGGAACACTGCCGAGTGATTGAACGTCGACGTGGTCCAGTTACTGGTCGAGTGGCAGATCGTGCAATCCGTCGGGAAGCCCGATGAAACGTGATTCGGATTCGTAGTCCCCGTGAAGTCCTTTTGATGGCAGCCGTAGCAGGTCGTGGGCAGCGTTGTGTAGTTGTTGTTCGTGTGGCAAGCTGCGCACGCCACCGTGGTGTGGAACCCGGTCAGCGGGAAGGCCGTGGTGTTGTGATTGAAGGTGGCGCCCGTCCAATCGGTCGTGGAATGGCATGTGGCGCACGTGGTGGGGAAGCCCGCCGCGACGTGACTGGGGTTATTGGTGCCGTTGTAATCGGCCTTGTGGCAGGAGTAGCAATCAGTTGCCAGTGTTGTGTAGTTGTTGTTGGTGTGGCAAGTTGCGCACGCGATCGTAGCGTGGAGACCAGTCAGCGGGAACACGGAGGCGTGATTGAACGTCGACGAAGTCCAGTTGCTGGTCGAGTGGCAAAGCGTGCAATCGGTGGGGAAGCCGGATGAAACGTGATTCGGATTCGTAGTCCCTGTGAAGTCCTTTTGATGGCAGCCGTAGCAAGCGGTGGGCACGGTTGTGTAGTTGTTGTTGGTGTGGCATTGCGCGCAAGGCACGGACGCATGTGCGCCGGTCAGCGGGAACGAAGTCTTGCTGTGATCAAAGCTGGCGCCCGTCCAGGACGATGTGCTATGGCAGGTTGCGCATGTGGTGGGGAAGTTACCCGTGACGTGATTGGGATTCGTGGTCTTGTTGAAATCCGCCTGGTGGCATCCGTAGCAATCAGTCGGCACCGTTGTGTAGTTGTTGTTGGTGTGGCATTGCGCGCAAGACACGGAAGTATGTGCGCCGGTCAGCGGGAACGCAGTTTTGCTGTGATCAAAGGTGGCACCCGTCCAGGACGACGTGGTATGGCACGTGGCGCATGTGGTGGGGAAGTTCACCTGGATGTGATTGGGATTCGTGGTCTTGGCGAAATCCGACTGGTGGCATCCGTAGCAATCCTTGGGCAACGTTGTGAAATTGTTGTTGGTGTGGCACTGTGCGCACCCCACGGAAACATGTGCGCCGGTCAGCGGGAAGGAAGTCTTACTGTGGTCAAAGGTGGAGGAAGTCCAATTGGCAGTGGTGTGGCATAAGCTGCAGTCGGTGGGGAAGCCCGACGAGACGTGATTGGGATTCGTGGTCTTGGTGAAATCCGCCTGGTGGCAACTGTAGCAGGCGGTGGGCGTCGAATTGTAGCTATTGTTGACATGGCACTGCGCACACGTAACGCTTGCGTGTGCCCCGGTCAGAGGATAGTGCGCATAAAGTGTGTGATCGAACTTGGCGTTGTTCCAGTCGCTCGTCGAGTGGCAACTGGCGCAGTCGTGCGGCAGGCCGAGTTGCACATGGGGCGGATTGTTGCTCTTCGTAAAATCGGTGACGTGGCACGAGTAGCATTCTGCCGGCGTTCCCTTGAACACGTTGTTAATGTGGCACGAGGTGCACGGCAACGTAACGTGCGCTCCGGTCAGCGCGTAGCCCGTGTACTTCAGGTGGTCGAACTTGGCATTGAACCAACTGTCCATGCTGTGGCAAGACTCGCAAGTAGATGGAAATCCGAGTCCGACGTGATCGATGACGGGCGTCAGAAAATCTTTCTGGTGGCACGAATAGCAAGAAGTCGATAGACCCGCGAACTGTCCGGCGGCAGCGTTCTTGTGGCACTGGTCGCATTGAACCAGAGCATGCGCACCCACAAGCGGAAAGCGATTCTGATGATTTTTAATCGCCTGTAACGAGACTTGCCAGCCCGCCACGGAATGGCAACTCTCGCAGTTAGCTCCAAACTGCCGGCGGTGTATGTCCGCGTGGCAATCGGCGCAGTGGCTGCTGACGTTCTTGAACACCAGGCTGGTGTGGCACTTCGAACAACCGACCTTCTGGTGCATGCCCCGCAAGGGATACCCGGTTTGATCGTGATTGAATTCGGGGTTTGACCGGATGGGTTTCCAACTGGTGTAGGTGTGACAGTTCTGGCACGGGATCGAAATCGGCCCGTGAGGATTGCTCACCTTCGCTTGAGGGCCGCCGACATTAGGCCGAACGCCTTCGGTCGGCTTCTCAGAAGCCATGCCGACGAGCATCGGAGCAAGCCCAAGTGCGATCGTGGCGAGCCAGCGCCTACGGTGCATCCTTTTCCCCGCGCGTTCAGTTATGCAAACTCAGGCCAAATGCGAGTCGCCGCCAAATGCACGCACAACTCCTCGCGATACCTCAAGTCCAAGAATGCCGGGGACGGTAAAAGGTGCCACGGCACAAACACTTGAACTCAGTGAACTTCAATGGTGCGAGTTCAGACTATCTCGCGGGCGTCGTGCCATCATCACAATTACGGGGTTTACACGAAGCTTACATTCGCTGCCAATGAAGCTGTCAACTGGCTTCGGGGGTTGGCGCGTGGCCTTCTTTAGACGTGTCTACCGAGAATCTGTTACATTCTCGAGGCAACCGGCAACGATCAAAAAGTAGTGCAATGTATAGGACCAACTGAAAACGAGATTACAACATCAACGCTGAGTCGGTCTATCGGAAAAGCTCTTATGAACTTATTGTCATTTACTCTCTCCATCCTTGCGTTCTGGGGCTTTGGGAATGTTTGCTCCGTGGCAAGCCTCGCACGCCGTTGGCGTCGGCTTGTAAAACAGTACCAAGATCCCATTCACCGGCTTCTTGAGCGTATGGCAGGCCGAGCATGCAACGTCCTCATGGCCGCCTTTGAGTGGAAATGCCGTCTTGTCGTGATCGAAGAGAGAAGGTCTCCATTTGTTGCTGTTGTGGCAGGTCGCGCAGTTACTGCCGCGCGTGCCGAACTGGTCTGCGTGAGGGTTCTCGTGACACTCATTGCAGGCCTTCGGGGCGCCGGTGAATTTGACGTGCAGCATCGTTAGTTCCATGTTCGGCGGCTTGTGGCAATCGGCGCAGGCCACGGCACGATGAGACCCAATCAGTGGAAAATCCGTTCGCGAATGGTCAAATTTCGCCAGGTCCTTCCATTCCTTTGTCGAGTGGCAGACCCCACATCCCAACGGTTTGCCCGTTGCGTCGGGTGTGGCCATCTGCCCGGCAAACTGCCCTTTGTGAACGTCCTCATGACAGGTTGTGCAACCAAGATGACTGAAGTGATAGAGGGCCACCTTTGAGCCAGTTGGCGCTTTGTGGCAATCGATGCAGGCCACCGCCTCGTGTCCACCTGTCAGCGGGAAGCTGGACTTCTGGTGTTTGGTCAGCGAGAAACTCGTCGCTTTGAAGGTTGCTCCGTCGTGGCACCGCTCACAACGGTTCTGCCACGGTGCCCCCGCAAACTGGCCTTCGTGTTCATCCTTGTGGCAATCCACACACAGCGCAAACTTGATCTTGTACCGCGTCGCCTTGCCCGCCGGGGTATGACAGGACGCGCACGGCACCTTCGCATGGGGTGACACAAGCGGGAAGCCTGTCTTGGCATGATCCGCCGCCGTATACTTCGACGGAATCCATCCCTGCACCGTGTGGCAGCTCTCGCATCTGCCTCCGTCAGCCCGCTTCAGAAATTGTCCACCGTGCGGGTCGGGTTTGTGGCAATCCGAGCAGAGGTCGTGGGCGATCGGGGCCCTGAAGTTCTCGCCCTGATGGCAGGTGATGCATGAGACCTCGAGATGTTTGCCCAGCAAAGGAAATTTTGTCTTTGAATGATCGAACGTCGACGTGAAGGTCGATTTCTTCCAGGTAGAGGTTGCATGGCAGGATTCGCATCCCTGCTTGAACTCGCCCTTGTGCGGATCGCTATGACAGTCAGAGCAGCTTGAGAACTTCAGGCCCGTGTATCGCGGCAGCCCATCTGTTCCGGACGTGTGGCATTTTTCGCATGAGACGTGCCGATGCTCGCCGGTGAGCGGGTAACGCGTCTTCGAGTGGTCAAAGTTCTCCCTGTTGATGGTTGCTGCTTTCCAGTCGGTCGTCGAATGGCACGTTTTGCATTCCGTTCCGAAGCGCCCCTGGTGCTTATCCTCATGGCACGTGATGCAGCTGGGAGACAGGCCGAACCAGGTGCGATTCAGATCCTTGCGTGTGAGCAGCGCCCTCGCTGAAGCGGAGATATGTTGCGCGGTATGACACGCGCGGCAGGCCACGCCCACATGCTTGCCGTCGAGCAAATAGCCGGTCTTCGCGTGATCGAAGCCCTTTGGGGTGGGGTCCCAGCGCACCATCGCGAAGTCCGCCCCGTTGTGATCGGAGTGGCATTTCACGCAAGCTGCACCGGGAGGTCCCGACCTCGGGAAGGTGGCGTGCAGCCCCTTGTTCTGCTGTACCTCTGCTGCAATTTCGCGATGGCATTCCAGGCAGCGAAACGAAGGCGCTTTAGTGGAGACTTCATGGCACTTGATGCAGTTTGCAGCACCGCTCAGGCCCTCGTGCGGTCTCGCGAGAGGCCCCGGAGAGATCTGCGCATTCGCCACCCTGGTGAAGCAAAGAGCGCAAGTGACGAGCAACCACCAGGCCAGCGATCGGGTCGTGTCTTCCATTCGTTCTATCCTTCGGCCCCAGCAAACAGTCGCGCGGGGAAAACTTCCTCAGGTTTGCCCATCTGCGCCGTCATCAATCTTGCCTATCGTGGCCCTGGTTGTTTAGCCAGCGATGGAAAGTGCAACGGCTGCGGAGGATCAGAAGTGGAACATGTGTCGAAAGACGGAATCAAGGCAGTAAGGAATCGGGAAAACGAACCATCGCAGTCTGTGGGCGATGGCGGAAAGATGCCCCGCAGACATTGCCGGATAGGTCGGCTTGGGCCTGCTTAGGGTGAAGTATGCCAGCCTTGTCCCGCTTCGCGCAACTCTCATCCGACCTCGCATTCAACACGGGAACACTCACTTTTAAGAGACTTCCGACTCGGCAACGATGAAGAAAAGGCCACA
>OCZT010003871.1_pt1 | contig 15252 bp, 17 predicted proteins | sample 1539031 | NCBI WGS metagenome assembly OCZT01 (sample SAMEA3539308, study PRJEB22396) | soil metagenome | biome: tundra; feature: field; material: soil | place: USA | collected 2010-05 | depth 0.15 m
TTCGTCGACTGGCCAATCCTGATCTGACGCTCGTGGTGCTGATGGGAATTCGCCGACGCCGAACGATCGCGCGTGAGTTGGTCGAAGGCGGGCTCGATCCGAAGACGCCGGTCGCGGTCGTCGAACGGGCCTCCACCGATCAACAGCGGGTGCTGCGTTGCACCCTCGCCGAGCTCGGCGAATGCAGCGTGAGCGCACCGGCGGTCCTCGTGATCGGCGCCGTCGCGGCGCTCGACCTCGGGCGCGTCGGTGCGCTCGCGGCGTCGTACGCGTTCACGTCGTGATGTTCCCGCTCGTCGTCGACCTTACGGGCCGCCGGGTCGTGGTCATCGGCGCGGGCAACGTCGGCGTGCACAAGGCCGCCCAGTTGCTCGAGTGCGGCGCGCGGGTCACCATGATCAGCGAGCAGTTGTTCGCGCCACTCCCCGACGGACTCGAGGAACTGTTGGTTCGCCCCTACCGACACGGTGACTTGTCGGGCGCCTTTCTCGTCGTGGCGGCGACCGCCAACAGCGAGGTCAGTGACGAGATCGTGCGCGAAGCCAACGAGATGAATCTTCTGATCAACGTCGTCGACGATCTCGCCCGATCGAACTTTTTCTTCACTGCCGTGCACCGCGACGGCGACGTGGTGGTGTCGGTGTCAACCGGTGGAGCGTCGCCGGCGCTCGCCCAGTGGGTGCGTGCCGTCGCGGCCCGGTCCCTGCCGAACAATCTCGCGCGCGTGGCGCGACAACTTCGTGACGAGCGACGTGCGCTGCACGACAAGGGAGAGAGTACTGAAGGCCTACCCTGGATGGACCGGGTCAACGAGTTGATAGGCGACGACTCGGATCACGACGGCGTCACGCCCCTCACCCGTGCTGATTCGACGACGCAGGGTGGACGCCAGGGCTGATCGAGCCCTTGGTAGTCCGGAGCGATCAGGAGTTAACAAATTGCATGGAGGAGACGAGCCAGTTCGTCCACTTGTGCAACGAATCACAAGTGAAATTGGGTGAATTACGGAAATGTTATAAACGCGCATTACCATTGATTTCACTGCGCCTCAGCAGCATGACCGGAAGAGTCACCTTGGCGGTACCGCGAATCCCCAAAAGCCGCAACGATCTCCTGACCGAGATGGCGCCCGACGTCGAGCGCCTTTACAACCGACACCTCGAAGCGCCGCGGCTCTGGTTCCCTCACGAACAGATCGACTGGGGACAGGGCGAAAACTTCGCCGACCGACCGTGGTCGGCGGCCGACTATCCCCTCGCCGACGGCGTGCGTAGTTCGATCTACGTGAACCTGCTGACCGAAGACAACCTTCCGTACTACACGAGCACGTTGCTCGGCCTGGCGCCGAAGGATCACCCGATCGTGGACTGGAATCACCAGTGGACGATGGAAGAGAACCGTCACGCGATGGTCATGCGCGACTGGGTCCACATCAGCCGATGCATCGACCCCACGTTGCTCGAAGAAGGTCGCCGCGTGCAGATGAAGAAGGGTGAGGTGCCCCAACCCGAGACCTTCGCCGACCTGATCTGTTACGTCTCGTTCCAGGAGCGGGCCACCCAGATCGCGCACCGCAACACCGGCGCCCACCTGCCCAAGTCCGACAAGATCGGGCGTAACATCCTGGCGTTGGTGGCCGGAGACGAGACCAAGCACTACCTCTTCTACCGCGACCTCGCGCTCGCCGCATTTGCCATTGACCCTTCGACGATGATGATCGCCGCCGCCAAGCAGGTCAGCGCCTTCGCGATGCCGGGCACCGGCATTCCGAGCTTCACGCGCCACGCGGTGCGCATCGCGCGCGAGGGAATCTACGGACTCGGCCAATTCCTGCGTGACGTGCTCGACCCGGTACTCGGGCTCTGGGACGTCGGGCATCTCGAGGGACTCTCCGCAGAGGCCGAGCGTGCTCGCCAGGACCTTGCGGTCTTCGTAGAAAAGGTGTCCCAGAGCGTCGAACGGATGGCCCAAAAGGCCGCCGGCGTCGCACCGGTTCCTTCGTAGGACTCGTCGCCGGGTGGCAACGCGGTCGTACGCTGACTATTCCTTGGTGTTCGCGATCGTTCGGATGTAGTCCTCGAACGCCTTCTGCTGGGACTGCACGGCTTGAATCTGGCGTTCGTGCATCTTGCCGCCCCGGGTGATCAGGTAGATGAACGCGCCGAGGAACGGCAGGACGAAGAGAAAGAGTACCCACAGCGCCTTGGCGAAGCCACTGAGGTCGTGGCTGCGGAAGATATCGGTCATGATCTGAAAGACGAGCATGATCCAAAGGATGAACACGACCACGTAGATGGTGCTAATGAAGACATCGAGCAAGGGGTAGTTGCTAGCAAACATTCGATGGTCCTTTCCTCGAGCCGGACGCTCCCAACCCTACCGTGACCTCGTCAGGAATCGAGAAGGAGTTCATCGAGTCGTTGTCGCATTCGGTCGTCGTCACCCTTGATCGCGACGAGCTTGGTTCGTGAGCGAACACCTCGCACGAGGTGGACCGCACTCGGTCGCACACCGAAGGCGGCGGCGAGCACGCTCAGCGCTTCGGTCGTTGCGCCGCCCTCGATCGCGCGACTGGTGACGTGGACGACGAGCGCGCCGTCGTACTCACCACCGGCTTTCTTCTGACTCGAGCCGGGATGGACGTGGACCGCGAAGCGAATCACGACGTCCCGGGTCCGACATGGGGAGGAGCGCCCGATAGCATTTCTCCGTTCTAGCAACAATGCGTCGGCTCCGCGGACGCGCCTAGGATTTGGCTTCGTTCGAAAGGAAGGGTTGTGGGACTGAGTTACGAAGATGCCATCGCGGCCGTATCAGCACCGGGTCAACCCTTTGAAGTCCATTCGGTCGAGATCAATGGCGTCACCAACCGCGCCTTCAAGAACTCGCCGTCGACCCTGCGCGACTTCTTCAACCTGGCCCGGGGCAAGGACGCGACGTTCCTCGTCTATGAAGACGAGGAGTGGACCTTTGACGAGGTCATGAACGAGGTGGACGCGCTGGCCTACGCGTTGGTCCACCACTACGGGATCAAGGTCGGCGACCGGATCGGCATCGCGATGCGCAACCTGCCCGAATGGGTGGTCTCCTTTGCCGCCATCCTCTCGATCGGAGGCATCTCGGTCTCGCTCAACGCCTGGTGGACCGAAGACGAGCTTGATTACGCCATCCAAGACGCGGGACTGAGCGTGCTGATCGCGGACCCCGAACGGATCAATCGTGCCCAAGGACCGTGCCAACGCGCCGGCGTGCGGATCCTCGGCGTTCGTCTCGACGAGCTGCAGCCGCTCAGCCCCGGCGTCGAGGACTGGCACGACGTGGTCGTGCGCGGTGCTGTCATGCCCGACGTCGAACTTCACCCAGAGAACGACGCGACGATTCTTTACACCTCGGGCACGACCGGCTTTCCCAAGGGCGCCGTGTCGACGCATCGCGCAGTCTGCCAAGCCATCATGTCGTTCTCATCGGGTGCTTCGATCATCGACGCGCGTCGAGGACCCGAGGAGACCGGCTCTGGTCGAGCACCGTGCTTCATTTTGATCGTGCCGCTCTTTCACGTCACTGGCTGCATACCGGTCATGATGTCGTGCTTCTCGTGGAACTTCAAGTTGGTGATGATGCACCGATGGGAGCCGGATCGGGCGTTGCAACTCATCGAGCGCCACCAGGTGACCAATTTCGTGGGCGTGCCCACGCAGTCCTGGGACCTGGTCGAGAGCCCGAACTTCGCCAGTTACGACACGAGCTCACTCACTGCGGTGGGCGGGGGCGGTGCGCCCGCGCCACCCACTCTGGTGGAACGGGTCGAGAGCTCGTTCACGCGGGGTCGGCCCTCGCTCGGCTACGGGATGACCGAGACCAACGCGTACGGTCCGGGCAACTACGGCGACGACTACGTGAGCCATCCGATCTCGACCGGTCGTACGCCCACGATCGTCATGGACGTCGAGATTCGCGACGGCGACCTCAACGCACTGGCACCCAACGTCAACGGCGAGATATGGCTGAAGTCGCCGACGATCATTCGCGGCTACTGGCAGCGACCGCAGGACACCGCGACGTCGATCATCGACGGCTGGGTGCGAACGGGCGACCTCGGACACGTCGATGATGAGGGTTTCCTCTACATCGATGACCGCGTGAAGGACATGATCATCCGCGCGGGGGAGAACGTCTACTCCGCCGAGGTCGAGGCCGCCATCTACGAACAACCCACGGTCTACGAGGCGGCCGTGTTCGGGCTTCCTCACGAGCGCCTCGGCGAAGAGGTGGCCTGCGTCGTGATGCTCAAACCGGGCATGAGCCTCGGCGACGACGAACTGCGCTCCCATCTCGCCGCGCGACTCGCGAACTTCATGATTCCCACGCGCGTCGCCTTCACGGACGAGCAGTTGCCGCGCAACGCGGCGGGCAAGTTCCTCAAACGCGAGATGCCCGCGCGTTACTTCCCCTGAGCGTCGCCAATCGCCGCGCGTGCGTAGTCGGCGACGTTCAACGACTCGAGGTCGGCGAGGGCGAACCATCCGGCGTGGTCCGTCGTGCCGTGGACCTCGTGTTGCAATTCGCCGCTGGCCATCGCGACGCGGTAGATGACGCGCACCGTGTGGATCCGGTCACCGTTATCACGTCGACGCACGTCGCTCGACACACCGAGTAGCACCGGGTCGCGGACCTCGAGACCGGTCTCCTCGACGAACTCGCGTAGCAACGTGTCCTCGGGCGACTCACCGAAGTCAATCCCGCCGCCCGGCAGCCACCAGAGCGGTGGCACGTGGTTGGGGTTACTGGAGCGAACGAGGGCCACTCGACCGTCGTGCACTAAGACGCCGTAGGCGCGGACACTCGTGTGTTGCTTACTCATGTGATGGTTTTCGTCCTAATTCGAGGCGTTGACCAACCCCGGGTGCGGGGCTCGTTACGAAGGTCGATCGACAACCTTCGCCACAGAAATAATAGGTCGTCCCGTCCGACCCGACGGCGCTCGGCGCGGACGCGGAGTTGACCGTCATGCCACAAACCGGATCGAGGGCGTCGCCGTGAGGGTCCTCACGCATCGTGGGCGTCGGCGGCAACGTCGCACTGGCGTCGAATCGCTCGGCGCATCGGAGCGAGCAGAAGTAGAAGGTCTCGCCGTGGCGCTCGCGCGTCGCGACGGGCGCGGTGAGATCGACCGCCATGCCGCAGACGGGATCTCGTGCGCTGTCGGCGCTCTGGGTGTCGTGACGCGCGACGATGACGACCGCGGCGAAGAGCACCGTCGCCGCGACGTTCAGTCCGAGCGTCCAGCCCAGCGGGAACCCACCGCGCAGGGCGGGGGAGTGACGGACGGTGGGTACGGCGTGGGCGACTTTGAAGATGATGTCGACGAGCAGTCCACCGGCGCTCATCACGAGCCATAACAGCAAGAAGAGGCGTAGTGCCACGCGCGTGCCGTAGAAACGGCGATAGATGAGCAGCAGCGGCAGCGTCACGAGGTCGGCGAAGATGAAACTGATCACGCCGCCAAAGGCGACGCCGTGGACCCACAGGGCCGCGGCGAGAGGGATGTTGCCCACCGAGCAGACGAACGAGACGACGGCGAGCAGCGGCGCGAGCACCGCGTTCTCGATCAGTGTCAGGGTGCCGTGGCCGGTGAGAAAGACGTGCGCCCACCACACGTTCGGCACGTGCACCGTGAGAAAACCCGCGACGAGGAAACCGGCGACGAGTTCCCTGCGCAGCATCGTGAAGTCACCCATGGTGAACGATGACGCGCGCCGGTAGTAACGAGCCGTTCGAAGGCGCGAACGCCAGCCGGGTGAGGACACCTGCGCCTCGGGCGGCAGGTCTTGCGTGACTCGCGCGCGCAGGTGCGATTGTGACGTGGCCGAGAAGAAGAGACCGGTCAGCAGTGACAGGCCGAGGATCATCAGGGCGCCGCCGACGAACTGGGCGGCCACGAACTGCCAACCGAGCAAGAGGTAGAGCACGATGCCGAGTTCGATGACCAGATTGGTCGAGGCGACCATGAAGATGATGGTGTTGGTCCACGACGAACCGCGCGCGAAGAGCGCTCGGCTCATCGCGCTGGCCGCGTAGCTGCACGACGACGAAATCGTGCCTAAGAGCGACGCCGTCGCGACCGAGCGCGGCGAGGTGGAACCGAGCCGCTCGCGCAGCGCGTCACGCGGCAGGAAACTCTGGACGAAGCCCGACAGCGTGAAGCCGAGCACGAGCGGCCACCACGTCATCCAGACCATGGCGGCGCTCTCTCGCAGACCGGTATAGATCCAGTGCAGAACGGGCTGCACGGCGTCGACCATTGGCTAGCGCGTTGTGGGAAAGCCGAGGTCGATCTGGGATTCGGACGGCTGGGGCCAACGAGTGGTGATCACCTTGGCCCGTGTGTAGAAGGCGAATCCTTCGGGACCATAGATGTGCGAATGGCCGAACAGCGAGTTCTTCCATCCACCAAAGGAGTACGAAGCGATCGGCACCGGTATAGGTACGTTGATGCCGATCATGCCGACGCTGACCTCTCGACTGAACAGACGGGCGGCGTTGCCGTCGCGCGTGAAGATGGCGACGCCGTTGCCGTAGGGATTGGCGTTGATCATGCGCACGGCCTCGGCGTAGGTGGCGACGCGGGCGACGCCCAGCACCGGGCCGAAGATCTCGTCGTCGTAGGCCTTGGTACCCGGGCGCACGCCGTCGAGCAGGCAGGGTCCAACGAAGAAACCGGGTCGATCCGCCAGGTTGGTGCCGTCACGCACGACAGTGATGGCGTCGTCCGGGGCGCTGGTCACGTAGCTGACGACGCGGTCTCGGTGCTCCCTTGTAATCAGCGGTCCGAAGTCACTCTTGGGATCGTCGCCGGCGCCGACGTGCAAGCGATCGAGTCGTTCGGAAATCTTCGCGACGAGTGGATCGGCGACGTCGCCGACCGCCACCACCACGCTGATGGCCATACACCGCTCGCCGGCCGAGCCGAAGCCGGCGTTGATCGCGGCGTCGGCCGCGATGTCGAGGTCGGCGTCGGGCAGCACGACCATGTGGTTCTTCGCGCCACCCAGTGCCTGGACCCTCTTCCCGTTGGCGGTACCGGTCTGATAGACGTGACGCGCGACCGGCGTCGAACCGACGAAGCTGATCGCGTCGACACCGGGGTGCTCGAGGAGTAGTTGAACGGTCGTGGCGTTACCGTGCAACACGCTCATCACGCCCGCGGGCAGACCCGCTTCGATCAGCAGTTCCGCCAGGCGGACCGACACCGAAGGGTCGCGCTCGGACGGCTTGAGAATGACGACGTTCCCACTGGCGATGGCGTTGGAGGTCATCCACAGCGGGACCATGACGGGAAAGTTGAAGGGCGTGACCGCGACGACGACGCCGACCGGCTCGCGCACCGAGTGCACGTCGACGCCGTCGGCGACCTGACTCGAGAAGCCGCCCTTCAGGTGCTCGGTCAGTCCACAGGCGTACTCGACGTTCTCGAGCCCTCGCGCCAATTCTCCCTTGGCGTCGGCGATCGTCTTTCCGTGTTCGCTGGTGATCAGTGCGGCGAGTTCGTCCGCGTGCTCGACGAGCAGTTGGCGAAAGGTGAAGAGGATGTTCGTGCGCTGGGACAGCGACGAAGCGCGCCACGTCGTCAACGCCAGTCGAGCGTTCTCGATGACCTGGTCGATCAGCGCGGCGTCGGCGATGGGTACCTCGGCGATGACCTCGCCCGTGGCGGGGTTGAAGGCGTCGATGGACCCTGTTCCCGTGAGCTTCTTTCCGTCGACGAAATGGGGAATTGTCCGCATATCAGCCTCTTTCTACTCCGCCAATCTACCGGCTGACGTGGGCGACGACGTTAGGGTTGCTCCGTGAGTAGCACCGAACCATCTCGAGCGTTGCGCGACGCCGCCGCGGTCGAGCCGCTGTCACCTGGACGTTTCAGCGTCGAGCTGTCCGAGTACTACACCATCGTCGGGCATCCCAACGGGGGGTACTTGCAGACGGTGATGGCGAGCGGTGCCCTCGCGGGCGCCGCCGAAGCCGGTTCGCGCCACGTGCACGCGACCGCGGTCACGACGAACTACATGGGTGGGCCCGCGGTCGGTCCCGCCGAGCTGCGAACCGACGTGCGACGGGTGGGTCGTGGCGTCTCGTTCGTCCACGTGACGATGCTGCAGGACGACGTCGTGACGACCGAATCACTGGTCACGCTCGGAACCTTGCGCGATGACTCGGTACCGCGTTATCAAGACGCGCCCTTCCCGGCGCTCGCCGCCCTGGAGGACTGCCTCTCTTGGAACAACGACGACGAGATCAACATCCGGCGCGTCATTGACGTGCGGCTCGATCCCGGTGGCGCGAAGTGGTGGAACGGTGAGTTCGACGATCGCGGCGAAGTCCGCGGCTGGCTGCGACTCAACGACGGCGACGCGGCGTGGAATCCGTGGAGTGTGCTGATGGCGAGCGACGCAATGCCTCCCGCGACATTCCCCTTGGGATCGTCGGGCTGGGTTCCGACGCTCCAGCTCACCACGTACGTGCGTCGCGTGCCCAGGAGCGAATGGCTCCGCGCTCGCCAGTGGTGCGTCGTCGTCGCCGACGGACTCGTGGATGAACGATGTGAGCTCTTTGACGATCGCGACGAGCTGGTCGCCTCGTCGAGCCAGCTCGCGATGGTGCGGTTCCCCGGTGGTCGTTGAGCGGTCGTGACGAAAGAACCTCACCTGCGAGATGACGGTTCACTGTTCATTCGATCACGGCTGACGATTCCCGGCGACGAGGTCGAGCTGCGCGTCACGACGTCGGGCGGCCCGGGCGGCCAACACGCGAACCGATCACTCACGCGGGTCGTGGCGACTTTTCACGTTGGCGCGTCCGAAGCCCTCAGTGACGCCGAACGATCGTTACTGCAAGAGCGATACGGATCGGCGGTGCGCTCGAGCGCGAGTCGGTTCCGGTCCCAGTCGCAGAACCGCAAGGCCGCGCTCGACCAGCTCGCTCGACGCATTGGCGACGCGGTCATTCTCCCAGCTCCTCGTCGAGCGACCCGCCCGACGAAGGCGTCGAAGGTTCGTCGCGTCGACGAGAAGAAGGCGAGGGGGCGCGTCAAGCAGCAGCGTCGACAACGAGACGACGACTAGACCAGCGTCTTCAAGTGCCGCGAAATCGCCGCGAGCGCACCGACCATCGTCGTGTTGAGCCCCTCGTCGAAGTCCTCTTGGGGGCCACGCAGCGGCGTGAGCGAGGCGTAGCCCGCCGCGATCAACGCGCCGTCGTCGTCGGCAGCCTCGTCACTGACGTCGCCGAGTTGGGGAGTCGCCGAGCCGACCCGCATCGGCAACTCGCCCTCTTCGCCCAGCGGTTCGCCACCGGCCCTCGGTCCGGCGTCCTTGATGAGTCCAGCGTTGGAAATGTGGCCGTGCCGAACGCCCTTCAGTTCACTCGCGGGCAGGTTCGGGACGTTCAGATTGAGCAGCGTGCGGGCCGGCGCCATCATGAGCTCCTGCAGCACCTCGATGGCCACGGCACCGGCGGTGTCGTAGTGGACGTTGTCGCCCCACTGGACCGAGACAGCGAGACCCGAAAGACCGAGCTGGGCACCCGTGAGAATGGCGCCGATGGTTCCCGAGTGCAAGACGCTGCGCCCGACGTTCGCCCCGGCGTTGATGCCCGAGAGGATCATGTCGGGTTGAAAGTTGAAACTGCCGAGCGCGCCCAGGATGGCGCAGAGCGCCGGCGGCGCCTCGAGGGCGTAGGTGGGGATCGATTCGGCGCCCACGATGGTGTGGCGCCGATAGGAGACCATCGGGTGGTCGAACACGTCCCCGACCGCCGACGACATACCCGAGTGATTCTGCGAGGGAGCGACGATCAGAGCCTCGCGGACCTCGCCTTCGGGGCATTCACTTATCCAGTGGGCCACTTTTCGAGCTAGTACCGCGATGCCCGGGGCACCGATGCCGTCGTCGTTCGTGATCAGAATACGCATACAGCGTACGATAACTGTCGTAGGTTACAGGGCAGTGAAAACAAGGAAAGAACACTGATGCTCCCCTCCGGTGAACAGATTGCCATCGCGCACGGCGACCAGCGTGCGGTCGTCACCGAGGTCGGCGCCACACTGCGCACCTTCGTGAAGGGCGGGGTCGCCGTCGTCGAGGGATTCGCCGGCGAAGAGGTCCCGACCGGCGCCCGCGGTCAACTGCTCTACCCGTGGCCCAATCGAATCGGTGACGGTGCCTGGACGTTCTCGGATCGAACGGCCAAGCCCCAGATCGACAACGTCGAGCAGTCCACGGCCATCCACGGCGTCGTCCGTTGGCGTCCCTTTCGCATCGAGGCCGTGAACCAGAACCGCTGTGTGCTGGCGCTGCTGTTGCATCCGACGCCGGACTACCCGTTTCTCAGCGAGATCGAAGTCGCCTACCACCTCGGCTCGCTCGGTCTCACCGTCACCACGACCGTCACCAATCGTGACGAAGTGCCGATTCCCTTCGGACTTGGATTCCATCCGTACCTCGCCGTCACGACGCCGACGATCGAGGGGACCGAACTGCAGATCCCCGCCAAGGCGTACGTCGCCACCAACGAACGCCAGTTGCCGACGGGCGAGATCCTGCCCATCGCGGGGGGTCCGCTCGACTTCACCAGGGCCAAATCGGTTAACGGACACGAACTCGACGTGACCTACGCCGAACTCGTCCGAGACGATCAGGGACTCGCGAGCGTGAGCGTGCGTGACAGCACCGGCGCCGCGGTCGAACTGAGTATGGATCGCAACTTCCCCTACGTGCAGGTCTACACCGGCGACAAGCTCGAAAAGGGCCGACGGCGCACCGCCGTCGCCGTCGAGCCCATGACCTGCCCACCCGACGCCCTGCGCAGTGGCAAGGACATCGTGGTGCTCGAGCCCGGTCAGCACTGGGCCGGATCGTGGCGTCTGCGTCGACGCGAACCGTGAGCGCGCGCGTCGTCCTGGTCACCGGGTCGACGAGCGGCATCGGCGAAGCGACCGCCCGTCGATTCGCCGCGCTCGGCGACACCGTCGTCTTCAATTCCGCGAGGAGCGTGGAAGCCGGTGACCGGCTCTGCGCCGCGACCCCGGGCTCGCACTACGTGCGCGCCGATATTTCTAATGCCGACGATTGCGAACGGCTCGTTCGCGAGGTCCTTGAGAAGTGCGGTCGTCTCGACGTGTTGGTCAACAACGCGGGCGCGACCAAGGTCATTGCCCACCGCGACCTCGTGGCGGCGAGCGTCGACGTGTGGCGAGAGATCTTCGAAGTGAACGTCTTTGGCACCTGGTCGCTCTCGGTCGCGGCCATGGACGCACTTCGCGAGGCCCACGGCACGATCGTCAACGTGAGCTCAATGGCGGGTATCCGTCCGACGGGTTCGTCGATTCCCTACGCCGCCTCGAAGGCCGCGCTCAACCACATGACGGCATTGCTCGCCAAGGTCGTGGGGCCCGAGGTGCGGGTGAACGCGGTCGCGCCGGGACTGGTGGACACACCCTGGACCTCCGAGTGGGACGTGGTGCGCGGTTTCGTGACCTCCGTCGCCCCGTTAAAGCGCAGTGGCACTCCCGACGACGTCGCCGACGTCATCGTCGCGCTGGCTTCGACGCCTTACGTCACCGGCCAGGTGATCGTGGTCGACGGTGGGCTCAGTCTGTCAACGTGACGGGCCTCGCGGGCGGCACCGCGAGTCGCACGGCCGACGACAGCACCGTCGCGGCCGGACGAACGACGAGTCGATTGACGACGGGTTTGGGCGCGACACCCAGGAGTTCGAGGGCCCACGGTTCCATCAGCGCGTAGGCGGCGTCGACGATGAGTCGGTAGGCGGCGCGCTGGTGGACGCCCTCGACGACGCCCTTGGCGACGAAGTCGCGCGCGACCATTCCGGCACCGCTGAGCCGCAATTCCGGACGAAAGGCGTCGAGAGCAAGGTTGAGTTCCTCGACGGTGGTCGGCGGATCGAGGACGCCCATGTCGCGCGCGGTCACGGCGACCTCTCGCACGTACTGATCGGCGTCAACGCTCGTCAGGCGCTGTTGGCCGTAGCGCTGATAGGCGGTGAGGAACATCGACGAACCCGCGCAGTGCACCCAGCGAAGCAGATGCGGATCGTTCGCGTAGTAGGCGACGCCGTCGTCAGCGACGCCGCGCACTCCTTCGTGGATCGCGAGAACCCGTTCAATGGCGGCGTAGGCGCTCGACGTGGATCCGTAGGACGTCGCACCGATGAAGTTCGCGGTTTGCAGCACTCGTCCCAGGGGGTCTTGCTGGTACCGCGAATGGTCGGCGACGCCAGCCATGGTGTGCGGGTGGAGCATCTCGAAGAACAACGAGGCGACCCCACCGATCATCATCGGCGGTAGGTCTCCGTGCACGAGACGCGCCACGCCGTTCACCGGCAGGTACGCCTCGGCCGGATCGTTGCACGCCGGCGGCGGTTCGTGCGACAGACCCGCCGCTTCACGGATGCCACGATTGATTCGCTCGCGAAGTCGAAGGGGCGCCGCGGTGACCCAGCTAGCAATGCTCATGACAACCTCTTCCCAGAGTCCGCAACCATTTTACGTTGTTCTTCTTTTCTTTTGACCGGCACTCTGCGACACTGGTTGCGTGGGAGCCGTCAAGCCAATGCGTCGAACGACGACCGATACCGATGTTCTCACCGAGGAAGCGGTGGAGACCCAGCGTCCCTGGAACGTGGTCGTGTGGAATGACCCCGTGACGCCGATGTCCGTCGTGGTCGTGATCTTCAAGAAGATCTTCGGCTACTCCAACAACAAAGCCACGCAGCTCATGATGACGGTGCACCACGAGGGCCGGGCGATCGTATGGTCGGGACTGCGTGAACGCGCGGAAACCTACTGCGTGAAGCTGCAGGTCGCCGGACTGCAGAGCACGATCGAGCAAGAGCAGTAGTGGTCGGGCGACATCGACTGTTCGTGCGCCGTCGTGACGGTCGCGTGGAAGTGCGCCTCAACGATATGGGTCGTTCGGTCGTGCGCGAGGCCTTCGGTCACGTGGTCGCGGCCGAGCGCGATTCCGAGCACGAGTGGCACCCTGGTCTCAATCCACCCATCGACCCCAGCAACGACCAGGACGATCCGCTCGCGACGCTGTCTCGTCAGAACGAGATCTCCACGAACGCCGAACTGGCGGTGATGACGCTCAACGAGGAGTTCCTCAACGACGCCGAAGCGTGGGCGTGGCTCAGCACGCTCCAGGTGGCGCTTCGCTCGACGGCGATCGCGAATGGTCTCTTGAGCGACGAGAAGCTGGCCTCGTGTGACGAGGAGTTGCTCCACTTCGTCAACACGCTGCAACGGCTCCTCTTCGAACTGGCCGAGTGCTTCTGACCCGCGCCGCCGACGGTGTCATTACGCCAGCGACGGCCGGTGGTAATTGGTGAAACTCGATCGCAGCGTGAACCCAGCACGGACGTAGACGCGCTGGGCCGAGGTGTTGTCGTGCGCCACGCCGAGACCCAACCAGGCAACGTCGCGCTCGCACGCCGCGTGCACGACACCGCGAACCAGCGCGAGGGCGTGACCCTGCCCGCGCGCGTCGATAACCGTGGCGACCGAACTGAGGACGTGCCAGCCAGACTCCCATCGCACGAGCGCGCCGACGCAGACGAGTCGGTCGGTCGCGTCGCGACGTCCGAACCAGTCGACGATCTCCGTGTCGCCGGGCCAGACGGCCGAGTGGGGTGCGCGGGTTCGAAGCAGCCGGGCGACGGTGTCGTCGTCGTGCAGGACCTCGACGCTCGAGCCGCCGCTCGACGGTTCGCTCGCTCGGGTGTAGAAGTCCCATTCGTCGTACTTGACCAGATCGCCCAATCGCTCGCCAAAGGTCGCGTCGCTGACGAGGCATCGCGACCAGTGCGGACCAAGCGGTGGTCGGGGCCCGAAGAGGACGCCCGTACCGTCGCCGTCAGAGAGGCTCAGCGACAACGAGTCATCGGTACGTTCGGCGCGTACGAAGCGCGACGGGGCGAGGAAGAAGGCCGCGGCGCTGGCTACGCCGAGGATCTCGTTCGACCAGGCGAGCGCTTCGCCGTGGTTGGTCGTCGACTGGTAGGACACGACCCACGACAGTACAGGCCCCTTGAGGGCGCGAACACTCCTCTGGCGAGCCCGTCGCCGTATCGATACGAACGCCAGCGCGAACGCCGTGAAACACGGGGTGACGCATGCATCAATTGAATCCACCGTAGGCTCTTCACCATGACAAATTTGCGGCGATACCGTTTTCACTTGACTTCACTGGCCCTGGTGACCACCCTCTTGAGCGCGGCCGTGCCGCTCGCAGCAGGCGCGTCCACGAGCCCCACCGCCAAATCCGTGATCAAGTCGACCACTACGGCGCTCTCCAAAGTGTCCGGCGTGCACATCGTCGTCACCTCGAGATCGGGAACGGTCAACAGCACGGTCGTGGTCGACATCGGCAAGTCAAGCGGGGTCGAGACCGTCTCGTCGGGACTCAAGAAGATCACGGTCACGGTCACGCCGAGCTTCGCGTACCTGCGCGGAACCGCGTCGGGTCTGTCGACCATCATGGGACTGACCGCCGCACAGATAAAGAAGGTCGGGAGCAATTCGATCTCGATGGCCGCGGGCACCACGCCCTTCACCAACTTCCAGAAGAACCTCACCTCTCCGGTGCTGCTCGGAATGCTCCCCGCGAGCAAGGGCACCACTCTGAAGGCGGGTACCCACAACAGCAAGAAGGACTATCAGCTCAGCTGGACCACCAAGGCCAGTGGTACGACACCACTCACCAAGAGTGTGCTCGTCATCGCGTCGGACAAGGCGTCACTGCCGATGAAGGAGACCATCGCCAGTTCGAGCGGGGGAGGTACGACGATCTTCTCCAAGTGGGGTGAAACGGTCAACGTGCAGGTGCCTGGCGTTTCGTCGATCGTGACGTACAAGAAGGTCTTCGGCTAGAGACGAAGTTCCTTAGTCAACGGTCGCCGCCACCAATTCGGGGGTTCGGGCCATTGACGTGAACGACAGTTTGTCGGCCGGCGTGGGTCGACTGATGTAGTAACCCTGCGCGAGGTCGCAACCGAGATCGCTCAGCAGGTCGAGCGTCTCGAGGTCTTCGATACCTTCTGCCACGACGCGTAGGCCCATCTCGTGGCCGAGGTTGATCGTCGCGCGAACGAGCTCGAGGTCCCGGCCGCCACCTTCTTTCGCGAGTTTTTCGATGAAGAGTCGGTCGAGCTTCAACTCGCCCACGGCGAGACTGCTCA
>OCZT010003872.1_pt1 | contig 15251 bp, 12 predicted proteins | sample 1539031 | NCBI WGS metagenome assembly OCZT01 (sample SAMEA3539308, study PRJEB22396) | soil metagenome | biome: tundra; feature: field; material: soil | place: USA | collected 2010-05 | depth 0.15 m
GTTCAGTTGGAAAAGCTGGCTTGGCGATGAGAAATATGATATTAAACTTCAGATAGCAAAAGATTGGGCTGATAGGATCAGACCCCGCATGCTTATAAAAGGACAGCAGGTAACAAAGCAGGAAGACGATTCCATAATCTTTGAGGCAACAGTAAACTCCCTGAACGAAATCGCCGGCTGGATCGTCAGCAGGGGAGAAGGAATTAAAGTCCTTGCCCCCGATAAACTTAAAGAGCATGTAATAGAACTTGCCCAGGGAGTCCTTAAGAATTATTAATTTTTTAGTTAGATAAATTTTTGTTATAAAATGAGAGTATAATGCTTGAAATATTTGTTTCGAACTATATAGAATTTATTGCAAAATCTCTGAGTAATATTCTAGTCAAAAGCAATTCTAAAAATCCATTGTTACGCTTTGATGAAGAAAAAAATTCAAGTATCGACGAAAGGATAAAAAAAATAGATTTGGCAAAGAACAATTTATTGGAAGGCTTAACAGCTATTAATGACCTTCAGTTAGAAGCTTCAAAAAATAAAAAAGATGTTGAACTAGCAGTAAAACAACTTGAAGAATTACGCAATAATAAAGCAAGTTTAGAAAACGAAGTAGAAAGTATAAAAAAAATAATTGATTCGGATATTAACTCGTTTAAAAAAATTGTTGGCGTTCCATCCTCAAAAGACATTCGTTCTGAAAGGATTATAGGGTTTATAAGTGGAATTGCAGCATCTATAATAGCCTCCTTATTAGTATTGGGAGGAATTGGATTGTTTAAATTGATTTTAAAATAACAACTTAAAAAGTCTCATTAAGATTTTGTAAATGAATGACTATGAAAATATTTTCACATAAATAATAGAAATAAATAATTTAAAATTATCAAATGACCTATAAAGATAAATTTGAAGCTTCAGAGCAAAGGGCTCATTATCAGAACATAGCCACAAAAATATTACGGGAAATGACTGTATTGAGGTCGCTAGTTGAAAGTTCATCAATTGCACCAAGACGATGGGTGTGGGAATTAATTCAGAATGCTAAGGATGTGCATTTAAACGAAGGGGTTAAAATAAAAATTGAACACCATCCGGATATTGACAATCCGTATATTAGTTTTAAACATAATGGAATGCCTTTTACTGCTGATAACATACGATTTTTAATAGAACAAATATCAACAAAAGATCGCAAGAAAGATAATTTAGGAAAACAAAAAACAACTGGAAAATTTGGCACAGGATTTCTTGCAACCCACCTTTTGTCTGAAACTGTTACCGTAAAAGGAATTGCTAAAGAACCGGAATTGGATTATAGAGAATTTCAACTAGTATTAGATAGAAGCGGGTTTGAGTTAGAGCAAATTACTGATGCAGTGCAAAAAGCTAAAATATTGATTGAGGACTTGGACTCTGCACCCGTGTTTACTAAATATGTAGAGGGAGAATTTCATACAGAATTTTTATATCCATTAGCCGATTCAGTGAGTTTTAGAGTTGCAAAGTCAGGTTTAGATGACCTAGATAATTGCCTACCATATACCCTTGCATTTGTAAGAGAAATAAAAAGTGTGGAAATATCTACTTCTGAAAAATTCTACAAAAATACTGATCGAGACTTTTATTTAAATGATAATTTCCGTTTAGTCAATATTTTGATTGATGATAAAAATGAAAAGGAGAAAGAATCTATCTTATTTACTATTGCACTTTTAAATAAAGGGTTGACTAGTATAGCTATTCCAATACTAAAAAAAGAAGATACCATTACACTAATTCCGATCAGAGAACAAACTCCGCGATTATTTTGTGATTTCCCATTAATTGGAGCTGAGAAATTTCACTTTCCGGTAATTATCAATAATCCTAATTTTAATCCTACTGACTCTCGCGATGGTGTGTTTTTAACAACTTCCGCAAGGATGAATCCACTTACTGAAGAGAATAAAAAGATAATAAACGACGCAGTAGAATTGTATTTTCAGCTTCTAGACTTTGCAGTCAAGAATAAGTGGTGTGATTTACATATTTTAGCCCAAATAAAACCTTTATCAGATTTACCCGATTGGGTTGACAATAATTGGTTTAACAAAGAAGTTTTATCCCCAATTCGTAAAAAATTACTTTATACTAATATTGTAAATAATTCTCTGGGAGATTTAGCCCCGATATTGAATCCAGTCGGTAAGCAATATATATGGTTTCCAAATTCTACAATTAAAGAAGTGCGAGGCAAAATATGGCAATTGGCTAATTATTGGTTTCCTCATTGTCTTCCAAAACAATTAGATGTGGAATTGTGGTATAAATTATCATGGGAGGAATGTGGCAGGCTTAATATTGACCAATTTGCTGTTTTTGTTGAATCTATGGGAAATGTAGAAAAACTCTCTGAGGTATTAAAAAACAAAGAAGTTTTTGATTGGTTAAACGATTTTTATCTGTTGCTAAAACTCGAGGAAAAAGAATATGATATTATCATTAATAAACGTTCAATTTTTCCAAATCAAAATGGTATTTTCTGTAAAAAAGCTCATCTTAAAAAGGATGTCGGTAATATAGAAATTGATTTTAAAGATATATTAAAAATGTTAGGTAATGACATTCGAAATGAACTTATAGATGAAAGAATAAATGTTGAATTTGAATCAGAATATTTTAGAGATCAGTCCTATGCTGTGAAGGAAATTAACGCACTGGTGAATGAACTGGTTATAGATAGAGAAGCAGCTAAAAGTTATAGTTCAGCATTTAGAAAATTATTACGATGGTTTCAAGAGCAACCTGTTAAAGCTAAATCTCTATTTTCTGCACTTTATAAAAACAAACATCTGCTTTATGATGATGATGAAATTTTAGAGAATATAGCAAAAGCAGAACAAATGGATGATTTATTAAAAGAATATCAGGCAAAAAATATTAATGAATTGCGGGAATTAATTGTTAAGGGTCAATCGCATGATAATAGTCTATTACCAATTACTCAAAATATATTAGTCAGTATGGGTATTTCTTCAATAGACGAATGGGCGGAAGCCATTAAGGATAAAAACTTAGCTGAATTGTTTTCACATGAATCCACTCCTACAACTGATATGTTTGTTTATGTTCAAAGTCTAATAAAGCAGGCAAAACAAAAAATAATAGAATATTTATCAACTTTATCAGATTATGATCTTTCAGGTCTAGATGAAAACACAGCTCCTACTGTTTTAGCTGGGATACAGAAAGATGGCCGCGAGATAAGTATCGTTATACGCCCCGCTTATAATGCCGAGGTAATAATTTATTATGGATCAGAAAGGGATATATTGGATTATGAACCTTCAGAATTGTGGATTGATGATGGTAAGTTGCCACGTCAGATTACATTGGGACACATATTAAAAAAAGCGAAAATAATTAAATTTCCGGTATAAAAATTATGGATTTATCTGAAGAAATAAATAAACTGATCGGTCAGCCTGAAAATGAACTATTGGAATATAAAGCAGTATTACCCCCATCGCGGAATATCGCACAACTGATCTCTGCTTTTTCCAATAATAAAGGTGGAGTTATTATCCTTGGTATTGCTGAGGTTCAAGGAAAAATTGTCGTAAATGGTTTAAGTTCTGATTTTAACGCAGACAGTGTAACACAGAAAGCAATAGAGCTTCTTAGACCCAAACCAAAAGTCAACTATCAGTATATAACCTACAGCGATAAACGTCTATACGTAATTAAGGTTGAAAAATCAGATTTACCAGTATCAATCGAAGGTAAGATCTATCAAAGGCAGGGAGCTAATATAATTCTTAGCAATCCTATAAATAAGGAAATCAAACCAACTAGATTACCCGCCATTGGACTATTTTCGGGAAAGCTTAATAATATTCGAAAAGCAGGTACTGGGGCAAAATCAAAATTTATCGATCATTATGACAGTATATTGAATATATTAGATGATTTGAGAACATTACTTTACCCCAATTCTCCAGTTTCTCCAACAACAAACCAAGAAGGAAAAATTTTAATGCGGATTTTATTTTCTTCTTGTGCAGATAATTTTGAAACATATTTATCTGATCTATTATATGAAATTTATTTAGCGAAGCCAGCCACACTTAAATCAAATCAACAAATTAGTATTAAAGAAGTTTTGGATTGTATGGATATGCAAGAGTTTATTATTTTTTATGCAAAGAAGAAATTAAGCAAGCTTCAACGGGGAAGTGTGAAGGGCTTTATCGCTGATAACCCACAAATTAATGATCTCAAGGTTATGGATGTAAATCAACAAGACAACATTGAAAAAATATTGCAAATAAGACATCTCTATGCCCATCGAAATGGGATAGTAGACGATAAATTTTTACATTACTATGTTGGGATATACAATATAAATGACGAACACCAACTTTCTGTTAATGATATGTTAACCCATCTTTCATATTTAGCTGATACTGTTGATCGAATTGACAAAGCAGCGATTCAGAAATTTCATTTGGCTGCTTTTGATTGAATTAATAGTCTGTTTGATACAAAAAAATAAAATGATGACTTGAATCATTTCATTCATATAAAAACAAATTCGTTAAATTGCTTTTTGAGGTTTTCATTATGACTGATGTTCATTCAAAAAAAGTAAGAAGTTATAATATGAGTATGATTAAGAGTCGGGATACAAAACCAGAATTAATCATAAGAAAATTTCTTTTCTCAAATGGATTCAGATATCGGTTAAATATTGCTAACCTTCCAGGAAAACCAGATATTGTCTTGCCAAAATATAAAACTATTATTTTTGTTCATGGATGTTTCTGGCATGGACATAAGAATTGCAAATACAGTATTATTCCAAAAACAAGAACTGATTGGTGGACTACTAAAATTGAAAATAACCGGATAAGAGATAAAAAAATTAAGTCCATATTAATGAAACATGGATGGAAAGTTATAACAATTTGGGAATGTCAGCTTAAATCATTGAAAAGGGATTATACATTGAATAAACTAATCAAAAGTTTAAATGAACGAAAATAAAATTAAATCACCAATCCCAGTAATTGATTTGTTTGCCGGCCCTGGAGGTTTAGGGGAAGGATTTGCAGCATTTACAAATGAAAAAACAAAGAAAATATTTAGGATTGCTCTATCAATTGAAAAAGATGAATATGCACATCAAACTTTGGAATTAAGAAGTTTCTTAAGACAATTTGACAAGAATAAGATACCACAACAATATTATGAGCATTTAAGAGGGAATATCAGCCGGGCGGAATTGTATAATAGATTTGGATTAAAATCAGACAAAGCAAGAAAGGAAGCCTGGAAAGCTGAGCTTGGATTAACACCTGTTAAAGAAATTGATGATAGAATTAGAGAAGCATTAGATGGTGAAAAGACCTGGGTACTTATAGGAGGTCCTCCTTGTCAGGCATATTCAGTTATAGGCAGAGTAAGGCAACAATGGCAAAATGGATTAGATGAGAATGATCCAAGAGTTTTTCTATATAGGGAATACTATAGAATACTTGCTATGCATAGTCCTCCTGTATTTATTATGGAAAATGTGAAAGGGCTACTTTCATCTAAGATAAGTGATAAGAATATATTTGAAGTGATTTTGAACGATCTAAAAAATCCAACGCTCGCATATCAAAAGCTTCATGGTAAATCAAATTTACTTTCTGATTGTCCCGGATATTATTTGTTTTCATTAGTTATCAAACCTAAAGGGTACAGTCTGGGGGGTGATCCTGATTTTGAACCGGAAGATTTTATTATAAAAGCTGAGAATTTTGGAATTCCTCAAAAAAGACATCGAATTATAATCCTAGGCATTCGTAAGGATTTCTTTTTGAATGAACCTGATGTTCTGATTAATAAAGAATTAATAGCAATAGAAAAAGTAATCAATAGGTTGCCCCCATTACGAAGTGGCATATCTAAAGGAGAGGACAATAAAGCGAACTGGGAATATTTAATAAAAAATTTCTCTTCACATGTTGTATTTAAGAATTTAAATGAAGAATCAAAGAATTGTCTGCTGAATATTATTAAAAATATCCGTGCTCCTAAATATGATAGAGGAAATGAGTTTTTAGAATATACTATCGGATTGGATTATTTAGAAGAACAACAATGGTTCCTGGATAAAAAAATTGAAGGTATATGCAACCATACAACCCGATCGCATTTACCGGAAGATTTGTATAGATACTTATTTGCAGCTTGTTTTGCAAAATTAAATAAGAAGTCACCTAAACTAGAAGATTTTCCAGACAAACTTTTGCCTAAACACAGAAATGTTAAGGGTGGCGATTTCACGGATAGGTTTCGCGTTCAAATTTATGGCGAACCATCAAGGACAATTACAAGTCATATTTCCAAAGACGGGCATTATTATATTCATCCGGATCCCTCACAGTGTCGAAGTTTAACTGTAAGAGAAGCTGCAAGAATTCAAACTTTTCCAGATAATTATTTATTTTCGGGACCGAGAACTTCTCAATATCAACAAGTAGGAAATGCAGTTCCACCTTTATTAGCTCGACAGATAGCTAATACAATATACAATTTATTTATTCGCTATTAATATAGTTTTTAGTTTCCATTTCTTGTTTGAAGAATTCTGTTCTACTAATCCTTCTTGTGCTAATAATTCCAAGATTATTCTTGGAATATGATCCTGATGCTTACCAGAATGGCCATGATTGATACCCAAGAGTTTTCCAATGTCAACATTTCTAATTTCGTGTGGAGAATTTTCTTTTAGCAACAAATAAATTGCAGTTTTTAAATCTGCAAGCGCATGTTGCGCAATTTGATATGGTAAGGAGTTCATAAATTCATCCGTTTTGTAGTTAATAAAAAAAATTCCCAATTAATGTTTTACTAAAATCTTCAAAGGGTAAATCTCCCAAGGAAATATTATATCTTACACTTGAAATCCTTTGATCTAAGGATGATTTTAATTCGTCACTAGTTAATTTTGGGAAATTTTGATCCACAATAAAAAATCGACCATCAAATATTTCATATTTAACTTTTTCATAAATTTCTTTAAATACTGGGTTATAACCACCACAAGATAATAATTCTCGAAATAATTTAATCAGATCAGGCTTATTTATTAATGTATCCATTTCAATTTCTGATATTATTTGAGGTAAACTGATTGCAGAAGCATTTTCGGTTTTTGAAACCATAAATGATAGAAATGCAAGTTTCTTACCTTCAATTTCCTTCAGTTGGTCGATTCCATTAATGATATGAACATGAGAATCGTTTTTCGAACCTTTTACTTCCCAAACCCAATCACTAAATTCGAAATCATATTTTTCCCGAAGTGGCCCCTTCCAGGAGTGCATGCCTTTTTTGGCATTAATAAGACATAATTTTTTTAATACTGACAATTCACATATCAATCCTATAATTTCCGTTTCGCTCATTTCACCCTTAGGTGATTTGCCCCAAAAAGATTGCCACCTTTCAATAACTTCTTCAATTGCATTTATATCTTTAATTTTTTCATTCAAAATATTATTTGCTATTTCTTTAACAATCTCCGTGAATTCCTTTTGATAATCAGATAGACTGCATACAATATCAATAAATTGGCGCACGAGACCAGTATTTTTAATTTTATATTGTATAAGTTTAATAGATAGACCATACACTCCGGGATCTTTTAAATCTTGTTTTTTAGTATCAGGACTATCAATAACCAAATGCATATTATTATTTTCGTCAATAAATATTAAAAGATTTGATTTATCTGATTTCCCATCTGTAATATAAGTTCCGTTATAACCACTAATTGGATTATTTAATGAATTTGAATTTTGCCAAGCTTCAGTATTGAAATTCTCTAAAATCATTATTGACCCAAATAACTATTAGGTTCTAATCTGCTTATCGGTAATACGATAGCTATTCCCAAGACGTCAATCTTTTCAGTTTTAACAAAACTAAAAAGATCAATTCTTTGTACTTTATTTGATGGCTTTGTTTCGACATGAGCCCTGCTTTCTTTGTTAATCAGGTATAATATAATCAAGGGATTTTGAGGAGATCGTGTATTTCTTTTAATATCAATTTCTAAATGAGCTGATTCAGTCAAAACTCCTACATTATATCCTTCAGAAGTAACTTTACGGCTTCTCCCTGTTCTAATGATGTTGAGTCCCCCATAAATAATAGTATCAGAATTCACTGTCGGTTTTATATTTCCCGCAACGGCAAAACTCCATTCCGTTAATTCCGGACTTTGATCGTTAATTCTACGAAAGATATAAGCCTTAAGACTTTCTGAATCTAATCCTGGTCCACCAATTCTTTTTGGGTCGACAAAAATGTATTGATTCAAAAAGTTTTCTAAAATAACTTCACCATCGATTTTTTCGTTTGCAAGGTATACTCCACTATCTGGAACTTTAGTAAAACCAATTTCATTATTAATTTTACCAATAAAACTATTTCCGAGTTCATAATTTGACCTTAATATTTCAGGCTGGTCTAATGGTAACCATGTAGTCTGAGTTAAAGAACCACTATAAGAAGATTGTCGTGGTTTGGCGGCTCCCATTTTATTGCGAGCGGTTACTTTCAGATTCCGATGGGCACGAATAGCAATGGCCATTTGAATTGGTGTCATTTGTTCTTCTTCATAACGATAAATTTCGCTTCTTAATTCTTCTTCTACTAATGCTAAATCTTCAAAGAATCCAAAAATTTGTGTCGTTGTATGAATTCGAGTTAAATCTTCATATCCTTTTCGATATCCAAACCACCTTCCCATTTGTAATAAAGTATCATATTGCCTACTAGCTCTCAGATAGTAACTTGTCATCAGACCTTCAAGAGTTAATCCTCTTGATAGTTGATTCCCCCCAATTGCTAATAATTTGATTTCTTCCCCAGTTGTATAATCAAGATTATCTTCTGATAAACTGTTTAATTCCATTATTTTTAAAATATCTAATATATCCTTGGATTCCTTCCAAATTAGTTCGAATTCAGGAAATTTATACCCAAGATTTAACTCTTGATTAATTGTTTTGGCATCTTTTTCAAAAATTAATAGAGTCTTCTTAAATTGTTTTTTTAAATCATTTGAAAAATTCGGATCATTATATCTTCCTTTTATATCTGAAATATAATTTCTTATGATACCATTTAATATTGCCATATGACTAATCCGATGAGAGACATGTACTAGCATGCTCATAGGTTTCATTTTATCTCCTCTAAGGTTCCTTATTGCACAGCTCATAATAAACTGATCGATTACCAAAGATAAATATTCTGTTATTTTCCCCTTTAATATTATAGCATTTGGGGTATCCGAAGTTTTTTTTACAAAATTATCAGCCAAATCACCTTGGAATATCATAGAAGTTCCAAAATATCCATCGGGCTCAGGTAAGGAAACGATAAAATTTCTTGGATATAAATCATCTAAAAGTAAATTATGCTCTGTAGCCATATCAATCAAAACATTTGCAAATGGAGTGGCAGTATAACCAACATATGCTTTCCTTTTGAACAATCGCAAAAGATTTCTTATACATTCGTTGGTCCTGCTGGGATCAGTGTCAGTATTATTTGCATTCGTATCAATGGACGCCTGATCAGCCTCATCATCGATGATTAATACCGGAATATTATCCCTTAGTGATTCTTCTGCCTGAATAATAAAATCTATTAAGTTATTAAGGATACTAACATTTTTTTTAACAATTGCGATTGTCGGTGTTTGTTGTATACAATAATCCGAAAAGAGACTAAGGTTTACTGTACTAAAATCATTATTTGCAGTGGTTAGCCTAGTCCACATTTTAGCTGCACCAGGTAAAGAAATATAATTCTCGGGGCCTGGAATATCTCTTTTCCCAGTAATTTCCCGATCAATTCTTACTTGAGTCTGACGACGTAAAACATTATGAATGCCGGCAAGCACTATAATTAGTTTATATCCAGAATCGGCTGCTTTTGCTATTAATGCCGTAAAATTAGCAGTCTTCCCACTTTGAACATAGCCCACGACTAATCCCTTATAGCTAAATTCATTTCTTTCAGGATTTGCGAGCTTACTTATTATGCTGAATGTTGCTTCATCAATTGATTTGATAATCCTGCCTGCTCTTTCGGGCCCATATTTAGAAGTCAATTCATATTCTAAAAAACCTTCAAGTCTTTTCCAATAATAGCTTTTTAATGAAGTATTATTTTCAGAAAGCCATTCATTATACCACTCTTCATGTTCTTTTGGATCCGATACAATAGATACCGGAATTAAAATAGCACTATCGTGAGATTCCTTATATTGAATTCTTTTTAATAATTCTTTCTTCACATATTCACGTTCTTCTTTCTCTAATAATCTGTCTGTAACAGGATCTCTTCTATTCAATTCTTCGTCTAATATAAAATTATCAGCGCCATTTGCATTAAATCTTTCGACTAAAATCGTGGTTATCCTCTCGGTAACATCGTTCATATTATTTCCTCCTTGATTAAATTCTCTAATACTTGTGCACAAACTAATTTATATGTTTCAAAAAGTAGAGTGTTTTGTTCATTTTTGTTATATAACTCGGATAATGCTAATGACATAAAAAGTGCATCAATCACACTTGTTAAACTTTTATTATGATTTCCCTCATATATTTTTTGATAAAAAGGATGACGAGAATTCACAACAACTTTAAATTTTTCTTCAATATCACTAACTAGTTTCCAAAGAAGATCATTATCTAATTCTCCTGAGACTACTTCAAATTTGGCATTATTCCCAAAAGAATAAAATTCAGAAATTTTATTAGATATAAATTGGCCAGCTTTATTATTTATCAGGATACTTTTATCATCGCCATTATTCCCAATATAACTAGTTTTAATTTTTTCTTTCTTAACAAAATTTTTGCTGATATTATTTAATTTTTCATTTTGTTTTCTAAATCTATTCGCAAAAGATATTTTTGAGTCTGATTTTTTATATTGATCTTTGGCTTTTTTACTGACCAAAGGGTTTATAATATTTTTCAAATGATTAAATAATAATTCCGGAAATTGTATTTTATTTTTATTTACATTGATTCTAAATATTTCATCCATTTCTGATTTAACATCAATACTTATTCGTGCTAACTTATCATGCTCATCCTTAAATTTAGTACCTTGCCAACCTCCAAATTTTATTAGTCTTCCTTCTCGATATATATAATATCCTTGAGCATCATTCCATGATAAAATTCCTTTTGCTTCTTTCCAGGCTTTTTCACTCGAAAACATTTGTTGATTAGGTAATACGTATGCATTTATACGAACTGGTTTATTATATCCCTTTATTAAAAACTTCGATGCTTCTTCCTTGAGATTAATTTTTATTGTTTTCTCTTCTTTGCTACAGAAAGGATCCCATCCTTTGACGATTTTTTTATTGATTTTTATTTCAATATGATTTTTTCCACCCAGACTACCATCCAAAAAACGATGAAAAACATTAGCGATATATAATCTGAGTTCATCAACAACCCGAAATAGATAATTTTCTGCAAATTTCTTTATACTATATGATTCATAATTTCGGTCCAAATCCGACATGTTTTCCCATATTACAATAGTGTCACTTCCTTTATAATTTATTCCTACCCTTTCTTTAAAGATAAATTCAACTTCTTTATTTGAAAGTTTTAATAATTCCCACTGATTTGCTTCCTGGATATGTTCCATATTCCATTGAAATCCAGACAAACAAGATGTTTTTGTTTTAGATATTACAGTTAAATCATTGCAATGACTTAAAGAAGCTGTTTTCATACCCAAACCATATTTTCCCAAATCGGTTTCTTCATAAACAGTTTCAGAACCAATTCTCATAGCCTCTTCCAATCTGTTTTCTGTCATACCCTTTCCATCATCTTGCACAAATAGATAGAAAGAATCGTTTTTCCGACTTAATACTATATTAATTTTTTTCGCTTTAGCAGAAATCGAATTGTCAATTAAGTCAGCAACAGAAGAATTTAAATTATACCCTAAACTTCTTAGAGCTGTAAATGTCCTGTTCGCATTAGGAATACTTTGAATTGGTTTCATAGATGATTATCAGATAATTAATAGGCTAATTTTTAGAGTTCCTTGCATCAATTACGCACCCCCACAAGGAAATATGAAGGGTGTGATATTTAATCATAATACGTCAATGCCTTTTCAATATGCACAATGACTAACATTAATCACTTTTCAAATTAAAGAAAGGATTTGATTTAGTCTACTATTTTTTCAATAATATATTGAGTTCCTAATTATAATTATCGGGGATATCTTCAATCACGCAGAGCTTAATGTCTGATAAGTATCGCTCCTTACCAAATGATCTTCCCCCCAAAAGGTGGACATATTTTTAAGCCAAAGAGAATGATGATTCAAACTCCTTGGGGCTTTTATAATTTAATGAAGAGTGTAATCTGTTCCTAATGAAAAAATTATCGATATAGTTTTTAACCTCATATTCAGCCTGCTTTCTTGTGTCAAATTGCCCGAAGTACGATAATTCAGTTTTTAGGGTGTGGAAAAATGATTCCATTTGGGCATTATCATAACAGTTACCCTTTCTGCTCATGCTTTGTTTGATTCCATACTCTCTTAGCATTTGCGTAAATTTCTCTGATGCATACTGTATCCCCTGATCAGAATGAAAGATCAGATCCACGGGCTTGCCTCTTTTTTCAATGGCTTTCCTTAAAGCATCCAGCACGAGCGGGGTTCTCAAATGGTTTTGCATATTATAACCGACTGGCATTCTTGAGAACATATCCATTACCACCGCCAGGTACAAAAATCCTTCCTTTGTCCTGATATATGTTATATCACCGAGCCAGATTTTGTTTGGGCTCTCGGCTGTAAAGTTTCTCATTAGCAGATTCTCCACAACAGGCTTATTATGCTTAGAGTTGGTTGTAGTGCGATATTTCTTCTTCCTGAAGGCTTTGATATCGTTTATCTGCATTAATCTTACCACTCGCTTTTTATTAACCTTATAGCCCATATTCGTAAGGGCTGCTTTTAATCTCGGAGAACCATATACTCTTCTGCTTTGTAACCAGATATTCATCATCTCTAACAGAACTATGGCATTCTCCTTATTCCTCTTGCCCTCTTTTCCCTGATGCAAGTATTTATAATAACCGCTTCTTGATACCTTAAAAGCTTGGCACATCCTCTGAACCTTGTGAGCTGAAGCTAATGTCTCCATCATTTTATATTTTGAGTTTGCTGTTTCGAGAAGATGGCCAAGGCTTTTTTTAATATTTTATTCTCCTCATAGGAATCTGATAATTTCTTCTTTAACCTTCTTAACTCTTCCTTTTCAGTAGACTTACCTGCCCCCGGCAGTAATATATCCGGATTCTTCTCATATACCCTTATCCAACGGTAGATCAGAGCCGGGTCCAATCCCAGATCTTTGGCTAGTTCTCCTGGCTTCCTATGTTCATCTTTTACAAGACGAACTACCTGAAGCTTGTATTCATTGGTGTATCTTTTCCTTTTTGTGTCTTCCATGTGACTTACCTTTATCTTATTTACTAATATAGTGTCTTATTTATTTGTCCACTAATTGGGGTAAGGTCACGGTTGTTACCAAATTGTTACCTGGTTCTTACTCCATCCTTACCTAGTTGTTACTAATTTGTTACTCATTTCTGTATTGGTTCAGTAATCTGTGTCTAATCTGCGTGACTTCTGCGTTACTAAATTGTTACCTGAGGGAAGTTCCCAAAACCCAAAGCCCCCGAACTCAAGGGACTCCCTCTACTATTTAGCTGCAGAAATGCCATTTTTTGCCACGCAAAAATCAAAATATTTTAGGGCAATAATTTCCACCTTTGCCGCTGCAGTTTATTCCAGACCAGAATAAAAATAAGATCCACTTTATCAGGAATTATTTCAGGCATCCCCCGCGTTCGCTCCAAAACCAGATCCGCCACATCCGGTGGCTCCCAATGAACATTACCTTCTTCTACTACTTCCTTATTTAAATCCTTTAAAACAAATAGCTGCAGGTCCTGATCCTTGTCCTTATCCTTGTCCCTTGCAAAGGGTTGCCAACCCTTGGAATCTCTGGAATCTGCTGCTGCCGGAATCTCATTTTTAATAGAACCCAATTCAGAATCAGAAATAAGATCAGAAGAAACAGTATTAACAGAAGAAACAATAGCATCAGAAAAATTAATATTATAACCGTCAATATCTATCTTCCTTTCACTTTCACATTCCCCCTTAATCCTCACAAACCCTTCCTTAATGGCAAAGTCATAAAGATTTTCATCCCGTAGCCTGTTAAGCGCTCCCTTTATAGCAGGAATAACCGCGTTCACTCCGCTCCGCCCCTTCTCATACTGAAATGAAATAAACCCCGTAAGCCATAACTTTTTGCCGTTGGCAATTCGCATAACCCTGTTCCGTTTTACCGGCTCACCTGTAAGCGAAACGTAATCCCTGTTAACCTCCTCTAAAAAAGTCTGAAGGTTAATATCCCTTGGCCCGGTCTCCCTCCATAGCTCACGAATGTCAATTTTCCAAATCCCCGCACTGTCGCATTTACTCACAAGATAGCTCCAGACAAGCTTGCTCTCAGGCGACAAATCCAAAAACCAGCTCTGCCTCCAGATATCTGTATCCGTGAATCGCTTCGGCATTCTATTCTCCTAAAAATATTTCAACCATTATAAAAACCCCGCATCAGTTTGCTCTCAATTGTTTCCGAAATATCTATCGGATTGTACTCTCCATCCATCGTTACGAATACTCCGAATGCTTTCTTTAATCCATACGCCTGGAATTTCACCAGATCGCCCCCTTTATATGTAACCCTTGCTGAAAACTTTCCTCCCTTTTCCATTGTAACCGTTTCCGTTTCAAATGTCATAAGTTGATATTTAGGATAAGGATCCCCTCCTATTGGATTTATTAATACAATGATCCCCGCTGCCTTTATCTTTTTCGTTGCCTCCCGCGAATCAGTATCTCTGCTCTCAAACGAATCGCAATCTATCTGCACTCCCGAAAGTCCTAACTCTATTGACGCATTCAAAACTTCTAATCCGCCCCCCTCCGACAGTACAATCTTCCCTGTTAAATCCTCTATGTTAAGTTGACCGTGGTTGGCAATAAATATCTTATTGTACCCAGTTTGATTCTTCTCCTTGTCTGGTTTCCAGAGTTGCTTTATCTCGTAAATGGATGATATTGTGCCGGCTATT
>OCZT010003873.1_pt1 | contig 15249 bp, 12 predicted proteins | sample 1539031 | NCBI WGS metagenome assembly OCZT01 (sample SAMEA3539308, study PRJEB22396) | soil metagenome | biome: tundra; feature: field; material: soil | place: USA | collected 2010-05 | depth 0.15 m
CTTGGCGCATGCAGTGTTGATTTTATATTACCAATACCTGAGTTATAAGGAATAAATTTTTGAGCAATAAAATTATATTCCGGCTGCGCCTGTATAAAAAGAAAGTGAACAGGAAATATTCTTGTAAAAGCACCTAAGCCATATATTGTTGTCCGGTATTTATTATTGTAAACATCTCTTTGGCTTTGATATTCAAAATTTGCTACAGCTGCAAAGTCTATCCATTTGGCAACCGTATATCCATAATGCGGATGAAGCCCAACAAGAAATGAACTATAGCTTCCTCCACTAAAGCCTAATGAAACACTTCCGCCGGCAAACCAGTTGGTTGGGTCGTAATGTTTTTGCTTTTCATTTTCATCCTGCGCATGAAGAGCAGCTGCAAGCAACAAGCTGCAGGCTGCAAGCATAATAGATTTAAATATTTTCATAATAGTATGTTTAAAACAAACGAATTGAATTAAAAAAATAAAATGCCGAATAAATCACTGATAACTTATTACTGATAACTGATCACTCAATATTCGCTACTCAGCATCAAAAATCTTTCCTGCATTTAAAATATTATTCGGATCAAAAACTTTTTTTATTCCTCTCATTAATTCTAATTGCGTTTTATCGAATACAATATCCATAAAACTTTTTTGTACCAATCCAATCCCATGCTCACCGCTTATTGTTCCTCCTAATGTTTTTACTAACGTGAATAATGCCCGTAAAGATTCTATAATCTGCGGATCATCCTGGCTATTCTCTGTACCTTCTTTTTTTATTCGGATGTGCAAATTGCCATCGCCTGCATGACCGTAGCAAACCGCTTTAAAGCCAAATTGTTTTCCCAGTTCTTTTACTCCATGTACCAATGCAGGTAACTCAGCCCTTGGCACTACAGTATCTTCCTCAATTGTATAGCCATCAATCTTTGTAGCTTCGGCTACCCTTCTCCTCAGCTTCCATAATTCAGCTTTCTGCACTGCATTATCAGCGAAATATATCTCACCGCAATCAAACTGGTTCAGCAGTTCAGAGATGGCTTCCATATCCTGCATTAATGTTTCCAAATGATTTCCATCCACTTCAATTATTAAATGTGCAGCGGTATCTTCTGTTATAGGAATAGCAATGCTGTCAACAAATTTACTTACAATTAAAAGAGCATCTATTTCAATTAACTCTAATCCGCTTGGCGTATATCCTGCTCTGAAAATTGCACTAACGGCTTCACTGGCTTTTTCTAAACTCCTGAATGGTACCAGCATTAGGAGGTCATACATCGGTAACGGAATTAACCGCAAAACAATTTTAGTAACGATACCTAATGTGCCTTCGCTGCCTACTATTAACTGCGTTAAATTATATCCTGTCGAATTTTTTAAAACATTTGCTGCTGTCCAGATAATTTCACCATTCGGCAAAACAACTTCAAGATTTATAACATAATCTTTTACCACTCCGTATTTTACTGCCTTTGGTCCGCCGCTGTTTTCTGCAACATTACCGCCAATAAAGCAGGAGCCACGGCTGCTGGGGTCAGGCGGATAGAACAAGCCTTTTTCTTTTACTTCGTTTTGTAAAACTTCAGTAATCACCCCCGGCTCTGTTGTTACCTGCAAATTTCTTTCATCAATATTCAGTATTGAATTCATTCTTTCTGTAGAAATTAATACGCCGCCTAAATGCGGTAATGCACCACCACTAAGCCCTGTGCCGGCTCCCCGTGGTGTAACAGGTATTTTATATTGATTGCATATTTTAAATATTTCGCTTATCTCTTCAGCAGAACGTGGTTTTATTACTACTTCAGGCAGGTAATGAAGATTTTCAGTTTCATCATGTGAATATTTATACAGGTTTTCTTCATCAACAAAAACAAATTGCTTACCTACGATAGTTTTAAATGTATCTATGTGTTGCAGGGTTAATGAGGATCTAATACTTACTTCCATTACGTGAAATTATAGCGATTGATTAAAATTAATCATTTGTGACGAAGCATAAAAAATCATACTTAATCCCGGATCAAAAAAAATATTTTAAAAAAATATAACCAAATACGAAATCAATCGTATATTTGATTACGAATTTATTCTTTACTGTTTTATAACCCTAAAAATTACTGCAATGAAAAAGCAACATTCTTCCAAAGGAGTCCTAAGGACAAACAGAAACATTTTATTTGGCATCTCTTTTTGTATCATTCTTGCATTAACTGCTATGGCTTTCCAGGATTCTACAAAAATTAATAAGTCAAATCAGCAAGCTGCGTTGGATACCGTACCAAAAAATCATGATATAGATATTCAGATAGATTTGAAAGATTTGGATCAAACTATTAAAAGAAGTTTAGAGATGGCTGAAAAGAGCATGAAAGAAATTGACTGGAATAAAATATCAAAAGATGTTGAGCAAAGTATGAGGCAAATTGATATGGCCAAATTACAAATGGAGATCAATAATTCTATAAAAGCCATTGACTGGGATAAAATGAAGAATGAAATTGACAGATCTCTGAAAGAAATTGATAAGAGCAAAATAAAAATTGATATTGAAAAAGCTATATCGGATGTAAGAAAAAATATTAATCCGGAAGAAATGAAAAAAGAACTTGAGATGAATAAGAAGCAATGGAAACTTGAAATGGAAAAAGCCAAAGAAGAATTAAAGAAAGCTAAAAAAGAACACGATGCAGAAATTTAAAAACTCGGGCAAAGTGTTTCTCTCTTGTTGCCATTGTAATCGTTATAGAAACCTTTGTTCATTATATTAAATTCACTGGCGCCTCTGTAACTATTAAAATTATGAAGAGATGAGGTTGTTACATCGTAACTGAATGTGAAACGAACATTTTTTAATTCAAAACCAACCATAGGCACAACCGCATCACCTAAGCGATAATATAAACCACCGATCAATTGCTGTTCGCCATTTCCCGAAAGATTATACGCAGCATTCATTCCCAATACAAGCTCGCTGGCCTTTGCCTGTGTAGTAAAATATGCATTGGGGTTAATGATGATATTATCATTTAGTTTAAGGATGGCATTTAAAAATCCGATATGACGCATTGCAATCCTGGTAGTATCTGCTGATGCATCTATAAAACTTTCAAGCGGCCGGTTAACATGCTGAATTGAATAGCCTGCATTAAGATAAATATTTTCTGTAGGAAAATAAGCGTAATTCATTCCTGCCTGCACATCAAAATAACTAACGTTATTATTACTTAGTGTCACACCCGTAGGTAAAGTGTTATCAAAAAATTTTCCATCAAACTGGTCAGGGAATTTTAATTTGGTTTGATCTATTCTTTTATTTACCCAACCTACATTAAAGCCTGCGCTAAGCAAGCTGCTGTTGCCAAGCATTTGGTGATATGCAATAGAAGCATATGCTTTGGTAGATGTAAGACTTCCGCTCCCTGCCACATCTCTTAAAATAACACCGCCTAAACCAAGCCAGCCGTTTTCCAACTTATCCCTAAAAACCTGTGCGTCTCCAAAAATACTCATGGTTTTATATGGCACAGCCATTATAGAAGAATATTGATTTCTGTAAGAAGCGCCAATTCTATAATCAGCATCGGGAATAAAGCCCGTGTTTGCAGGATTTGTGAGAAGGGGATTATTGAAGAATTGGGAAAAATGAAGATCCTGCGCCTGAAGGCAAGTAACAAGTAATAAGTTATAAATAATGAGTAAGAATATGTATTTTATTTTTTTCATTTTATTCCATTTGCAAATCTGCATATTTACACATCTGCACATTTACATTATCTTATTAAAGTTATGTCTCCTACTTTTTTAATTTTAGTGCCATCAGAAAAAATTACATCTAAGGTATAAGTATAAACGTCCATTTGCTGCAATTTACCTTTGTAATATCCATTCCAACCATTTGCCGGATTCGTTGATTCAAAAACTTTTTGCCCCCAACGGTTATATATAGTCCAATGCATCTCTTTTATTCCAAATCCTTTTACACTTACTATGCCATTAATGCCAAATTTACCGGGTGTAAAAGCAGATGGCACATCGAGCAATACCTTAATTATCGCACTTACCTGAATACAGGTATCATCACTGCAACCGGCAGCATTTATTGCAGTAAGACATACATTGTAAGTACCTGTTGCATTAAATAAATGCTGAGGATTTACTTCAGTAGAACTATCTCCATCACCAAAATGCCACACATAATTTGTTGCCCCAAATGATTGATTAGTGAACTGGGTAAATGTATTTTCCTGTGGTGGTACGGGACTAAAAGTAAAAGATGCAATGGGTATAGGAACCACCGAAATTGTGAAAGAGGTAGAATCTATTTTATTACATGATGTAGAATCGAATGCAAACAGATTGACTGTATAATTTCCTACAGTTGTATATAAATGAGTTGGATTATCTGCAGTTGAGGTAGTACCATCGCCAAAATCCCAGAAAAAATTTAACCCACCTGCAGATGTATTTTCAAAAACTGCATTGTATGGAACACAACCCTGAGCAGGTGTATTAAATTGTGCTTTTACTGTTGGCGATAGTCTTATTGTTTTAGATACGCTATCCGGCGAATTACAAAAAGAAGTATCTGCCAGTATCAATTTTACAATGTAAGTTCCCGGACCTGCATAGGTATGGGTTACAGGCGGAGTTTGCCCTGTTGTTATACGTTGAGAGCCATCACCAAAATCCCAGGTAAAGCTGTTTGATTTAAAAGGAGCAGATGATGATGTATTTGTAAATATGTAAGAAAGATCAGTACAAAGCCCGGTTTTATTAGGAATAAAATCTAATGTGGCTTTATTATTTCCGGCACGTATTTTTAAATATGCAGTATCTGCAATATTGCATGTTGTACTATCAATTGCTATTAGCATAACAAGAAAAGTGCCTGCCGTATTATAAGTGTGAGAGATATTAAATGCTGTAGTTGTAACTCTCGGAGAACCATCTCCAAAATCCCAGATATAGCTCTTTGCATTTTGAACAGTATCTTTAAAATCTACCTTTAGCGATATACAGCCTGAAGTATCATTTACTACACCATTGATAGATGCTTGCGGGCCTGCTTCTACTCCGGCAAAGTTCATTTTAATTTTAAGCATTCCCAGATTACAACCACTTTGTGTTGAAGAAGGATTATTGGGCGACCAGCTTCCGGGAGTTCCAATAAAAGTTAACCCTTTACCACAATTTGCACACATAGCCTGGTATATTACACCATTCTTATCAAAGCGGCTTGTACCACCGTCCACATGATCTCCAAAATTACTCGGGTTATCATTAGTTAATGGGTTATCTTCTCCAAAAAAAGTACCATATAATAATGCTGTAGCATCTTTTTTTATAACAATAAAATAGAAGTCGCTGCCGGAAGCATCTGTAACAGGTTTGATTGCATCAGAAGTTACCGGTAAGCCTTTGGTAGTTGAATTATTATATCCTAATTTATAATCAGCTTTACCTCCCCATCCCGATACATAAACATTTTCGCATCTGTCTACAAGAAAAGCAGTTGGAGAAATATTTGGATAAAGAGAGCCTGAACCAAATGTTGTAGAATAAATATATGCACTCAAATCTGGCTTTAATTTAGAAATAAATTGTTTTGAATTTGCAGGACCGAATATGCTAGCATTGAATACAGTCCATGTTCCTTCAGTTGTTCCCATTACATAAACATTGCCGCTTTTATCAGTGTCTATTCCATAAATCTGATCAGCTGCACCGGTACCTATATATGTGCCCTTAATTACATTGGATCCATCATTAGATATTTCAACAACAAAGCCATCACATGGATCACCCGTTGTGGTTGGCCCTGAAGAGTTTATTACTCCTGATGAAGAAATTTCGGGGAGATCAGTACTTCCCGTTCCACCGGCAACATATAAATTATTATTATTCCCTAAAGCAAGCACATAAGCAGCATCATCGCCGGATCCACCTAAAAAGCTGCTCCATATAACTGAGTTACAATTTGAATTCAATTTTAAAATAACTGCATCCTGATTTCCACCGGGGTTAGATTGAAATACTCCGGAAGTTGTAGGAAACCTTGTTAACGGTGTGCCTATTGATCTTGTGCAGGAGGCAACATAAATGTTTCCTGCATCATCAATTATTACTTCGCTTCTGGCATCATCACCATAATTTCTATTAAGTGACTCAGTACCCGTACCTCCAGGATCATCTTTATATTTTATATTAACACCATCGTCTCCCGAGCCACCAATTTTCATTGACCCTATTAAGCCATTACCTGCCGCATTTAATTTGGTTACTATAATGTCCCATCCGCCTCCGCTACCAAATGACGGTACAGTGGTTGGATAATCTGATGATTTTGTACTTCCACTAATTATTAAATTTCCCTGCGGATCTGCAATAAGACTATATGGCTGATCCTCCGCACTCCCACCAATATAAGTTGCATATACCCTATTTTTACCATCTGGTGTAAGTTTGATTATTCCTATATCATAATTCCCTTTAAAATTTGTTTGATAAGCGCCGGTAGAAACGGGATAGCCATTACCAAATACAATTCCTCCCGAAAAAAAACTTCCGTCAGGTCCATACGTAGCTGTAAATCCCCAGTTATCTGCAGTGCTTCCTGTATATGTAAAAAATACCAAGGCAGGATCAATAATAAGTGTACTGCCGGGTGTATAATCCCTTACTTTAAACCTTACAATATCTCCATCTCCTTTTACATGTTCAATTACATACTTAGTTTCAAGTTCCTTGCGCTGGTTATTAATTACCTGGTAGGTGTATGGATATAATTCTTTATTTTCTCCTACGGATGTTTTAATAACAAGCTCTTTATTTTTTATTTGCAAATTATCAGCGCCTTTATATTTTAATGCAATTTTATTAATATCTCCGCCAGGGTGAATTATGAAGTCATATTTTAATCTTGCACCTGCATCTGAATAATATCTCACATCTATATTGGGATAAACATTTTTGTATGTTACTCCGCCATAAATTTTACAATCACTTGCCCATTTGCTCTTATCGTTACCAATAAAATAATTATTTACAGAAGGCAAAGCTTTATCGGGAATGATTTCAGCTTGCCCGTTGGCGCCTACAAATTGCACAGTATATGCATGCGAATGTAATATCGTTTGTTCACGAGCTGCAGGTTGTGATCCTTGATTATGACCATGCATTTTATTTATAAATCGTTCCAAATCTTTCGGATCGTGTTGTGAAACTGTAAACCCCCGGTCATGCAGAAAGAAAGCGCCGTTTCCGGCATTGGTCATAAACTTAACCTGTTTATCCCATTGCCCTTTGTTCTCAATAAATTCAGTTTGAGAAAAAGCATTGCCGGTAACAAATAAAATTGCTAATACAAGAAGAAAAGAAAATATTTTAAAAAATTTCAAGAGAAATTATTTTTTATCAATGTACAAATTTTAAAAACAAAATATTAGCAAGAGGAGCTGAACCGGAATTAAGCTAAACCAGATGCTAAATTTACGAAACTAAGATTACAGAAGTTTTTAAAACGCTGGGTGCATCATTCAATTTAATACCTCCTTAACATTCACGAAATTTTGCTCCACATGGTTTTACCTTTCTGCAATTGAAGAAAATTCTTTAACCGGGAATTTTCCGGCGAACTTAACTCCGGATCGTTCTCAATTATTTTCTCTGCAATATCCTTAGCTTCTTCCAATAACGCTTTATCATTAACAATATTGGCCAGTTTAAAATCAATTACCCCGCTTTGCTTTGTACCCTCAATATCACCAGGCCCACGTATTTCCAGATCTTTTTCTGCTATTTTAAAACCATCATTTGTATCGCACATTATCTTTAACCGTTGCCTTGCTTCGCTGGATATTTTAGTGGAGGTTAATAATATGCAAAAGCTTTTTTCACTTCCCCGCCCTACCCTGCCTCTTAACTGGTGCAATTGTGGCAACCCGAATTTTTCAGCGCTTTCAATTACCATTACAGAAGCATTAGGCACATCCACCCCTACTTCTATTACAGTTGTTGAAACCATTATTTGTGTTTCACCTTTTACAAAACGCTGCATGTTTATTTCCTTCTGTGCAGCCTTCTGCCTGCCATGCAGCATGCTTATCCAATAGGCAGGTTCAGGAAAAAATGCTTTTACTTCTTCATATCCTTTCATTAAATTTTCAAAATCCATTTTCGCAGATTCTTCTATCAAAGGATAAATAATATATGCCTGTCTTCCCTTTTTTATTTCATCTTTTATAAAATCCATAACCTGTGGCCTCGTATATTCATAACGATGAACTGTGGTAATTGGATGCCTGCCCGGAGGCATTTCATCCATAATGCTGTAATCAAGATCGCCATAAGCTGTAAGGGCAAGTGTTCGGGGAATTGGTGTTGCTGTCATTACTAAAATATGCGGATGTATCTCATTCTTTTTCCAAAGCTTTGCCCGCTGCTCAACCCCAAACCTGTGCTGCTCATCTACAATTGCCAATCCTAAACTTTTAAACTGAACTGTATTTTCAATAACAGCATGTGTACCAATTAAAATATGCACTTCCCCATTTTCACACATTTGTAAAACCTCTTTTCTTTCTTTAGCAGAAGATGAGCCTGTATGTAATTTAACAGTAACAGCCATATCTTTCAATAGCTTTGTAATGCTATTATAATGCTGTTGTGCTAAAATTTCTGTTGGCGCCATTAAACAACTTTGAAAATTATTATCAGCCGCGATAAGCATGGTTAACAAAGCCACCATAGTTTTTCCGCTTCCTACATCCCCCTGTAAGAGGCGGTTCATTTGCCTGCCGCTGCCTGTATCTTTTCTTATCTCTTTTAAAACTCTTTTTTGTGCACCGGTTAATTGAAATGGTAAATAATTATTATAAAAACTGTTGAATAATTCTCCTACTTTATCAAACACCAGCCCCCTGGAAAACCTATGTCTTTCCAAACGCAACATGCCTAATCTCAACTGCGATAAAAACAATTCCTCAAACTTTAATCTTTTTACTGCAACCCTGTATTCATCAGCGTTTGCCGGAAAATGTATTTGCTTAAAAGCTTTGTACCTGGAAATAAATTTGTATTTATCAAGTATTGGCTGCGGCAAATTCTCCTGTAATTCTTTCTCATTTAATACAGTGAAAAGATTAAATGTTAGTTTACCAATTTGTCTTCCGCTTAAGCTTCTTGCTCTTAATTTTTCTGTGCTTGGATAAATAGGTTCTAAAAAACTTTTGGCTCCGGATGTTTCTGCGGTTACAACTTCCATTTCAGGATGGGTTATTTGCGGATTATTCATAAAAAAACCTGCCCTTCCAAAAACCAGGTATTGGGTACCAACATTTAATGTTTTTTGTATCCAGTTTATTCCCTGAAACCAAACCAACTCTAATTCTCCTGTATCATCCTGCAGGTAAGCAACCAAGCGCCTTCCTCTTTTTTCGCCAACAATATCAAATTGGGTAAGCTTACCTTTTACCTGCACATATTCAGTTGCTTCAGTAATATCAATAATTTTCGTGACCTGTGTTTTATCAATATGCCTGTAGGGAAACAGTTCTAAAAGATCTTTAAATGTAAAAATGCCAAGCTCCTTTTTTAAAAGATCAGCCCTTTGCGGACCAACGCCTTTTAAATATTCAATCGGATTAAGTAATATGGTGGCAGTATTATTAATGTTAGTTTGTTTTTATACAAATATAGATTGAATGCTTATTGATTTCGGTTTATGGTTGGTGCGGACACCAAGCATTGGCGAAAAGTCTTCATTTATCTGTTTTTTTCTTTCTCATTTACCATTCATCATAAATACATCAATGGGATTAATCAACTGCTTTATGTAGGACAAATCAGCTAAAACACTTGTCATTACTGCATTTTAGCCTCCTTGTCCCAAATGCGCCGTTAATGTTATTTAAAAAGCTATTATGCCATTCAATGTACTATGTATTGCATAGAACATAGTAAAGCCAGTATATTTGCATTATCAAATAATAACCAATTAAAATAAAAACAATGAAAGCTCAATTAATTAAAACCGAAAGCAGTTTGTGGGTTAACTTTAAACGCACTATGTATGCCTTAATGGTGATTGTTATTGCTATAGCAATTCCTTTACTTGGCTATTTAGAATTATCTTATAATGATAATACTGATAACCAAAAGGAGAACAATGTAAAAGTTCAGAACATGGCAGGTTCTACAGTAAAGGAAAACACAGTTAAGTTTTAAGAAATTTATGAGGGGGTGACTAATATAAGATATGGGAAGTTTGATTTTTTACTTTCTCATATAGCTCATCCATATTAAATGGTTTGCCTATAAAATCATTGGCGCCTGATTCTGTAAAAACTTCTTTCATAGATTTATTGGCAGAGAATATAATTACCGGGATATGTTTGGTTTTATCATCTTCCTTAATTTGTTTGCAAATTTTTCTGCCATCCATACCGGAGAGATAAACATCCATGAAAATAAGATCAGGTTTAAAAGATTCTATTTTTGAAAAAGTTTCTTCTCCTTTGGTGTAGTTTCCACGTCATAGCCTTGCAGGTTTAAAGCAATTTCCATAGAATCAAGAATGCTTTGGTCATCATCAACAACTAATATTCTATGCATGTTATTTATTTTCTGTTGATTGTTTTTTTGGCAATGTAAAGCAAAAGGTGGAACCCTGTTCTTCCACACTATCAAACTCAATAATACCAGAATGCTTTTTTATTATCCGGGATGAAATATATAATCCAAGCCCAAGCCCCGGAAAAGTGCTGTGTTTATTTTTACCATGAACCCTGTAAAACCGGTTGAATATTTTTGATTGATCATCTGAAGGAATACCTATACCAAAATCTTTTACACAAAGCTTTACATGATCTTTATCAACAGAAGATTGAACAATAATTTTAGATGAATTAGGTGAATATTTTATTGCGTTTGAAATAAGATTTGTTATAACCTGCCCAATGCGGTTTTTGTCTCCGTTAATAATTTCAGAATTTGCTAATTGTTGTTTTATAGTATGTGTCTGAGTTGTTCGCTGCATTTCTTCTGCAATCTCTTCAACCAGTTTATTAAAATCAAACTCTTCTACATCAAATATCAGTTCGCCTTTATCCACTTTTGTTATATCCAGCAGATCAACAATTAAACGGTTCAGTTTATCTATCTGCTTATTCATTTTAGAAAGCAGGTCTGCAGCTTTATGATTTTCTTCTTTTTCAAAAGTCATTTGCAAAACCTGGGTAAAAGCCTTTAAACTTGTTACCGGCGTTTTTAATTCATGGCTTGCCATGCTTAAAAATTCATCTTTAATCCTGTCAAGTTCTATTCTGCGCTCTATATCTTTTTTAGCTTCTTCATATAGCCTGCTATTCTCTAATGTAAGTGCTATGCGGTTAGAAAAATCACGGGCAAAACTCAGGTCATTTTCATCATACTTATTAGAAGTACATGAGAGAAAGCAAACAACTCCAATAACATTTCCTTTATTAAGCATAGGAACAATCATTGCACATTTCAATGAAAGATTTCGCAGTATTTCAAGATGCCCGGCATCTTTTGCCGAAGCCTCGATCATATCATCCGCGATGTCTGAAACCAATACAGCTTCTTTTGTTCTTACCACATAACCAATTGACCCAAAGGTTTCATCATTTAAATCAACAGGATTTTTTTCTCTATACATTTTTGCCCATCCAATTTTATTTGGATCGGCATGAGCTAATTTTACCAGTTCTGCTTTATCATCTTTTAAAATATCTATAGTAAACCAATCTGCATAATCCGGTACAATAAATTTTGCTATTCGATCCAGCGCTTCCTGTGTATCAAGAGTGGCTGTTAACTCTTTACTGGCTTTGTTTAAAAACCGAAGAAGTTTTTCTACTTTTTTTCGGCTTGTTATATCCCGTGTAAAACAGCAGGTGTGAACAAATTTATCTTCCTGCCAGCATACATCGAAATTGATTAATACTTCCCTTATCGAACCATCTTTACAGCGCAATCTTGCTTCATGATTATTTAATTGCTCATGGTTCATTAATTTGGAAAAAATAATTTTACTAGCCGGCTGGTCAGCATGAAACTCAGATATTTTATGACCAATATATTCTTCGGCAGTATAACCCAGCAAATCGAGTTCTGCTTTATTTGCGTAAACTATAATTCCATTTTCATCTACCCAATGAATACTTACAGAAGCATTATCTAAAAAATCTTTTAATTGTTCATGCCCCGTATTTAATTCAACCTTTTGCAAAAGATTTTTCATTTGTGTATTTTAAATTACATCACAAAAATCATTAACGAAACTATGATTTAAAGAAGTAATATAGTATGGTAAAAACTTTTGAATTATTATTAAGGAAATTATGCATTGAAATCATTTAGAACTTAAAATAAATTGGTATAAAGCAGATAGCATTGGTACTACACCGGATAGGTGTGTTGCAAACGCTGAGTAATTAATACTTATTCAAGCACCAATTCTTCGCCCTCTCTGTGTGCATATGAAAACTGAAGCATCTGCAAAAGGTCCAATAATCTTTTTTGATGCGGAGGAGCTTTTTCATGTGCAATTTTCACGAAGTCTTTTTTGGAGACAGGATCTTTTGACACCAATTCGGCAAAAGGCTTTAACATGTCGCTTAATATGTGCATGGGTAAAATTTTTTTACAGTTATGCCATAGAAAAAAGCATGCCAATTGGCTTATACATAAAATTTTATGGTGATAAGAAGTTAATAGCGCTCACTTTTATGTTCAATATTTCAGAAATTAATTATTTAAGATCCCATCAAAAATCTGTAGCCTATCCCTTTAATGGTAAGTATTTCAACAGATGGATCAGCTTTTAAGTATCCACGCAGTTTGGTTATGTAAACATCCAGGTTGCGGCTGTTAAAAAAATTATCGTTGCCCCATAATAAATTTAAAATATCCCGCCGGTTAATTATCTTATCCCGGTTCCGGTATAAAACTTTAAGCAACTCTGCCTCACGAAAGGAAAGCTTATGCTCTTCATCTTTTACGGATAGCACCTGCCTTGGTAAATGAAAGGTGTATTTCCCAATATTTATTATATCTTTTTTATCGGTACTATCATTATTGCCGGTGTACTTTAATATATTTTCCAGCCGTACAATAAGCTCTTCCATGCTAAACGGCTTACGGATATAATCATTGCCGCCAAGTTTAAATCCCTTTACAAGGTCTTCAGTTTGCGATTTAGCCGTTAAAAATAAAATAGGAACTTTTTCATTCACGGCTCTGATCTCTTCAGCTATTTGAAATCCATCTTTATTGGGAAGCATTACATCAAGCACACAAATATCGGGCTTGCATGAATTGTATAATGCTACAGCCTTGCCTCCGTCCTCTTCCATTAATATTTCGTAGCCCCGGCTTTCCAGACTTTCCTTTACAATCTTTCCAAGAAAACTTTCATCTTCAACATATAATATTTTAACCTTCGCCATGCATTGGTATTTTAATAATGAATGTACTGCCTTTGTTTATTTCACTTTCTACATGTATTGTTCCGTTGTGTTGTGCAACAATGTGAGAAACATAACTCAGTCCCAGTCCATAACCTTTAACCACATGTTTGTTGCCTGTGGGCACACGAAAAAATTTATCAAATATTTTTGATTGGTATTCAGGTGCAATGCCAATACCATTATCGCTTACCTTTAATTCAATAATATTTTGCTGCGCAGAAAGCTGCACATTAATTACAGGATCTTCTTTGCGGTATTTTAAAGCATTATCAAGCAAGTTATAGATCACACTTGTGATATGAAGTTTATCTGCATTAGTGATAAAATCATTTCCTTCGGTATGGAAGTTAACCACGGCGTTATTTTTTTCAAACTGGAGCTTCATTGTATCCAAAGCTTCCTGCGTTAATTCTTTCATGTCGAAATTTTCTTTGTTCAATTCAATTTCTCTATTCTCAAACATTGAAAGTTTAAGAACTTTATCAACCAGCAAACCCAAACGCTGTATTTCATTCGCTGAGATATCAAGATATTCTTTTGTTTTCTGCTGATCATATAAGGCATTAAAATTCTTCAGCGCTTCGATCGCGACACCAACTGTTGCGATCGGCGTTTTTAATTCATGTGTCATGTTGCTGATGAATTCATTTTTTATTTCAGCCAGCTTTTGCTGCCTTAATAAATTACGATACAATAACACAAACGAAAAAATAGTGACACTCACTAAGAAAAGAGAAAATAAAATTGGCAGGGTAATTCTTTTCATAAGATAAGGTGCAGTATTTTCCAGTGAAAGACGATAGGTAACAGGATGAGCAAATCCGACGGTTACGTCTGAAAGATACTGTTCTTCCTGAACTTCAGCGCTATCTGATTTTGTAACTGTAAAGGGAATGTTCAGGCTTTCTTTTTTTAATGTTCCCGAATATGCTTTTATTATTTCAGGAAGTTTTAAAGAATCCTGTAATGAATCTACTCCATACAAAAAATTAAAAACATGATTGCTGTCTGCACTTTTCCTAAATTTTATTACAGATGTATTTTTAAAATTTACCTGCACACCTTTACCGTTTGTAATCAGAATAGTTGAATGTAAAACACTATCTTTTTTTACAGAATTACGCAATGTATTTACCATAGTAATTATTTGCGAACGCGGCCTTGAACTATTATTCTTATTTTCAGAATAGTCTTCATCAACTAAAATTCTTGGCTTTCCTTTATTGGCAGCATCATTTATAAAAGAATCAGGCAATTTTAATTTTGCCATTTGCAGTTGCCGGATGGTTTCCTGGAAAGCAACACCTGCCTTGATTTGCATAGTTCTTCTTTCCCTGTCATAATTATCTTTTAACCAGTATGCCTGGAAACCAATAATTATAATGAGAGTAATGCCCATTAAAACCGTAAGCCATCTTAATCGTTTCATAATTTTGTAATAACAAAAATAGTTTAATCCTTGTCCGGTTAACAGGGCTCTTAACCTTTATTAACCTTAATGCAAGGTGCGTTAACACTTAAACCTTGCAGGAGGTGTTAGTTTTGGTTGAAAATAAATAAATACAAACCGGTAAATAAAATTTTATGAAAAAAAATTCTCTTGTATTCATCACTATTTGCTTTGCACTTGTAACATTGGCACAGCAAAAAGAAGGTAAGGTGATATACTTACGAACTACGCAAATGCAAATGCGCATTAACGACAATGATCAACTGTCACAAATGCTTCCCAAAAGCCGGACTGATAAGTTTGAATTGAC
>OCZT010003874.1_pt1 | contig 15249 bp, 7 predicted proteins | sample 1539031 | NCBI WGS metagenome assembly OCZT01 (sample SAMEA3539308, study PRJEB22396) | soil metagenome | biome: tundra; feature: field; material: soil | place: USA | collected 2010-05 | depth 0.15 m
ACTATTACATAGAGGGCCGGCGATTCCGCGAAAAGGTCGGTCGGCGGTCAGACGCAGTCACTCTATATCAGCGTCGCAAGACTGATGCCCGGATGGGCGTCAAAATGCCCGAGGTCCGTGCTCGCCGTGCGGTTCTCTTCGAGGAGATCGCGGCGGATGCTCTCGTCTACTCGAAGGAGCACAAAGCCTCGTACCCAGGCGACCGCTCGACAGTCGGCAAGCTCTTGCCGATCTTTGGCAAAGTTCCCCTCGACGACATCACGCCCCAAACGATCAAAGCCTACTTGGACACACGGGATGATCTCACCAAGACGACGATCAACCGCTACCGCGGGACAATATCGATGATCTTTCAGGAGGCCATCCGCAACGGCAAAGCGAAGGCCAACCCTGCACGGCTGGTGCGCCTGCACCGGGAGGACAATAGCAGGGTCCGATTTATTACCTATCCGGAAGAGGCAGTCATCCGAGCAATCATTCATGAGCGGTGCCCAATTCACGAACCCGAGTTGACCCTGGCCCTCGAAACAGGAATGAGGCGGGGAGAGCTGTATTCGCTCGATTGGGACCGCGTCGATCTGGACCGCAGGCAGCTACTGCTGCTGAAGACCAAGAACGGAACAGCACGCGTGGTGATTCTCACCGCCGCCGCTGTAAGCGCCCTTGAGGAACTGCGGGGGCGCCGTAGCAAGGATTCGCCGAAAGTCTGCCTGACCCGCTATGGCGAGCCCATGGTCTCGCCCCGCGCTTGGTTCGAGCTGGTCATGGAGGAAGCTGTAAAGAAGAATGCGTCGCTTCAGGACGTGACATGGCACATCTTTCGACACACGTATATCTCTCGCCTCGTCATGGCCGGGGTGGATCTGAGAACTGTACAGGAGCTTGCCGGCCACAAAGACATCAAGATGACCGTTCGCTATGCACACCTTGCGCCAGCGCACAAGCTGGCCGCGGTAGACAAACTGGCCGAGTACCGCCGAGAGCAGGAAAAGGCTGAACGCTCAAAGACACCAAGCATCGATTCCGCCGCAGCGTAGCCGATGCCCAGCTGGAGGTTCTGGCCCTCGGAGATGCCGTCGGTGGCGATGAGTAGGTCAATTTCATCCTGCACGTCGGGAAGCAGCAGGGCCTTCTCTTTTGATACCGGCGAGAAGAGCATAAGAAGCTCCTGATAATCCGCCTTCCGGGCGGGCGTGGACTTGGGCCGGTCTGAGCCAACCACACGGGCAGTGTGGAGTCCGTGCCGCTCGCGAAGGACAAGGGAAAGATGCTCGTAAAGGTAGTCCGCAGTATCGGCGAAGGCGGTAAAGAGCAGAACCTTGCGATTGCCGGGATTGATCGGCGAAGACGACATCAATTCCGAGCTATGTGCTGCCACTATCGAAAGCGCGAATCGCCTCTGCCCGCATTCTATCTACAACTTTTGATCTAAAATGCGCGCCGGCTGAAAGCCGGTGCGCGTTTCGATCAACGTTTTGCATCAAAACTACCAATTCAATCGCAGTTAGTAATTATTTCTTGACATTCGCTCACGCATGAGTACAGAGTAGCTAATGATCCTGAAATTCACCTGAAAAATTTTCTGCGGGTAGCTCAGGAAACTCTGAGTAGTTTTTGGGATCAAGCTCTAATCGTTGCGCAGTAAGTTGTATGCGCATTGCCGATTGAATTCAGAATATTGGGAAGCAGGGAGGAAAACGGAAATGAACAAGAGGGTATTGGAAGTTCTTATTGGCTGTGGAATAACTCTGGCCTGTGGTGCACTTGCAGCTCGTGCTCAAGTGGTGAACGGAACTATCGTGGGTACCGCCTTTGACTCCTCTGGGGCTGCGGTGCCGAACGCAAGCATAACTCTCACCAACATGAACACGCAGTCTACTCATACGATGAAGACGGATTCGGGGGGGGATTACGTCTTCTCTGAACTCCCGCCTGCGGTTTACAGCATCGCAGCCGCAGCGTCCGGGTTCAAGACCACGCAGATTAGCGACATCCAGCTGCAGGTGTCTCAGAGCGTCCGCCAAGACATCCACTTCAGTTTGGGAACTATCTCTCAAGAGGTCAGCGTGACAGCGCCGCAAGTCCTGCTGGACACACAAACCTCTTCGCAAGGCCTAGTGATTACCGGACAGGAGATCCAAGACCTGCCACTGAACGGTCGAAACTATTTGCAGCTTGCTACCCTTGCCCCGGGAGTCCAAGGCGGCAGCGGAGATGTCAATACGTTGGGGCGCGGGCTGGAAGGGCTGGATATCTCCGGAGGCCGACCCGATCAAGCTAGCTATCTGATCGATGGGGTGGAAACGAGAATGCTCCAGCTCGGCAACAATTCCATCTTTCTTTCCCCGGAAGCCATTCAGGAATTCAAGCTTCTGGAAAACAACTCTGATGCCCGTTATGGCCAGTCCTCCGAGATCGTTAGCGTGGTAACCAAGTCCGGTACCAATCGGTTTCATGGGTCGGCCTACGAGTTTCTTCGAAACAACCATCTAGATGCCACTCCCTTTTTTGACAATTTTTTCGGCACAAAGCTCCCGATTTATCAGCAGAACCAATACGGGGCTTCCGCCGGCAATCGCATTATGCATGACAAGCTGTTCTTCTTTGGAAACTATGAAGGCCTGCGCATCCGCCAAGGCAATCTCCTCACCTCAATCGTTCCAACCCAGGCCGAACTCAAGGGAGATTTTTCGTCGGTCACGACCCCGATCATCGATCCCTCTACCGGCCAGCCATTTCCCGGCAATATCATTCCCTCCAGCAGGATCTCGCAGGCGGCAAAGGTGTTCAACGCGTACATTCCGGCGCCGAACACCTCAAGTACCTCAGGGATAAACTACACCACGAGTCCCAGCATGCAGCGCAACGATGACCAGTTCACGGTGCGCATCGACGCCAATCTCGGATCTCGGGATACCCTGGTCGGGGAGGAAATCTGGTACAACTCCAGTGAACTCAATCCGGGTATCGCACCCCTGATGGGAGGCTCCATTCCCTACCGAGGGCAGGTTTTCGCTCTACATGAAACGCATACGATCAGTCCCACCGCGGTGAACGTCGCTACCTTGGCTTACAACAGGGCAGTCGGCATGGTGACTTGGGAGAGTGCGCCGAACAATGTCAACCAGGCCATGGGGGTTGGAAATTTGCCTGACGTTCCCTCTCTCTATGGGCTTCCGGCTATGGTCATCGGGGGGTGTTGCAACTTCGGAGGATATCCGTTCAAAGGCGGCGGAACCCAGAACGTCTATCAAATCAGCGACGAATTGAGTTGGACGCACGGTCACCACGAATTGAGTGTCGGCACCGACATCCGGCGCATCCAGTACCAGTTTCCTGCGTTTAGCTACGCGAATGGCATCTATTTGTTTTACGGTTTCTACACCGGCAATTCTATTGCGGACTACCTCCTGGGAAATCCATTTGTGGCGCTCGCGCAACAAATTGCGAGCATTTCTAACCTCCGCCAGTCTCAGTTATCCTTTTACGCCCAGGACAACTTCCGCATGACGCATCGCCTTACCCTGAACTTGGGCGTTCGTTACGAGTACGACCAACCGATGTATGAAAAAGACGGCAAAGAAGGATATTTCAACTTTGACCAGCAGAAAATCGTTGTGCGGGTGCCTTCAACTTTTTCGACCCTGCCGATTTCCCCCTCGAAGATTTCCTATGATCCGAGTTTCCAGCGCGGCATCTGGCATCCACAATACTTGCAATTCGCCCCCCGCGTGGGGTTTGCCTACCAACTCCCTGCGAATACCGTGTTACGTGGAGGATACGGCATATTTTACACCCAGACGGAAGGCAACCAACTGCAGGGCAAGCTGAACATGCTGCCATTGGAGTACACGAATACCAGCGTGGGCTCGGTAACAAACCCGCCTGCTTTGAGCATGAGCACGCTCTTTCCGACCTTGGCTTCGCAGGGCGTCGGCACTATCCTCAATACATTTAGCGTGAATCCGACCGACAGCCGGCCCTACATTCAGGAGTGGAATTTTGGGCTGCAGCATCGCTTTGCCTCGTCCCTCATGGCTAGCGTGAGCTACGTTGGAAGTAAGGGAATGCACTTGGTTGAGCGCATTGACAGCAATCAGGCGGTTCTACCATCCAGCCCCACGGACATCACACCCATCCAGTCGCGCCGCCCGCTACCGAATTGGGGTGACATTCTCACCATGGGGTTCGGCGAGAGCTCGAACTACAATGCGCTGCAGGCTCAAATCGAGAAGCAGTTCACCAACGGTTTGAGCTTCCTGGTGAGTTACACGCGGGCCCACTCCCTGGACACTTCCACGGCCTCAGACTCAGGATCCGCAACTACCCACCAGAATAGCTACGACCGGGCGGCGGACTATGCGAGCTCGGACTTTAATGTGCCTCAATGGCTCAATCTCAGTTACACCTACAACTTGCCTTTCGGGACGGGAAAACATTTCCTGTCCGGAATAAACTCCAAACTGAACAAAGTGGTAGGGGGGTGGCAAGTCCTGGGAATTACCACGTTCAGCGATGGAACCGCGGGCAGTGTGACGGTCGAGGGGGATCGCGCGAACACGGACCCTGCTTATCCTTATAACCGCGCCAACTTGGTTCCCGACTGCAAAAACAACGGGAACCTGTCCGGCGGGAATCGCACGATTCAAAAATGGTTCGATACAAGTTGCTTTGCGGTGACTCCTTTGGGAACTTACGGGAATAGCGGTCGCAACATCATTCGGCAGCCAGGAACAAACAATTGGGATCTTTCGTTGTTTAAAATAACGCCCGTAACCGAAAAAGTTTCGGCAGAATTCCGGACGGAATTCTTCAGCGTTTGGAATCATCCTAATTTTGGGGGACCGAACCTGGACGTGCAGAATCCTACGTTCGGCGAGATCTTGTCCGCCGGCGGCAGCCGAGAAATTCAATTCGCACTGAAAATCTTGTGGTAGCGGTCAGCCCTACGGATGCGTGGCCGCAGGCACGGTTGCTGCCTCACGGCCAGTCGTTGCCGAAGGAGCCGATTCTCTCCACGCTTGTCCAAATCACGCTCGTGGCTGCTATTGGGATCGGTTAAACCATGCGCTTTCAATGAGCCATTTGTACACCTCAGGTCCAAGTTCCGTTCTCGGCACCGCGTTGTCCAAATTAGCGTGGGTTTGCTTGCGAAGGTCGCTCAAGCCTGAAAGGCCCTGTAAAAAGCCGGCGTTTCGGCCCTCTAGTGCCGTGACCGTGTGGTTCCGTGGTTTCCCAGGTCCCAAAATCGGGACCTGGGGCACCCAATTTCATGGGCACGATTACACAATCACGCGGTCATGGCACTAGACAGCCGTTGGCAACAAAAACAAGAGTACCCCGGTGGATAGCATCCGGAGAAAATAAACTTGTCCGTCCTTTGCCACACTCGGGAGATCGCAACTAGAGCGATAAATCGTTTGTATCGGAAGCGAGGTGTTGCACGCTATGAAGCACTTGGCATGGTTCGTTATTTCCTTGCTGTTTCTTGTTATTGCCGCCTGCCAAGTCAGTAGACGCAGTGTCGTTCAGACGGACTCCTGCCGTCTGCCGGCTTGGACTTATCCTGAAATTACCGAATGGCTATGGGGTGATTCCGAATTCCAGCCCCAAGGATACGAACCATTCCTTAACCTGGTTGCAGATCATTCACCTTTCAACATGGTACTGGTACTCACAGAACATACTTCCAAGACCTGGCGGCAGATCACGGATGTATCGGTGCACGACCAGATTGACCAGGCTGTGGAGTATGCGCACAAGCGCGGTCTTAGAATAGCGTTCGATTTGGATGTTCGCCTGGCGCGGCAGGAATTTTTGAAAGAGCATCCCGACCAGCAGCAATGGATGCTGAGGGTCAAAGCTTTTCCGATTTCTTGGGACACCGGAGGGGCCACCCCCAGCGGGCCTTCCTACAAAGCAGAAATTGAGCCCGCGATTGAACAGGACCATATGACAGGACCCTTAGGTTCCTATGACGTGCTGGAGGGACGCCTTGAGCGTGTCTACCTGGCTACCTCGAGTGGCAACGGAGCAACCGGGGTTCTCAAAGACATTACGGCCGATTGCCACGTCGTTGAGCAGTCGGCGCACCGGGTTGCCGTCGCGATTCCGCCCGAGCGCTTCCCAGCCGGCACAGAAGCTATTGTCGTTGCGAGCTTCAAATACGAGTATCCGGCCTCCTTCGCACCCGATATCATCAAGTTTCAAACGCATATGTTGGAGCAATACCGCGATACGCATATGGACGGAGCCCTTAAAGAAGAGTGGGGGTTTCCACCCGGCTACACACAAGGACCGAAGGTGGGAGATTTCTGGTACTCAAAGTGGTTCGCGGCGGCATATAGCAAGGCAGGCGGCGGGAGTTTCATTCGGGATTGTGTCTTGATGACTTCGGGCGTCGGCGGCACTTACGACCAGCGCATCGCGGATGTGAACCGGTACGAACACCTTATCTTGGCCCGCAGCACCGAAATCGAGGAGGACTTTTATAAAGATGTGAAGCAAGTCTTCGGTCCCGATGCTTATGTGGGAACCCACGCCACCTGGGGCTTTATGCCAACGGGCGACGCCTTTAAGAACGGTTATGATTGGTGGGGGGCGAAGCGGGACTATGGTCAAGTTGATGAAGAATATCCCATCTCTCTTTGCACTGCCCTAGCCAAAAAGATGGGAAGCCCTGTGTGGTACCGCCAGTACTACAACGAAGACACGGCAGCCTTTTACACCAAAATCTGGCAGGCCGCACGGACCGGCGGGAGAATCAATTTCCTCTGCTATCCGTATGACTATCATCTGAAGGATTACGAACGAATCCTCGAACCCACCTTAATGAGAGCGGAGACTCGAATCCGGCTTCTAAACTTTATTACTAAAGCGCCGTTGAATAGCCCGGTGGCCGTGGTCTTTGGGCACACCGCAGCTCTCAACTGGGTCGGGCCCTACTTTGGCGACCTGGGCTGGGACTTTGCTCACGCCTTGCGAAAACTCGGATTACCGGCCGATGACATCCCTTCCTCCGAGATTCAGTCCGGCGCCCTGAAAATCAACACAGATGGATGGGCCACCTATGGGGCTCAACGTTACAAGGCTCTGGTCTTTCTGGATCCGGAATACGAGCCATCGAGCACCTTCGCTTTCTTGAGGCGAGCGGCAGCTTCAAAAACCTTTCTGTTTATGCGTGGCAAGAGCCAGTATACTTTCGACGGCAAAAGGAGAGATTCCACAGATGTTCGGGTGCCGGGAGCGATGGCCGATGCGACGCCTTCCCACGTGGCAGAGTTCCTCTACGGCCAGATGCATCCAGCGGGCGAAGACCATCCACTGAACCCACCTGACCTGGCTCACTTGACGGATGAAACCTGCCTGATTGCCCGCGGTGCGAAAGATCCTTCCGGAGACGACATCCAGGAAAGCTTCTATTGCCAGGACGGCCAGTCGCCCTTATCGACAAAAATCAGGATGCACGCGACGGGCGTATTTGCGATTCGGCTTTCCGGCACAGGAAAGGTCGAGAGCCTGGCGGCTTCCGACCTTCGTTTTGTGGACGCCGGCAGCTTTCATCTCCACCTCGCCCAACCCACTGATTTGGCGCTTTGGCATGACAAAGACGGTCAGTGGCGAGGCGCAATCCAGGGAGCGAAGAGTATCCCGCGTCCCCTGTTGAGCTTGACACGGGACTGGCTTCGCCTGACATTGCCCTCGTCGCCATAAGCAAATGGTTCCCGTATAGTTACATTTTCAGTCGCGTTGTCAGCCGTACGTAGAAAGAGCACGCCGCAGTGGCGTTGCAACTCCGCTTTTGAAAAGAAACGTGCCTGTTGCAGCCGCCCACGCAGCAAACGAGAAAACCCGGAAACTGGGCAAAGCAGTATCCTTCAGCGAAATTTTTACACTTGTACCACGGGTGCTACGGTGTAAAAGTGAGAAATCATGGCGAAAATGTTCAAGACTAACGAGATTTTCCTCTCTTGGCCCCGATTCACTGGCTTGTCCTGCCTGATAGGCCTGTCGCTGCTCGTATTGGAGTGCCTGGGAACAACTCCTTATCTGTCCGGGCAAAGCCCATCGTATTCGCACAGCCGGGATTATGCTGCCGTGCTGACTGAATTGTCTCGTAAGGAGATTCGCCCCAGCCGGCTCGGGGCGGGAGATCTCGCCAAAACGACGCTAACACCTATCTTGGTAGAGAGCCACGCGACAGCAAAAGGTCTCACTCTGGAGACCGCGTTATGGCGACTTGAAATACAGAAGACCCCCTGGACACTTTCCTTGGTCAATAAGAAGACCGGCGTCGTTTGGCAAATGGTATCCGAGAAGAGCGTAGAGTGGACGCGAGGAGGCAAAGAGAATCAAACATCAAATCCCCTGAGCCTCGAAAGCATCACGCGCTTTCAAAAGCAAGGTGGCGGCTGGGCGATGCAGGCGAGAGTGCGCGGCTCCAATGAGCCAGTGCAATTGAAGCTCAGCGTCCTTTCTCCGAACGTCATTCGTTTCTCAGTGCATGGAGGCGCGCTCGGCAAGGATGCAAAATTAGGGCTAAGATTTACGGCTCCGGGACCTTTCTACGGCCTGGGTGAGCGCTATGTGAAGACCGAGCTCAATGGCCTGAAGACCACGCTGATCCCTACCGACCATCTCGGCGAGCCGGGTCACAATTGGACTTACATTCCGGTCCCGTATGTGCTGACTCCGCAGGGTATGGGAGTCTATCTGGACACCGCGCAGCAAAGCACGTTCGATTTCCGGCAGGCGGGCCATGGGGAATTCTCGACGGACCTCGATGGGCCTTCGACGGATTGCTACTTCCTAGTTAGCGACGGGCCGAAAGGAATCATCGAAGCGTACACAGGGCTGATGGGCAGGACGCCTCTCCAGCCACCTTGGACCTTTGGCGTTTGGCTCACGGCTCTTCAGGGCAAGGATGCCACTATTGCTGTCGCCAAGCGGCTCAGGGAGGACAAAATTCCGGTCAGCGCCATCTGGGTGTATGACCAGGTGGATGCCGACGCGAACATCGGATGGCCCTACTGGACCACGGGCTATTACGGCTCGCCCAGAGACTACACTGACGAGCTTCACAAAATGGGTTTCAAGGTTCTAACTTATTTGAATAACTTTGTGTGGTCGCGTCTGCCTTCCTACACGCTGCCGAATCCCACCTTTCAGGAAGGGATGCGCCAAGGTTTCTTTGCGCAGTATCCGGACGGCTCGGTCAAGAAAATTCTCGACAATATTCCCATCGGTAACATCGACTTCACCAATCCCCGGGCCGTGGACTGGTGGGGGGAAATGCTTCGCCGCATTGTGGTGGACTACAACTATGACGGGTGGATGGAGGATTTTGGTGAAGGCGGATGGATCGGCGATGGCTTCCATTTCTCTAATGGCCTGACGATGCGGGAGATGGCTACGCTCTACTCGCTGATTTATCACCGAACCGCTTACAAAATCACTCAGCGGCTTCGCCCCGGCATCGTACGATTCGCGCGGTCCGGGTATTCGGGCTCGGAAAGTTACAGTATCAACTGGGGTGGCGATCAGATCGCGAATTGGACTCCGGACGGTGGACTTCCGGCGGTAATTCCGGCCGGCATTACCGCCGGACTTTCCGGATACGACGTCTGGGCTCCGGACATTGTGAGCTACGGCTTTTCCAAGGAACTTTGGATCCGCTGGGTGGAATACGGGGCACTGACGCCGATCATGCGGGACCACCTCGAACGAAAGCCTAAGTGCGCGGTGGATCTCTGGTTTGATTCGCAAACACTCGACACCTTTCGCCGTTATGCCCGACTGCACAATTCACTTTTTCCTTATCTGTACACATACGCGCATGAAGCATCAAAGACAGGGTTGCCCATCATCCGCCACCTGATGCTGGAGTGGCCCAAAGATTCCAACACTTATGCTGCGGATCACGAATACTTGCTCGGCCGCCAAATCCTGGTCGCGCCGGTGGTGAAGGAAGGCACTCGGACTCGAGACCTCTATCTGCCGGGCGGTTTCTGGGTGAACTATTGGACGGCCCAGATCATACAGGGCGGGCGGCGAGTGACCGTCCCGGCGCCGCTCGAGCAGATTCCGATTTTCGTTCGTGCAGGCAGTGTGATTCCCCTGGTCAACCCTGACATCCAGACGCTGGCTGCGGGGTTAGCGGGAGGAAAATACCGAACGCTGGACAATGGTCTTATTTGGCGTGTGTTCCCGGCGGCGCCTCCTGCTCAGAGCGCTTTTACGCTCTATGACGGCACGCATGCCACCGCCCGGCAGGAGCTTGCGGAGACTGAACTGCAGGTTGAGAACTCGCCAAAAATCCGAAAGTATCAAGCGGTCTTCCCGACGCCGAAAGCTATCCATGAGGTCACACTCTCTGGCCGACCTCTTCAAAAGCTGACCTGTGCCGCCCTCACCATGGGCAAGCAGGGGTGGTGTCTTAATCCGAGGGATTCGAGTTTGCAGGTGCGGTTTGTGGCAGATAATTTCACACTCAAAATAACGGAATAGATGCACAGGTCAGCGGGCGCGATTGCGCGCTGGCCTGAATGACGGCCCCAACTGTGGGGAATGCAACCTAACTTCGTTCGGATCTTGACAGGTGTCTGCGGGAATCAGTGGTGCGCTTGGGTATGGGATGAAAAGGGGACAGATGCGGTATCGCCTTGTGTTGTGGTTTGCAGTGTATAGCTGGACGTTGGCTGGTCTGGGAACCGGTCTGGCTGCTGGTTCTTGCCAGGTCACCGTCGAACGAAACGTACCTGTCAAAATGCGGGACGGCGTCGTTCTGCGTGCGGACATCTACCGGCCCAAGGCGGCGGGGCGGTTTCCGGTCATTCTGGAGCGAACGCCTTATGACAAGCTAGTGAACCCCGATTGGGCTCTGCGAGTCGCGGCTCATGGCTATGTGGCCGTCATCCAAGACGTCCGAGGTCGCTACGCCTCGGAGGGCAACTGGTATCCCTTTAAGTACGAGTCGCGGGACGGGTACGACACAGTCGAATGGGCGGCTGGACTGCCACACTGCAACGGCAAGGTCGCTCTGTTCGGCGGTTCGTACACCGGAATCACAGTTTTGCTCGCCGCCTTGGAGCAACCGCCTCATCTGGCCGCCATGTTTTATGTGGAGAGTCCAGCGGATCTTTACAAAGGATTCGTGTATCGCGGTGGAGAATTTCAGCAATACTTCAACGAGACTTGGACCAGTATCCTTGCGCCGGACACACTTGACCGCGAGTTGAGAAAAGATGCTCGAATCATGGACTGGATGCGGGATCTCCCGCTCAGTCACTACCCGATTTTACCGTCTCGTTCCCGGGAAAGTCTCGCTCCGTACTTTGCCGATTGGCTCGAGCACCCCACTAATGATGCTTACTGGAGGCGCTGGTCGCTCGAAGGCCAGTACTTAAAAATTCGTGTGCCTTGCTTTCATATCGCCGGCTGGTATGACCTGTTTTTAGGCGGGGTTCTCGAGAACTACATAGGGATGAAGGAACACAGAGGGAGTGAAGCCGCCAGAACGGAACAGCGGTTGCTGATTCTTCCTTGGTCACATGGGCAATTTGCCGGTAAGACCGGGGAGGTAGACTTTGTCCCAAGCGGATATCATTTTGATTTTGTAAGTCTGATGTTACGTTGGTTCGATCACGTGGTGAAAGGAATTCCAAACGGGATGGGGAAAGAGAAGCCTGTCAACATCTTTGTCATGGGGAAAAACATCTGGCGTAAGGAAGACAGCTGGCCTCTGGCCCGCGCTCGCACGACGCTTTTTTATCTTCATTCCGAAGGCAAAGCGAACTCTTTAGGGAGCGACGGAACAATGAGCGCGAATCCTCCCGAGGCGGAGCCTGCAGATCATTTCATCGACGATCCGGACCAGCCTGTGCCGACGCTAGGCGGCGCATTGTGCTGCGGGCCTCTCATGCCCGGCGTGGTAGACCAAAGACCTGTTGAAGCTCGCCAAGATGTGCTGGTCTACACCACGCAGCCATACAAGAAAGATTTCGAAGTGACGGGGCCGGTACACGTTGAGTTCTATGCAAGTTCCTCCGCGGTGGACACGGACTTTACGGCGAAGCTGGTTGACGTATGGCCAAATGGGTTCGCCCAAAACCTGACGAGCGGCCTATTGCGGGCCTCTTACCGCCATTCGTTTGGAAAGCCTGAGTTCATGAATCCAGGCCAGATTTACAAGCTTAATATCAACATGTGGGCTACCAGTGACGTGTTTCTTCCGGGGCACAAATTGCGTTTAGAAATTTCTAGCAGTAACTTTCCACAATTTTCCCGCAACCTCAACACGGGAGAATCTATAGGAAACGGAACGCTCACCGTGAAGGCTACGAACAATATTTATCACGACCATGAGCACCCATCTGCGCTGGTGTTGCCCGTCGTTCCGTAACGCGTAGCGACACCACTGAGCAACCGCTGCAATCTATAAGTCTGTCGGAGATAGGTTTTACTGGTTAGGTAAGATGTTTAGAAGCAACGACTTACGTAAAAACGTAGAATCCGCAAGTTGTTGCTTCTAAATGACAAGAAATCTATTCCCTACAGACTCCTAAGGAGAGGAAAAAATGTCGAGAGCGAAAGGCATAGAACCGGTTTCGATCAGCACCGAATTCACGCGCCGCCGGTTCCTGAAGACTGGATGTTGTTTGCTGCTGGCAGTTCCGTCGCCATATTCCTTACGCGCCGATCCGGAAAATGCAAGCATGAGTAATTTATTGCGAACAGAGATTTCGCGCCTGGCGGTCGTCAACGATTGGCCCAATCCAAGCGCCGAAGTCGGCATTTTTGGAGCCAGCGGCCACTGCCCCGACGCCAAAGACTTGGCCTTGTCGCGCCAGGAGGCGGACGCCTGGCATGGGCGGAGCAGTTTCGAGCTCCGTTTCACCCCTGGGCCTACTGGCACGGCGGCTTTGGTTTTCGGGGTAGGTAAGGAGCCTGCGGTTGGTGTCAGGGCAGGGCAGACATGCTACTTTCGCGTCGCGGGGAAACTGGCCTCCGGCTCCGCAAGAACAATGCTGGAGTTGCGCAGCCGATGGCTGGACGAATCCGACCGCCTCATTTCAGAAACACCGGCTCTTTACTACGCGACACATCCCTTGGCTGATAGGCGCTGGGCCGTGCTGGATGGATGGGATACGGCTCCCAGCGGGGCGGCGCGAGTAGCACTTGCACTATACGCTACAGGCGCCGTTGGCGCAACGACGTTGCGCGCTGACGGGGTGCAGATCACGCGCGAGCCGACACGCTTTCCGGGATACGTGGACGGCGACGAACCTGAGTGCCTGTGGCTGGGGCCACGCGAGGCCAGCGCGAGCCGCAGGCTGGCGGGGGTGCTAAACCTTGTGCCGAACCCGAGCTTTGAACGAGGCGTCAAGGGATGGAGAAGCAGTAGTGGTCCTGGAGCCTCGATCCACTCCTTTGAAGGGAACCGTTCTTGGGCCAGCTCTGGCTGCGCGTCGGCGCGCTTGGCGGGGCATGTGAGCAGCGCGCGTGGCTCGTACATCTCGATGGCAAGCCAGCTCATTCCTGTATTGGGCGGCCAGGAGTATACGCTGCGGGCCACAGTCAACGTGACCAAGATGCCTGAGGACGGTCAGGTGGTGCTCACCTTGGGATGGCTCGACTCAAATGGCGCCTACCTGCTCGTTGATAGTAAGGCCGACCAGTTGCTGGTTGTTGAGCGAGGTGTCCGGCAGTTGGAGGTCACGAAGCCCGCGCCCCGCAACGCAGTAACCGCAGTAGTCGAGGTTCGCACAACCGGGGCCGTGCGCGGCGAGTATGACTGGAGCGCCGACGGCTTTTCACTGATCGCCGATAGCGGCGCCAAACCCACCCGACCGTTCTGGGTCGGCTTGAACGACCAAGTGATGAACTGCAGTCCACTTACACCTGCGCAGGACGTGTCATACGACGTAGAGCTTGGGGTCAATGCCGTGCGGCTGCCTGTCAACTTGTTTCTGAAGGACCTGTACAAGGAAGTCTGGCCGGGGCCGGAAGCCCCCATCAACCTGGATCCCGTCGCCGACTCCCTTGACGCGTTCTCCAATGCCGGCGTGCGCGTCCTGCTGCTCTCTCCACTGGTTCCTTGGATGCTCAAAAACCGCCAGCTTGATCCTGATCGCTACGCTGAGGTCGGCCGGCTTTCCGCAGCGTTTGTCCGCCGCTGGCCGGGCATCATTGGAGTTGAGCCAGGCAATGAGGTCAACGCGAGCAATTTCTGGCCGCCCGCCGCCAACCCGGTCATGTTCGTCCGCTACTTGAGCTTGGTTTACCGCGCTGTGAAGGAGGTAAACCAAGCAATACCGGTGCTCGCTCCTTCCTGTAATGCGCCACTCACTCAGCATGGGAACATGAGCATTGCGGATTATATGAAGGCCTTCTACCAGGCTGGCGGAGGTCAATATTGTGACGCCCTGTCTATACACCCATACCCTTATGGGGCGTCCTCCGGCTCGGGGACCGATCGAACGCGAAGCTTCTGGGCCGGATGTAATGACTGCATGCGACAGCTTCGGGCTGTCCGCGACGCCTTTCACGACAGCGCCAAACCGATCTGGATTACGGAGCTAGGGTCAGCGACCACCAAGCCAGCGTATCCTCCACTCTTGAAGACGATTACTGAGGAACAACAGGCTACGAACACGGTGCTTCTGTACGACTGGGCGCGCCGGCAGAGCGATGTTCAGGCAATCTTCTACCATACTAACGCGTCGAATCCAAAGGCTCCTGAGGGCGACTTTGGCATCCTCGAGGCGGACGGGCGCCTCAAGCCTGCATTCATCGCGCTGCGATCCGAATTGCACCGCACGCCGCCTCCCTATTTCGATGGCGACACCCTTGGGTGCCACTGGGTTGGGCCGCACGACGCCAGCCCTAGCTTCCAACCCGGCGGAAAAACGGGAACAGGAGTGCGTCAACGTTTCCGGGGCTGACGGGGATAGGAACTGAACCCGTGGTCTCGGCCAGGAGAACTTCCATGTATCGGATTGCCTGTCAAATCCTGTTTCTTGTTTTGGTTGCCTTCCGCATGGCCGTACCCAAGCAGCCGCCAATCGAGGATCAGGTCGATGTCCTCTGAAAAACTGTCAATCAGCCCGAAGACCTTGGAGAGGCTAGTGCCGCCTTTGAAAACCATCTGGTCCTTGAGGATGGGTTCCGCAAAGAGGTGCTTGAGAATCCAGCAGACCCAGAAGTCCTTTTCGACAATGGCGGGATTCATTCCGAGCCGGCTTGCCGTCT
>OCZT010003875.1_pt1 | contig 15244 bp, 15 predicted proteins | sample 1539031 | NCBI WGS metagenome assembly OCZT01 (sample SAMEA3539308, study PRJEB22396) | soil metagenome | biome: tundra; feature: field; material: soil | place: USA | collected 2010-05 | depth 0.15 m
TCGTTTGTGTAACAGTCTCCGTAACCGTGGGTGTGGTTGTTTCTGTAACCGTTTCGGTAACGGTCTCAGTGACGGTTTCCGTTACTGTCGGCGTTATCGTTTGCGTGACGGTCTCCGTAACCGTGGGTGTGGTTGTTTCTGTAACCGTTTCTGTTACTGTCTCTGTTACAGTTTCCGTTACTGACGGCGTTGTCGTTTCCGTTATCGTTTGTGTAACAGTCTCCGTAACCGTGGGTGTGGTTGTTTCTGTAACCGTTTCAGTAACGGTCTCAGTGACGGTTTCCGTTACTGACGGTGTTGTCGTTTCCGTTATCGTTTGTGTGACGGTTTCCGTAACCGTCGGTGTCGTTGTTTCAGTCACCGTTTCGGTAACGGTCTCTGTGACGGTTTCCGTTACTGTCGGTGTTGTCGTTTCCGTTATCGTTTGTGTGACGGTCTCCGTAACCGTCGGTGTCGTTGTTTCAGTAATTGTTTCGGTTACGGTCGCTGTTGCGGTTTCCGTCACTGTAGATGTTGTCGTTTCCGTTATCGTTTGTGTGACAGTCTCCGTGACCGTTGGTGTAGTTGTTTCAGTCACCGTTTCTGTGACTGTCTCTGTTACAGTTTCCATGACAGTCGGTGTTGCGGTATATGTTTCATAACTTACATGCAGGTACATATGGTTCACAAATACCTGCGTAAAATCCTGCCCCGCGTTGGTTCCATTTTCAGCCCTGATCAAAGCCCCTATGGAGCTCACATTCGACCATGTCCATAAAGCATACAGCCCGGTTATATCTATAGAATCCGTGCCTTCAGTTGTCCTTATTGCCATTGACGCGTAATCAATCGCCTCGGTTCCGCCCGTCCATGAATTCCCGTTCGCCCAGATTGTTCCGCTGTCATTGGTAAAATTAACCCCTATAAGGTCATCAACCGGGCTGAGTCCGTATTGTACTATCATGAAAGTAACTGAAGTTATTTTTCCCAGATCTATTCCGGCAGAAAAATTTGTGTACATTTTCGCAGACGCAGTTCCGGTGCTTGCATAAAGGGAGTCCGGCGTTGCAACATAAGTAGGATCAAGCCACGCCTGCGTAGGCCCTGTCATTTCACCGGTTGCGCTTAGATCAACTGTGGCTGAATATATATATATAGGTAGAAGCAGCAGGCATAACAACCCCACTGCGACTTTCATCGCATTGTTTGTTCTTTGGTCTGTTTTTTTAGAAAAATTTTCCAAAGCGCAGTTGCTCCTTCTCAAAGCGCGTCGCAGGTTTTTTGTGAAGTTTATTCCATTCTATGACACGCCTATTACTTTATGAATCGAAAAAAAGACAGCTTGCATTATTCGCAATCCTATTGCTGTCCTTTATACTATGTTCTATTCTGTTTTCTGACAGAATAAGTCCTTTTAATAGTATACTCAAATAAAACACTGTTGTCAAACGCGATTGTTACTAAACCACTTAAAAAAAGCTTGTTTTTTCCATATTCTTATACTATAATTGTCTTTAACATTACAGGAGGAAGAGTATGGCTAAGAAAACATTATTAAGCGCTTCAGCATCGGCAAGCGGACATTTTATAGCGGGGTTGCTCATTTTACTCCCTCTTTTTCTTACCTTTTGGATTTTACAGTTCATTCTCAGCAAGCTTGATTCAATTTTAGGGCCTTTTTTCACCAAATACATTGGTTTAAGCATTCCCGGCCTTGGGCTTGTTTCCCTTATCATAATCATATGGTTCACTGGAGTTTTGACCGCCAACTTTCTCGGCAAAAAGTTTGTGAAAATATATGAATCAATAATATCCAAAGTTCCCATACTAAACACCATATTTTCCGGGATAAAACACATATCAAGCTCGCTTTTTTCAAGCACAAAAAAATCATTCTCGCAGGTTGTCATTGTTGACATCCCCCATACCGGAATGCAGCTCATAGGATTTCTGACATCGGACCAGGAGGTTCCCGTTAAGAATAGATTTTCATCCAAAACCGTGTATCATGTTTTTGTTCCCCATGCGCCAAACCCGACAACGGGTTTTATAATCCTTACGGAAGCCAGATATATCCACCCCGTAGATGTTTCCATAGAAGACGGATTTAAATCGGTCATCTCGCTCGGTACGTTCCACCCTGATATTTACAATTTAACCGGGCCTTTGAAGAAGGTTAAAAAATGAGCATGGAAAAAGGTTGGCTTGAAAAACAGCGGCAGTTCGAGAGGGTTCAGGATATCCTTAAAATATCCTTTTCACCCATAGAGGGCACTGCCGAGCAGATCATGGCCACAGACGACTATAAAGACACAACAGTGGAAAAATTGGCGAATACAAAATCAGGAAATTCCTACATAAACGCCATGACAGACGACATAAGCAAAGGCGGCATGTCCATACTGACAAACAAACCGCTTGCATTAAAACAGCTTGTGGTTATTGACTTATTCCTGCCGAAGATATCAAAACCCATAAAGCTGCTGGCAGAAGTCAGGAATGTCGACTCCGCAATCAAAGGCGCCGCGTCATATAAAGCGGGTGTCAGGATCTTGTCAATGAGCAAGAGCGACTTAAAAAGAATAGAGAACCATATACTGTCGCTGAAGTTTGAAAAATAATGCAGTAGGGGAGGCTGACCATGGCTGAAGAACGTTACATGTACTTAAAGGGAAATATCTATTATGACACGAAAGACAAAGTCATAGTACAGCACCTGGGCAACCGTTACGTTTTCATACGCCATGACAGGCGCACCAAAGCCGCCCCTGTCACTGAAGGCAAAAGAGAAGAAGACAGGATAACAAAAGGCTTCATCCAGGTCCAGGGCACGCTGTACTTTGACAAAAACACAAGGCAGCTTTATAAAAAACTCGGCAAAAATATGGTTTTATACACCAAAGACCGCAGGAAAGAAGCGGCAAGGGTCGGTTTGGACAGACGAAAAAAACAGCTGTAAAAATAATTGATAATTACAAATTACTAATGACTAATTAAAACAAAAGACGCCGTCTTCCGCCTTAATTAGCAATTAGTAATTAGTAATTTGTAATTGCCTTTTGAACTATTCCCCGAACATCGGTATCGACCTTGCGTCGTTTGTCTGTATCTTTATGTCAACTTCCTTTGACTTTAAGGAATTGTCGTTTTCATCTATGACCGTCAGCGCCGCCTTATAAATGCCTTCTTCGTACGGCATTCCATCCTGGCGAAGACCGTCCCATATAACTTCAGCGTCTGGAACGCCTGCGCCGTTCCAGATCCTGACCGTATCGCCTTTTTTATCCTTTAGTTCCAGCGACCATTTATATATTTCATACTTGGTTGCCGCCGTTATCCTTATATATGTTTTCTTGATCGCTCCCACGGGCGAGAACACTTCAGGCTCGGCTTTGAGCGCGACTTCGTACCCTCCGAACGCGCAGCTTAAGGCTATCTTATGCATAAGCACGGCGTCGGAAAAAGTAACCGCGTAGTCAAGGCTTAAGTTCTGGAAATTGATGCCTAGCCCTCCGCTTATTTCCGAAAAAGTATTAAAACCGGCCCTTAAGGAAAGCATGTCAAACAGCATGTATTCCGCCCCCACAAAAAATACCGGATTCTCCTGTATGAAGTATTTTTCCATATCAGCCGCGATTTTCAGGCTGGAATCAAGAAGTTTCAATGACGCGCCTATCCTCATGGAACTGACAAATTTTTCCGAATCAACCGAGTACTTGATGTCTATAGGCAGCACATTTTTAAAAGCAACGCCCAGGTCCACCCTGTCAAATGACTTGTGAAATGAAATATCCGCGTTAAAAGCCGGGTATGTGCCGTCGGCCGCGGCCCTGACAAGCATTTTAAGCGCGAACCCGGCCTCGTAGCCGCCGATTATATTCTTACCGTAAGCGGCTGTCAGGAAAATATCCTTTAAATCCGCGTTCCCCGTGACCTCGGAACTGGAATTCACAACTTCATAAGAACCGTATCCAAGGTAGCCTGCCATGAGCCCCAAGCTGCCGTACTTTCCCATCGGGGTTGCATATGAAAGGTATTCCATATGTGCGCCTTCATAAAGCAGTTCCGCTCCCCCGTAAATTACATTTTTATTTGACGAATCCAGTGCCGCGGGGTTCCAAAAAATCGTGCTTATGCCGGATGGGTCCGCCACGCATGCCTCTCCCATGGATAGCGCCCTCGCGCCGATAGTTTTATCAAGTACTTCAAAAGGTATTCCCCCAAGGGCGCCAAATAAACATGCCGCAAAAACCAGAATAACCGCGGAAATCAGAATATTTCTTTTCATATTTCACATCACCCCGTCACTTTATTTTATTAATACGCAGCTTTAGAACATGGATGTTTCCGCATGTTCAAATCCTGCTTTTAGCAGTTATAAACTGTTTCCGAACTTTGGCAGGCTCTGCAGGCCCTGCTCTATGGCTGTTGCCTGAAGCGGCGCGTCCGTTAATCTTCCCGCGAGGAAATCATCATAGGCCGCGAGGTCAAAATTCCCGTGTCCGCTTAAGTTGAAAAGTATGGTCCTTTTCTCGCCCTTTTTCCTGGCGTCAAGCGCTTCATCTATGGCCCCTTTTATGGCATGGGAACTCTCGGGCGCCGGGATTATGCCTTCATTTCTCGCAAATAACATAGCCGCGGCAAAACACGGATTCTGGTCATATGCGACAGCTTCGATCACTTTTTCTTTTAAAAGGGCTGAAACCAGCGGGGATGCCCCATGATACCTTAATCCGCCTGAATGTATGCCCGCGGGAACAAACTTATGTCCGAGCGTGTACATGGCCACAAGCGGCGTCATCTCGCCTGTATCGCCAAAATCGTACGCAAACCGGCCCTTAGTTAGCGTCGGGCACGCGGACGGCTCAACAGCTATAAACCTTGTCTTTTTATTTTTTCCCTTTAATTTGTCGTGGATAAAAGGAAATGCAATTCCTGCAAAGTTTGATCCGCCGCCATGGCATGCTATAACTACATCGGGATAATCCCCGGCAAGTTCCATCTGTTTTTTTGCTTCAAGCCCGATTATGGTCTGGTGCAGCATTACATGGTTTAAAACCGATCCAAGGGCGTATTTTGTGTCGGGATTCTTTGCGGCTATCTCAACCGCTTCCGATATGGCGATACCCAGCGAACCCTGTGAATTTGGGTTTTCAGCAAGAATTCTTTTTCCTACGTCGGTGTAATTTGTGGGCGACGGGTGCACTTTTGCGCCCCATGTCTGCATCATCATTTTTCTGTAAGGCTTCTGCTCATAAGATATTTTAACCATGAAAACTTCGACCGCGATGCCAAAAAGGCTCCCGGCAAAAGCCAGCGCCGAACCCCACTGCCCCGCGCCCGTCTCGGTTGAAATCTTTTTTATGCCTTCTTCTTTGTTATAGTAAGCCTGCGGGATGGATGTATTGGGTTTGTGGCTTCCCGCGGGCGATACACCTTCATATTTATAGTAAATCTTAGCCGGCGTATCGAGGGCCTGTTCAAGATTGTAAGCCCTGTAAAGCGGCGCCGGCCTCCAGAGTTTATATATGTCTATAACTTCACCGGGTATGTCTATCCAGCGCTTCTGCGACATTTCCTGTTCTATCAAAGCCATGGGAAAAAGCGGGGCCAGATCATCGGGCCCGAGCGGCTTGCCTGTGCCGGGATGAAGCGGGGGGGCCAGGGGTTTTGGAAGGTCAGGCGCTATGTTGTACCATGCCGACGGCATGTCTTTTTCCTGAAGTACGTACTTCACCTGTTTTTTCCTGATATTCATGTTTTCCTCCTGGAAAGCTTGAATGTATTTGCCGATGATTAAACAATATAACACGCAACTTATAATTCGTCTATAAATAAAAAAACGGAATCAGGGGAACTTAACCGCAAATCCGGCATATGATCATCGGAACAAAAAAATAAAAAAGGGAAACAAAACCCGTTTGTTTCCCTTTTTATTTTTTTGCGTATTTCGTTTTTCAGCCCTGCTTCAGGCAGCAGTTTTTCCTTATTCTGCCGCGGCTTATTAAATTGTTCCTGCTTATTTCGCGCCTGCCGCGATCAGCAGCTCCGTTATATCTTTCGTGTCCTGGCTTTTTGCCAGCTCAAGGAGTGAATGTCCCCTGAACTTCACGTTCACGTCAGCACCTTTCTGAATAAGGGATTTTACCATTTCAGCATTCTTCACGGTTACGGCAACCATGAGCGGGGTTAAATACTGCCCGTCAGTGCTGACAATCTTGCAGTCGATGCCGGCCTTCATAAGATAATTGAAATTATCCAGTTTATTGGCGTTAATCGCGCCTTCCAGCGCGTTAAAACCTTTCTTTGAAAGCCCGTTTAAATTGCAGCCTGCCTTAATAAGCAGTTCCATGACTGCCGGATTCCCCTGCGACGCGGCAAACATTAAAGGAGTGCTACCGTCATTGGATACGGCCTTTGCGCCGGCCTTATGTGATAAAAGAAGCTTCATCATGTTCGCATCGCCTGTGCTCGCCGATACAAATATAGGAGTTTCTCCGTTTTCATTGGGTGAATTTACATTGGCGCCGGCTTCAAGCAGCATTTTAACAAGTTCAAAATTACCGTCATTTATCGCGAACCAGATGGGAGTCATCCATTTTGTCTGCAGTTCGAGATTGGGTTTTGCCTTTAACATGGCCTTTATTACCGGCATGTTCTTTTTTTCGATGGCGTAGATCAGGGCGGTCTGGTAGTGGCCGTCCTTGACATTAAGATCGGCGCCTGCTTCTATCAGGATAACCGCCTTTTCTGTCTGGTCCATCGCTATCGCCGCCATCAAAGCGGTGGTACCGTGGTCTATCTGGTCCCTGAAGCCCTTGTCTTTTGCCATTTCCCTGACTTTACCAATGTCATTTACGTTTAAGATCTCCAGCGTGTAAGCACAGCCTGTAAGGATCACACAAAACGATAAAACTGAAAATAAAATAAATTTTTTCATGAACACCTCCCATTTTTATACATTATACAATCAGCAAAATTAAAATCAATCATTATTTTAATCTGATAATTGTTGTTTTGTTTAGGGGTCTTGTTTGCGATTTTCAAGTGTGTAAAATCCATATAATAATAGGCTAAACACGGCTAAAGAATCCGTCTAAAAATCAGCCAAAGGGTGAAACATTGGATTTTATCCAATTTACCAAATATTTGATTAAAATGGGGTCTTACACCATCCTAAAATCGCATATATAGACCTATAATGCGATTTTAGGATCCTCATTTAACATTGACAAAATCCTTCAATTTAATATAATGGTATCGCAATAAAGCCTTGTGCCGGAGTGGCGAAATGGCAGACGCAGTGGACTCAAAATCCACCGCAGGCAACTGCATACCGGTTCAAGTCCGGTCTCCGGCACCAGTCAGGCTGGGCCTGCTGAACATGAACTTTGAATTTACACTTACCAAAAAATTGGAGAGAACATGAAAAAAAGAGAATCGAGAGAATCAAGAAAGCATCCAAGATATACTAAAATTATCCAGATGAACTGCCGGATAGAGCATTTTCCCGATGATCTGATCGGAGATAAGGCTAAATTAAAAGAAGGCGATTCATTCAGGGCCACAACCATAAACGTCAGTGAGACGGGTATGCTCATTAACTATGATTTTCTCCTGCCTGAGCGCACTTTATTGAAAATGTCCGTCAGCGACAAGACATTTGGCGTCAAAAAAATATCTTTCTTTGCAAGGGTAACCTGGACAAAGAGGAACGCCTATAAAATATTCGGCCGTTTCGCCGCCGGGCTCCATCTTGAAAAAGCGGACAAAGATGACATAGCCATGCTGGTCGAGCACTTCAGCTGATTTAAATGCCGCGCGCCAGGATTTCCTCATACCTTATTCCGCTCCTGTCTTTACTCGCGGTATTTTCATTTTACCTGTCCTCCATGCCGGCGTCTGTCTATCACGGCGATGACGGCGAGACTATAACCGACCTCTGCACGCTGGGCATACAGCATCCGCCCGGCTATCCCCTGCACACGGTTTTGGGCAAACTTTTTACTTTCCTGCCGCTCGGAGACGTGTCTTACAGGGTGTATGTTTTTTCCGCTTTCCTGTCGCTTATAAACTTCCTGCTGGTATATTTATTCTTTCTCCGCTTTTCCCATTTGGCCGGCATAAAATCCCACACCAAGCTTATGTCGGCCGTAGCCGGGTTTGTTTTTTCCATGGGTTTTACCGTATGGGAACAGTCCATAATAGCGAAAGGCGGCATATACATATTCAACCTTTTCTTCACTTTACTCCTGACCCACATAATATACTCCATATATTTAAATCCGGCCGGGAAAACAAAGTACATATATATGTTCTCCCTGGTTTACGCTTTAAGCCTGACCCATCACCACATGTCACAGGAAATACTCCTGCCGCTTTACGCTTTTTTTCTTTTCAAAGCCGGGGCTTTTAAAAATCTCACGCCAAAAAACATCATGTTTTCGGCAGTGTTCTTTTTTTGCGGAATATTTGCTTATTTCTACCTGCCTGCCCGGGCCGACATGGCTTACTTAAACTGGGGCCAGCCGTCAAACCTGGATAATTTCATAAAGGTGGTATCGCGCTGGCAGTACCTGCGCTCCGAACTCACGCGTTCTTTCGCCGGATCGCTGCAGCAGGTGTGGAAATTTATGTCTTCCATCTCCGTGGAATACGCCGCTGCCGGCGTTTTGTTTTTGCTCCCCGGTATGGCGGCTATATACAGGCGCTCCAGGAATGTTTTTATCTATCTCACCGGTATTATCCTGTTTTTTCTTGCCGTAACAGCCGTTTACTTAAACCTTGCAAAAGACAGGCTTTTCATCATGGAAACCTACATAACCCCCGTATATTTTCCCCTGTCAATTTTCATGGCCGCGGGCATATATCACACCTGCGCCTGGCTCAATAAAAAATTAAAGATCAATGCCGGTATTATGATCGTTATGTTTTCATGCGCGCTTGTGGGAGCGCAGGTTTATTACGGTGCTCCCCGCCTTGACAAAAGCAGCTACTTTATGGCCTATGATTATAATAAGAATATGTTTGATTCGCTGGAACAGAACTCCGTTCTCTTTTTAACCGGTGATGGTGTGGTCTTTCCGTCATGGTATTTAAAATACGCCAAAAGATACAGGCCGGATATCACTCTCGTCGGTTCGGCGGTGCTGCCCATGAAGTGGGTGCGTGATTCAATAAGCCGTCAGAACCCGGCTGTTGCCGTACCCAAAATAACCAGCGAGAAAATAGGCACGGAATCGACCGGCTACATCATCAACGCCCTGATAAAAATGAATTTTTCCAGGCTGCCCGTATATTTTTCCTACAATAAGCCCGAGGACAACGCGCTTGACGCGGGATTAAAGATCGTACCCCGCGGCATCATACAGAAAGTACTGCCGGTCAGCTACGCAAACGCATCTCCCCAGTATATTGCGATGCAGGAAAATATATGGAAGTTCTATAACTTTCGCGGGCTTTTTGACAGGCACCCAAAATTCCCGGATGAACGGGCTATCGGCCTGTATGTAAAGGATTATTCCGTGTCATTGAATTCAGCCGGCACATACTTCGAGGACCAGAACTTAAATGAGCTGTCTTTGAAATATTTTACCCTCGCCCATGATTTTTACCCGAAAGACCATGAATACATATACAACATGGGTAACGCCCACTTCAACTTAAATGACCCCAAAGGCGCCATAGCGCTGTATAAACAGTGCCTGGCGATCGAGCCCAAATACGAAAGCGGCTGGTTCAATCTCGGAGTGGTAAATTACAAGGAAAATAATTACAAGGAAGCGCTGGAAGCATTTAAAAAAGTTAAAGAGATAAACCCCGCGAGAAAAGACATAGACCCGTTCATAGCGATTACGGAGAAGCTGGTACAGTAAATTACCGTTAATTCGTCCTTCTATCCACCACATACTCGCTTTTCGGGAACTTCTGCGCGTACTGTTTGAGTTCTGTTGCCAGGTCTTCGACCTGGGCGTGATGGGACAACTTTCTTTTGGCATTCCATACTATACTGATGGACAAGGTCATAATCGGGGTCCTTATTTCTTCACCCCGCCTTGTATTAGTCACTATGTAGCCTTTTGCCCTGTCTTCCTTGTCATAGTGCTGTTCTATAAGAAGGTCAAATGACTTTATCAATTCGGAACATATCTTTGAATACCTGTCATGGTTTGTGATTATTACAAAATTATCCCCGCCGCAGTGGCCCGCAATGTCATTTTTCTCCCCGTTTTCCTTGACAACGTCATAAATTGCCGAAGCCACAAACTTCAGTACGGCATCACCTTTTTCATAACCGTAGCGGTTATTGTAATACTTAAAATCCTTCATATCTATGTAACACACCGCGAGCTTCGCGTCGTCATCCATCCTCCGGCTTATTTCCTGCTGGACAAAGAGAGCGTCAGGAAGCCCCGAAAGCGGATTTATCCTTCCGTTTTTCTTCGCGAATTCGTACACTTCTGAATCAAGCGTGATATTCAGGTCAAATACATCCGGAGATTCCACTTTATCTTTAAGCAGGTCGTCCTGCAAAAACTTTGAAGATGTAATTAAATCATTAATCCTTAAGTTATATTTTGCAAGTATGTCCCGTATCGCAATTATCTTTTTAACCATATTTTTTGAGAACTTTCTGTGGCCTGACGGGAGCCTTATAGGCTTTATAAGCCCCAGGCTTTCCCAGTAACGCAGTGTCCTTTCAGATAATCCGCTTAATTTTGCGGTTGCTCCGATTCCGATAATTTTTTCTTTCATTTTTCACCCCGGTAAATTATTATTTTGTAATTTTATAGTGATTAATATAAGCATATCACGTGTGATGTATTTTGTCAATTATGTTTATTGCGTTTACACGATTAAAATTACAAAATATTTGAACCGGTTAAGCAATTTTAAGTTTAAAGAGAGGTTTAGTGTGAAATATAACGATTAACTGGAGCATTGCCGAATGCCGAGTTGGAAACACTAATGGGACACTTTAGAGTGTTGATAGTCATTTAACGCCGTGTAAACTACACATTAGTGAATTCCGGCTGAAGTTTCACTCGGCACTCGCCATTCTCCGCCTGTCCACATTCGCCACATTCCTTTGTTTTTGTATTGACATTTTCCGTTAAATAAAATATCATTGATACATGCGCTACACCGCTCACCGGTGTTAAAATTCCGGGAGAAATAAGGCTTTCCGGTCATTTCTACAAAGGATGGTAATCCAAAATGGCAAAGAAAACAGTAAAGAAGTCAAAGGCAAAGGTAAAAGCAAAATCAACAGTTTCAAAAACTGCGGCACCCGGAAAATCCGGTTCCAATTACATGAGGATAGTAATAATATCCTCGGTTATATTTGCCGCGGCGCTCGTTTTCGGCATTGTTTACTCGCAGGTTCGCTCAGCGCAGCTTGAAAAGGCCGCAGCTGCCCCTGCTGTTGTTTCACAGGTTTCCCCTGCCTCGATCCAGATACAGGATCCTGCCACTAAAAAATCATATACCATGGACATAAAACCGGCGTCAGTCAGCCAGTCGCCCGCCCAGGCCGTTTCACAGACCGCAGCCGCGCCGCAGGCCGCTCCACCTGCACCCGTGGAGTCGCCTACGTCCACAAATATCCCCGCAAGATGTAAGGTTTATTTCAAGGCAATTGACGTTAAGGCAAACATTCACAGAATGGACATAGAGGACGCGTGGTACCTGTATAACAGCGGCAAAGCATTATTCATCGACGCCAGGGGGCCGAATGAATTCGCGGACGCCCATGTAAAAGGCTCCATTAATATCCCGGTCAATACCACACCCGTTGAACTAGAAAAATTAAAGGACAAATTACAGGGCAAGCTTCTCGTGACATACTGCCACGGCGTAGGCTGCCACTTATCCGACAAAACAGCTTATCTCTTATTTGACGCAGGATACCGCAAGGTAGGGATATTTTTCGGTGGCTGGCCCAAATGGAACGAGCATAAATACCCCATAGATGCAAAAGTACAGCCGGCGGCAACCCAAGTACCGACTAAATAAGCATGAAAATGCTAGTTAAATTTTTCTCGCACCCGGCAACACTTGGGGTATTCAAAGTGTTGCTCGGGGCGCTGTTTGTGATTTCCAGCATTTCAAAGATCCAGAATCCGTCCAAATTCATGGACTCCATAGAAGCGTACAAACTCCTGCCTGTCATATTTGTGCATCCCATGGCCATAATCATTCCCTGGCTGCAGATAGTATGCGGGTTATTTTTTATTTTTGACATTTACGCCCAAAGCTCCGCCTTTATCCTGTCAAGCCTGCTCGTAGTTTATACCGCAGCCATAGCCCAGGCATTTGCCCGCGGCATGTCCATGGACTGCGGCTGTTTTGACCTCATAGAAGGGCTTGAAGATAAGGTAGGCTGGAAATCCATCGCAAGGGACCTGATTTTTCTGGGCATGACAGGAGCAGTTTTTCTTTTAGATAAAAACACGGTTAATGTTTACGGGCTGGTTAAAAAGATTTTCAAGTAACCGCGATTTCTATTTGTCTTCGTAGGGGGCCGCGCGCTGCGCGACCCGCACGTGGTTTAAACGCGGGGACTCAAAAACGCCTTTTATTTTGATTCCAAGTCCGGCGTTTCTGGTGACACAGCGTGTCACCCCTGCGCGTTATAAACAAAACCCTTGTCATGTCATATATCATTTGCCTTGTAACCTTAATCCCTGTGATTAAAACTTACTTCTCCAGCAGCTGATGCCCGTATCTTAACTTCATATAAAATTTTTTGATCGCCTTTAAAATACTCTTTATTTTCCTGATCAAATATCCGTCTTTTCCCTCTCCCCAGCGCTCTTTAAGGACTTTTATGTTTTTATCCTCAAAAGCCTTTCCCTTTTCCCGTCTCATTACATTAAGTGTCTTTGAACGGAAATGATGCACAAAAGACGAGCCAATTATATAACTGTTATACCCTTTTTCCTTTAACCGCCTGTAAAAATCCCTGTCCTCACCCACCCCTATCTTAAATGTTTCGTCGAACATACCCGCCGATTTGAATCTGTCCTTTTTAACCAGCATGCACCACCCAAATATATCTTTTTCATACACATTCTTCATTGCGCGGGTATACCGGGATGCGTAAAGGTTTATGACATAATCAAAAATTCCTTCCCTGGTCCCGGGGCTTACCACCCCCGCGTCGGCCCTTGATTTGTAAAAAGACAGCATGGCTTCAAGCCAGCCTTTTGACACTATGATGTCATTATTTATTATGCAGACATAATTATACTTTGCCTTTGATATGCCCTGGTTCCATGCTTTTGCCACTCCGAGATTTTTTTTATTCCGGATAACCCTGACTTTCATTTTCTTTAAGTATCCGGCCGTAGCGTCCGTGGAGCCGTTATCCACCACGATTATTTCATATTCCCCGCGGGCCGTATTTTTTGCTATCGATTCAAGGCATAGTTTTGTAAATTCAAGCTGGTTCAATACCGGTATTATAATGGATGTTTTCACAGGATTTGCCCCAGCTTGTTTATGGTTTTTGCGTGTTCATGCCTGTTATTTGAAAAAACCACGTTATATCCGTCTGTGAGCCGTTTGCTTTTCAGCCTAAAATCCATTCCGTATTCATCCGTAAAGCATGCCTTTGTGTGCTTTGCAATGAGGAAAAAAGGCGCGAAATTCTCCGGGGTAAGGTCGTTCCTGATATCTATAAATGACTTTGCCCCGCCTTTAATAACCAGGATCAGCTCGCCTATGGTCGCGCCAAGCGACCTTACCTTGCCTGATTCATAGAGGAATATTTTCCTGAATTTATTGTCAAGATTCACGGCGGTATCGGTAAAGGCAAAATAAATGATATCATTGGGTTTCTTAGCGGCTTTTACCGCGTCAAACTTTTTCCCGTTTAGAAAAAGCGCGCGCCTGTCCGCGTAGAACCAGTCCCCGGTATAGTAATTACCCGCCAGGGAATATAAAGGCTCCATGTTCCCGTCAAAAACCGCTATTCCCAGGCATACAAAAGGAACGCCGCTTAAGTAATTGTCCGACCCGTCAACCGGGTCTATGATTATGTAATGCATCTGGGTTTTTAACGAAGGGTTTATTATAAGAGGATGTTTCAGCTCTTCCGAGATAATGGTCGCTTTGACCGGTAATTTACGGAGAATTGAGATTATTTTTGTTTCGCAGAATTTATCGAAATATTTGGTCACATCACCCTTGCTGTTAATCCCGACTTTTTTTACGGATAAACCCTTAAGGATATGCGGCCTGATCGTGTTAAAAATACCTGATAGAACTGTCTTCATTGTATTTATTTCTTGTAAAATATGACAGATGTGAGATTTACCTCACCATACCAGTGTGTATCCTCAAGCAAACCGCCATAAATTAACTGTGATGAACTCGGTACGTTGAAATTTGCAAGGCCCGAGGCGGTTACACCCGACGCATACATCTGGCCGTTCGCGCTGACTATAAGCGTGTCACTTTCAGGGGCTTTGAAAGTTATGCTGTTTGTACTGTCACAATCCTCGGCTCTTGTCGCATAGCTGTTCGGCCAAAACCACTGGTCATGATGTTCAGTATGGGTATTGATGGCAACCCATTCAGCGCCAAAAATGGGGGCAGAGTTATATACTGTTATATCTACTTGCTGGCCGCATCCTGATATAAAGAAAATGGCTGATAACAGGACAAATATTACTGCTGTATTTTTCATGCAAACCTCCTGAATTATGTATATCTTAAAACTATCATATTACAATTCGGGTTTTATTTCAATATAAAATATTATCCCGAAAAACGCGCTAGACCTGATGCAAAACCATTACAGTCCCGCGAAATACCCTGTTTATACTTCTTCACGTAACGCCAAACGGGCGAGTCCTGCAGAACCTTGTGATGCACGAATAAAGTAATGTATTTTATCCGGAAATCCTCTGCTGCCACATCATATAAACCTATCATATGCAGCGTCCATCAAAGCTTAAGTTTGCGAAGATGGATAATGCACGCATAAGTTACACGCCTTTGTTATTAGTGTAACTTATGCAAACCATACTCCAATGCGATTTCCAGGATTATTTTCCGATCAGCTCAAATTCAACAGGCAGTGTATAAATGATACCTGTGTTCGGAGGATTTGTCATGGTATGCGTGTTCCTTAACTTTGCCTTAAGATTACCCTCCGGCTTTATATTATACCTTAAAGTTTTAAACGGCTGTGATTCATTGAAGGGCAGCGTGAATTCCAGTTTCAGGTTTTTTTCCTTATCCGGAACCTCCATCAAAT
>OCZT010003876.1_pt1 | contig 15244 bp, 10 predicted proteins | sample 1539031 | NCBI WGS metagenome assembly OCZT01 (sample SAMEA3539308, study PRJEB22396) | soil metagenome | biome: tundra; feature: field; material: soil | place: USA | collected 2010-05 | depth 0.15 m
AAGGGCTGGATGAATGTCGGTTACGTCGCGCACTCATACCACGTTCCACCGTACGTTCTTTACCGCGCGCTTGGGTTGCCCAATAGGCCTCCGGACAGACGGCCCCTGCTAAAGATCGCAGCCGCTCAAGGTCGCTCAATGAATGATATAAGGACGATCCTGATGGACGCGATCGTTCACTCGCGGCCTCCCTATCCGCCCCCGACGCCCCCGCCGCCTGACGAGGTCACTTCGCCTTGATCGATCAACTCTTAGGATTGCTTACTTTATACGGAGTGCCCGCCATGTTTGGCATTCTGGTCGTTGGGTGCGCCGGTATTCCGCTTCCCAACACACTAATGTTGCTGGCGGTCGGTTCGTTTGTTGCACAAGGCGAGTTAACGCTGTGGCAAGTTCTGGTTGTTGGCAGCGTGGGGGCCGTCGCCGGCGATCAGATCGGATATTGTGCGGGACGCATGGGCGGAAGGCGTCTTGTTCGTCGCGTTACAGACAAGGTCGGCGGTACCGATGCCATCAAACGATCCGAGGGCTATATGAAACGCTGGGGCGGTTACGGGATCTTTTTTAGCCGTTGGCTTGTCGGCCCGCTCGGCCCCTGGATAAATCTGAGCAGCGGGATCACTGTCTACCCTTGGCGACGGTTCATCTTCTGGGACGTTCTTGGCGAGGTTCTATGGGTCTGCCTATACGTCTTGCTCGGCTGGTTCTTCAGCGACCGCGTCCAGTTTCTCGCCGACCTACTCGGAAATCTGACTTGGGTAATTGTCGGCGCGATCGCGGCAACATTGTTGGGTTGGAAGTTATTCACCTATTTTCGAAGTGCCACCGAGCCTGGGGATGATTAGTATGAGATGTGAGAATTTCGATTCGACCTAAACCATCACCCGAGGCAAACTCGGCCTATTTTGCAACCCCCAACATTGAGGACACCGATGGCAGTAAGTCGATGCCATAATGCAATGCGATCAGAAGAAAGATGTTGCGGTACCTGTTCCACAGGAAACCAAGGATGAGTCCGAGGATAAATGTAGGAATCAGTGTGCCGAGGAAAACGGACCCAAGATCTCCTGCGGTCCCTTCAACCCCGGCCGATAAGAGATATCTCGACGGGAAATGAAATAAAGAAAACAGAATCGAAGACGCGACGATACTTAGGCACCAACCGCCGAGCTTTTCGATCCTCGTTTGCAGGATCACTCGATAAAACAATTCTTCCGGAATCGCAGCCGCTATTAATGGCAATAACATCCCGATGAGTATCTTGAAAAGGTTTGACGGGATGAGCAGCGGACCAATGGCGGCAACGTATGAGAAATTTATCGCGAGGCCAATAGCAAAGGGAACCAGAACAGAAACTATGCCTGGTTTGGTTAAATTAAAGAGCGATGCGAGTGGATAACCAAAACGCCGATAAATAGCAATTGGGATGATCAGAAGAAATACGATCTTGATAAAGACCACATACCAAACATCCGTGGTGAAGTTTGTGTTCCCAAACAGCGGAAGCGGGTATTTTCTGATCAGAACCGCAAAGAACCAAACAATTAAGACATAAAGCAAGGCATATGAACCGAATACGAGCAATTCCTTGCGCGCATCATCGATCTGGATCTCTTTTATCGAAATCCGCTCTCGATATATCCAGTTGAGCAGTTTCATGGGTTGTTATGCCGGTAATGACAGATCACTGAAACATAAATCGTTTCGTGTCGACTGACGATACTTTCGTGTCGTCAAATACTATCGCGAAGTTTCTCAAGTGCTCTATTTGCCAGGAGACATAGTTGATAAACTGATCACCGGTCGGCTCAGCATAAAACTGCCGGATCTTCACATTGATGGGTGCTTCCTTTGCTGAAGCGGGAGTACTTGCGGCACTTGCGTTCGCATTTGCGCTCGGACGATCCGTTGCCTTGAATGCATCGGCCAGCGCCTCATTTGGGTCCGTCACATTGATCTTGCCGGTCACGCAATAGGTGTCGATCTGATCAGCCAGTATTGCGTAACTGATCGATAGCTTTGCATTGTTATCGATATTGCTTTTTTGCTGGAACACGGCGAAAGCCCCCTGATAGAGAACAACGATAGCCGTACAAATCAGAAAGACTGCGATCAGGTGCGGACTTGCCGCACTGATACCAGACTTAGTGATTATCGCCAGTGAAATTGCGGCGAGAAGTCCGAAAATAGTGAAAACAAGATAGGTCACGTAAAAATAGGCAAAAAACGAAACGGCGCTGTCACGATGACTATTAGCAAATGCCGTGATCTCACGACGTTGAGAATTTAGAAAATCCTGCTTTTCGGTGCTGCCTACTATTGAACAGGCAACCTGCTTGTCCGTCATCAAGTGAGTTTGCGTGAACCGTTCAGCTTTGGTTTGCACAACATACTGCATTGTGAACCCGATGATCCCCAGCAATACCACGAGGCCAACCGCGATAGACGCATAGCTCGTCCAGCCTTCGAAAGCGAACTTTTTCGCGACGTTCGTTATATCATTCCATTTCATGCTGATCTCTCCACAGTGGTGACGGTTGTCATTTTCGGAACGACCAATTGCAGCCGCGAAAACTTATAGGCTGCCCTTCATGCGTTTTACTGCAATATTGGGTGAATTGGACGACATTATCCGCATAATTGTTCGCAGCCTGACCGCTGCCGTTATAAGCTCTGATAGTATATTGTTGTAAAGCCATTCCGCTAACGAGTTCCATTTCCTTTGATCAAGAAGATCCTCGTTCGCAAGGACGTTCGCTTGCTGTTGCGGGTAGTATCTGTCTGATCACCGGCACATTAGACGCTAACGGCCATGATCACGCAAACAACTCACGGTCGCGAATTCTTCGCGGCTGAGTATACGACTTGTTCCACCACGTCACATCCCCGGGGTTGCGCGGTGGTTTTAGAAGGAACAGTTCTTTTTCTGCGGTGGTTGCATCTTGTTGGGCGACTCGAAATTCGTAATGATCGAACAATCGGATAGCTTCGATCATGTACGAAACCGCGATTCGGCGGTCGGTGATAACGAACAGATTTTCGCCATTCTTGATATCCGCGGGCGATGAGAAATTGTACGATCCGAAATAGACCCGTGCGGTCGGCTTGTCAAAATCTATGACGACAAACTTGTGATGCATGCGCGTACCACCGCCGCCCGTTGGTTCGGATTTGAACGGTTCGGGTAGGTTCTTTGAAAGCTCGACCGCGTACACGGGCGCAACATTGCCGTCGGGTTTCTGAACGTCAAGGCCGCCAACCTTCTTATCCGAAATGCCATATACAAAAATCGAATCGTCAGACGTCACCTTCTTAATGGCATCGAGTACGGGTCCCGGTGCTTCGTAAAGAAAAGCCAGGGAATAGAATAGGTTTGAGTTCGTATTGTTTGATATGTCATCGGCGACAGATTGAAACTTAGCATTTGCGGCCGAGTGCGGTGAGAACGCCACCTTTGCATCGATACCCGTCAGCCCGCAATCGGTCCAATCGGCCGAGGCAGTTGTTTCGAACGCCGCCGGATCGTTGATCCAATAATTATCAAAGGCCTGGTTGAAGAGATCGACGACGCTGCTCGAATGAAACACGACAGCGTTATTTGCCTGTACGAAAAATGCACGCCAGCTAAAGTTGGTTGAACCGCAAACGACCTTTTGGGTATTGCCGCCAACAGCGATAGTTTTGTTATGCTGCAGGGCAAGCATCTTCTGCCGCAAGACGTTGCCGGCACCGGCCGATGCTGCGAGCTTGGTCGCCGCTTCGTTCTCGGCCGACCCGTCCTTTCCATGATCGCCGCTGTTATCGATAATGACCTTTAGACGGCCGCCGAGTTGTTCGAGCCGCGAAACTACCTCCGGTTCATTGAGATCGTACGCGATGGCACGGACATCGGCCGTGGTGTCCGCGATCGCCTCGTCCAGAAGGGAAATGATCTCTTTCTTTGCCTCGAACCCCATCCAAGCAAGTGCATCAGCGGCGTTTGGATAGGTCGGGACAAAAACCAATCCGTCTTTCGCCGTCGTAGGAAGAAGCTGGGCGATCGCGGCAGCCCCGTACTTGTCGACAAACGCCTGTGACGACACAAAGCCTCGTGTGTATGCAACATTCAAAACACCGGGATATGTTTCACTTGCCAATACAATTGGGGCTTCCTGAAAATCTCCATAGCTTAGCTCGTCTTTCTCATTCATAAACACCGGCGTTACGCGGTAGGTGAAGTCACCCGGCAGATCCGCGTTGCGAGGGAAGTGGACCCATCGAAATTTTTGGATCGGCGAGAGACGTGTCGACAACGCATTTGGGTTTACCGTTGCGTCGGTACCCTTGAAGGCAAGGCGGTTCTTAATGGGATAATACTTGTCACCGCCCGGCTCCATGTATTCGATCGCAAATCCAACAAGATCATCCGGCGGCTCTGCAGCCTTCCAATTCATCGCCAGCAGCAACATTCCCTCGCCGCGATAAAGCTTCAATGTGAAAAGGGCATTATCATTTGTACCGGTAACCTCAAAATCGTCTGACATATTTTTTCTCCATGGTCATTATCCCTCGTCGGCGAGGATGAATTCGCCTTTTGTCAGCCACGAAAAACCAAAGGCGAGTATGGCGATAGACTCTAACCAAAATACCTGGTCAAGTTGTTTGATAGGACTGTCCTTGAACATTGAATAGTCATTAAGAAACAGCAACTCGCAGGCAATGATCAACGCGATGCAGGCAAGGATCATCCAGCCGCAGACCCTATAGACGATATTTCGCTCCTTCTTCTTTTTTGTCATTGTCTTGGGCGAATGTGTCTTGGTGAACAATGCCAGACAAAAGTAAGCCAAGGTCAAAAACATCGCCGTCGCAAACGCAAGATGAAACCGGCCGATGATCGTATCGAGCTGCGACGGACTGGGATCCGGCGCCACCGGAAAAAGAGCGACCCCGATCGCAAAGATGCATGCAAAGTTTCCAGACCACCTGTCCCTCTTCTCGTATCCCCGGTAAGACAACATAAACACGCCGATCGCACACAAGCCGCCAACAAGAATGTTTCGAACATTCGTGTAGTAGTAACCGCTGATCGAAGATTGCAAACCCGGTTCCCCGAGCAGGATCTTTCCGACTGCAAGAGCAAACGGCAACCCGATCCCGATAAACCCGACTATCCGGCGTAGTGTCAAATAAGAAAGGACGAGATTGGATTCGGATAGGTTATCGGTTGGCATAATTGGCTTTGAAGCACGTCCCATGGTTGGGCGGAAGCAAGAACGCGATAAACGAACAAAGATCAATTGTTAGGAATTGTCATTAATTTAACCGATGGCAATACTTGGTTCAATATTTTCTTTAGTTCCGTTTCGGAAGGGGCAGGAGCTAATGACTTCGAATTCTTAATAGTGGTCCCGCTTGCTACTACGTTTTTCGCCAAATGCTTTCCAAGGGTGTGTACGCCCGTGTCGTCGTAATACCGAAGGGGGAGATATATTTGTGTATCATTCACCTTGAAATAAAGATAACCTTCAAAATTACCGAATTTAGACTTGTCAACCGTACAGTCATCACCAAAGGATGAACAGGTGTACGGGATCATTTCCTTGTCGTTTTTATCAACGACTACTTGATTCCAAACTAAATTCTTCCCGGTTAAATGACTTTCATCTCCATTGATAGGCCGGAGAAGCGGAAGCATGGACGAATATAGGTATTTCAGCTCAATCGAGCTGACGATCCGGTAGTTTGACGTGTCTTTTATTTTCTCTGTAATAAGGAGTTGCATCGTATCCTTGGCCAAAGGGAACTGATCAGGCTTAATCTTAAATGGCACCCTGCATGGATCGTTCGGATTCCAGCAGTAGCTTTTGGAAGGTACGATGGGCGTCATTTTCTGAGAGTCCCAATTATCGAACGGATTATCAGCCCGGATGCCGGGAGCGATCTCTATGTTCCATCCCGACTGTAGGTTTATTACTTCAAGTTCAAATTTCCAACATCCCTCAATTCCATCCCAGCTCACCTGCGGGTTGTTCATAATAACCGGGATCTTGCACGAAGGCCCTTTGAGGCCATTTTGGGGTCCGTCACAATCCTCCAAATGAAAGCTCCCCTTTACCGGGCTATCAAGAAATGAGCCGTCATAGACGGAAAAGCTGGCATTTTGATTCAAGGAAAAGTCATCGCTTCGACAGTCGAGGAACTCGCCCCTTGCCATGCACTGCAGCACATGATCGTTCCCATCGTTTGTCGAGGCGATGACTGATGCGTTTGAGCTCCAAGGTTGATCGCGAGAGCCTTGGTTCACCTGAAAATCAGGCAGAGATGAATCGGTATTTTGAACTGGGTTGGCTGTGCCATTGGCTACTTTGATAACAAGATGGTAATCGTCTTTAGAAGGAGCACTACCAGTCGAGAGGTTTCGTACCCATCTCGCCGCATACAATTGTTTTACTGTCGACTTCTCTCGTGCCATCGACGGAAGCAGAAATGAGCAAGAAACGGTTGATTCCTTTGGACAGAAATAACGCCGCGCATCCACGTAGACTTCTGAGCCATTTCCTATTGCGGCGGATAAATCCATTGAACCATGTGATGAATTTATGAACATTCGAGGAAACTGATCAACTAAATCTTTCGCATCGAGCGTAAGCACCATTTCACGCCCACTGATGGGAATCCAAGTATCTAGAGCTATGTTAGGAGAGGAATCCTGAAACAATCCCTTTAGAGTTGAGTTCGCGGTACCTTGTCCATAGCTATCACGAGCCCTCTTGAGGATCTTCCCGTTTACACTTACAATTTGTTCGCGATCGATGTCTCGCTGGAGGATTATATCCACTGTTACAGCGTGTGAGACTGCGGGCTCTTTCGGATCAAATTCCAAAGGTCTATAAGAAATCCTCCTAACACATGGTATCGGACTTTTTATATCGTTGATTGTACCCATGCATGCGATCGACGAAAGGCTTTCCCGATCGTCTCCTATAGGCCTTTCTTGATCAAACGGCATCCAAGACTTAGATGGTGTAGTATCCGTCTGAACTAATGCTGGAGATTTATCCCAGCTCGAATTAATTAAATTGATCGATGGACCGGCGCAATCGTTCGGTATGGATACGAGAGCAAATGTTGTTCTTGAGCCTGGACTCGGGGCGCGCTCGCCAAAGGCCGGTCCGAAGGTCCACCCAAACGAAGATGTTTGAATACCGAAGCCGGTTACGTAAGCGGATTGACTTAACGACTGCCTAATTAAGAGGTGCTCTTTGCTGTATCCCGCGCTAAAACCGAGACCAAAGAAACTCATGACAGCATTGAGCATCGTCTTAGAGTCGTGGTAATGCTCATCTGCTATGTTGTAAGCAGCCATTCGGGGGAAAACGTCCAGTACCATGGGTTTTGGTTTAGAGGGATCAGTACAGGCTAACGTGTATTGTGTGTTCAATAGTTGGTCTTTTCTAAATTGAGGACTTGCATTGATGCTTGTATTGAACTTGACCAAATAAATGTGCGAATTATCCTCTTGAGATTGATAAAGAGTATTTACAAGATATGAAAGGCGTTCCCAAAGCAGATTTACTTGATTTTCCATCTGTTTCGATGGCGGGAAAGATGGGGGTGAATTGGTGTTGTTTACGATCCCTACTGGCATTGGCGTCATAAACGGACTCGCTTGATTGCTTGACGGCGCTGGATTGGTGTTCGCAAAAGTTGTCGGGGAACTTATTGATGCATTTCCGACCATTGTTCGTACTGCCGTGAGTTGCTGATTTACGAGAGTCAAATTGCTGTTTACGGACGCGAATCTTTGTTCGGCTGCTCTTAGTTCGGGGGAATCCGGAGCCGAGTTGCCGATATCATTCTGAGCCTGTATCAGTTGTTGTTGAAACGTAAAGTATGAATTCTGAAGGGCGAGTTCTTGGTTTATTAAATTTGAGGTGCCGACCAGATTTGCCGAATATGTTGCATTTTGCTGTGCCGCAGTTTGATTTTGAATTCCTAACGTTTGACTGTACTGAAGTGAAGCTTGAAATTGCTGCAAAACTGCGTCTAAATTACTCGCATTTGCACCATTCGGGTTAAGCCCAGTAAGTTGAGAAATTTGCATTCCGGAAACATCTTGAAAGAGTCCATCCAACAATGGATAGATCTGGGAATATTGTATGGCTACAGGTTGGCCGACTGTCACATCAGGCGTAGCAGTATTAGTGAAACGGTTATCTCCAGATTTCTTACTATTTGTGTTTGATGGGACGGCGCTTATTGAAGCACTGGCCGGGACATAAGAGTCTCCGACGCGCCGTGGTTGACTTGTACTGTCAATGATATTTTGACTTAGTATAAAACTACAACCGATAAACGCCAGAACGATGGTAAGAGATATGATTCGTTTCATTGGATTATTCCTTAAAGATGGTTTTCGCCAGCGATGTTTTCTTACGTCAACTTTACACTCGTTGGCATCGGGTCAGTTACAGGCCAAAAGACTAGGTGCCAAAGTTCGGGAGTACCGCGAGAATCTCACCGGTCCGCCTAAACGTCACGCTACCGCTTGAAATGGTTTGGCACCTGTGGAAAACAGAAAAAACGCTGGGATCCGTTCAGTTTTCAAGCTAAAAGATTAAGTGCCAAGGTTCGGGAGTTCTGCGGGAAGCTCCTCGGACCACTTAATTGAGTATTGCTGTCGATCAAACATGATCGACTCTCAACCCCTGGGAAATACTGCTTGAATGACGGGGATTATACACCCGTTCCAAACCGTGTCAAGCATTTTTTTCAAATCCTACAAACTTCTCGCCCTACTGCACCGCTGCGACATTCAGGACCAGATGACCTGAACCGCATCGACGTCGGGATCCGTTCGTTTGCTCGCGAATACGATCCAGCCTCATGAAATGGATCTCCTCAGAATCCGTTTTCAACCGCGATCTGCCGCTTTCAGTGTGCTATGTCGAAAAGTTCCAAAACCTTTCAGCAATGATCGAGAATGTCATAATCTCAAGCCATTAAGGCAGTCTGAAATTTGACGCTAAATCTGGACTCGGACAAACATCGACATATGTTTCTGGAATCACTTAAATTTAATGATCCAGTAAACATACGCATTCGCAGGACGGGTTTCGTTTCCGATTTTCGGGGCTCCTGCGTTGAAAGGAGATGCATCACCGAGTTTTGCTGGGGCGGCGGTAATTGTTGTTGCAGCGGTAAACCCTGGGTCATACATCCATTCGTCGTGACCCCCTTCGTTACCGTTTACCAAATCTCCGTCGCCGTGTTCAACTTGCTCAGAAAAGGTAGTCGGGATTCTGCCATGTACGGTCGTGTTTGCTCCATGAGTATGGCCAGAATCCAAATGCGTATGTGACTGCATTGCAGCATCTTGCACCGAGCCGACGTCATCTTGGACGTGCCCACCGGGCTTGCTTGCAATGCGTTTCCCAACATCTGGGTCTCGACCTGATCCACTGGCGACTCCTCTGAGAAAATACCCAAGAAGATCGGGAAGGTTGAACATGTTTACCCCATCGCCTCCCCAAGAGGATCCAATCGCGTCAAACAGGTCTTTGTATTTTGCATCGGTACGATTTAGCGGCCGACCGTTGCACAATAACCAGCCCTTATCTTTCTCCCATTGATCCAAACTCGGTACGAATGTTCCTGCGTATGCAACTATGCTGCCAATTGGTGAATTCGAAGCCATTTTTCGTCTCCTTTCTAGTTCATGCTTTTGAGTCAGATAACCGGAACAAACCTGCCCAAATCAAACACGATCCTCCGGTCTCAGCTTGTTATGACAAAACTCTTCAAAACCTTTCAAGCGATTAATAAAAAATGTAAAAGACTTGCGGCTGGGACGTGATTCCAAAACGCGAGGTGAGATGTTTTTCAATAAATAATTCATCTTCATTTTTCTTTTGCTGATTTAGGAGTTTTCGACCATAATGTTGCGGAAAATCAAATAAAAAATAGTTCTCTCGCTCTCCCTAAATGGGCTCGGACAAAACCATTACCAAAGAAGATTTTGCGCTGCTCCTACGGTGGCTGGATACGGATGACGGATCGGCGGCACGGAAGTACGAATTTATCCGCAAACGCCTTATTACGATCTTTACCGGCCGCGGCTGCCACGAGGCGGAGCTGCTTGCCGATCTGACCATCGACCGCGTAACACTTCAGATCACAAAACTCGACGGTAATTATGACGGCGACCCGGCGGTTTACTTTTATGGCGTGGCCCGCAACATTTATTTCGAATGGCAGCGAAAGCAAAAGCCGACGCGTGAGATCGCTGATACGGATGTGGCGATCGCGAACGAGACCGTGTCAAAAGAGGCGGAGTTTCAGTGTCTTGAATCATGCCTTGAGCAACTGGGGGCCGGCGTTCGCGAGATGATACTCGAATATTATCGCGACGATAAGCAGCAAAAAATCGAGCGTCGCAAGCGTCTTGCCGAAAAGCTGGGAATCTCGATCGGGGCGCTTCAGATCAAAACGAGCCGCGTGCGAGCCCGCTTGCTCGAATGTGTTCGCAATTGCTTATTAGCAAAGGCCTAACTGAAAGGATTTGACCGTTTTCGACATTAGTATATGGGACCAGGCGAGACGAAAATGAATGACCCCATCGAGGAACCCGAGGTTCTTCGGCTTTATCTATTGGGCGCGCTGGCGGACGATGAACTCCTGACCCGTATCGAAATGCGACTTCTCACCGATGACGGTTCCGCGACCGAGCTCGCGACGGCGGAAAATGATCTGATCGAGATGTATCTCGACGGGGAGCTAACCGACGAAGACCGGGAACGATTTCTAAAACATTTTCTTGCAATGCCGGAACGAAGGATGCAGCTTAGATTGGTCGAAAACCTCCGCAAACTTTCCGTAGGCTCAGAGCCGGCACCGGCGACCGCTTCGCCAAAACGGTGGAGCATCGGCTCCTGGTTCGCGATGCCGTCCGTGCGGCTTGCTTTCGCGGTAGCCGCCGTCATTTTGCTTGTATTCGGAGTTTGGCGTGTTGCCATATACCAGTCCGATACCGACAAAGGATTGGCACAACTTCGAGCGGCATTTAAGGGACAGCGACCGATGGAGCCAAGGATAACCGCTCTCCCAGACTATGTCCCATATTCGGAAACCCGCGGAAACGACTCTGTTGTCGCCGACCCGGCCGCCCATGATAGGGCTGACCGGTATTTGCAGGATGCTACACAAAATGCCGGTGATGCGGGGTCCCATCATGCTCTCGCACTGCTCTATCTGACCGACAAAAAGTACGACCGCGCGATTCAGGAATTAGACCTCGCCATAAAGGCAGACCCAGGTAACCCCCGGATTCAAAGCGATGCCGGAGCCGCGTATCTACAGATCGCCAAGAAAGCGGCCGACGATAAGAACGGAATGCGTACTTTAGAGATGCTTAACGATAGCGTAAAGCATCTCGACCTCGCTATATCTCTGGCGCCGAAAATGCCCGAGCCGCGATTTAACAAGGCGCTTTGTCTGGAGATGCTCGGTGCCCCCGATCCGGCGAAGTCGGCGTGGCAAGAATATCTGGAGATCGACTCAAACTCGAAATGGGCCGACGAAGCTCGACGACATCTCGAACGTCTCGAACAAAACCCGATAAAGGAACTTTCGGCTGACGAGCTTGAAAGTAGTTTTCTTGATGCTATGCGGGCTGGGAATGATGACGAAGCCGCAAAGCTCTTGAGCTCTAACCGCGAGCTGATCAGAGAGAAGTACCTGCCGCAGCGGCTCGCGATGTCATATGTGGAAGCGATGGATGATCGTCGTGATGAGCTGTTACAGGCGTTGCAATATGCCGGAAAGCTTGAAATAAAACAAGCGGGCGATCCTTTTGCGAGTGAGATCGCCCGTTTCTATTTGGCGGCTACACCCGTGCAGTTGGAAGAACTGAAACAAGCGCAGGCGGACACTCGAACCGGTTACGCAAACTGTCTTTCGTCTGATTACGATGAGGCCCTGGCATCGTTTGAGGCTTCTCAAAAACTATTCGATGCCTCGGGCGATAAATGGGAAGCGAATCTCGCGCGATATTTTGTTGGATACGCGTTAATGAATAACGATCGAAGCGAAGTCGCTATCCACGAATTCAAATCGACAGTTGAGTTTGCCCATATGGATGGGTACTTATGGTTAGAAACCACGGCACTCTATTGGACAGGCGCCACGTATCAAAAGTTGAAGCAGCACAATCTCGCTCGAAGGTCTTTTGAGCGGGCGCTTTCCATTGCCGAAAAGATCAATGATCCCTATGCGGTTCATCGAAATCTTATTGAACTTGCCAGACTTAGTGCCTTGTGCGGACGGCGAAGCATGGCGTTGGAATACGTATTCCAACTTGTCCAGCAATCAAATAACAAGCAAGGCAGCCTGCGGCAGCGCTATCGTGATATAAACCTCGTATTACACGCCCTATCAAGCGAGCGGCTTTTTGATGCCGCCAACGCGATCGCGCTCGAGCAAGTTGCGGTTGCTGAATCACTAAAAGATCCGACGTGGCTGGTCGAGGCCCCAACTGACGCAGGTGTCACATTCGCACAAGTCTCCGATTTTACGAACGCTCGGGATTGGTTAAATCGGGGGCTGGCTGCGACTGATTCGATCGCCAATGAGAAGACCCGAATCCGCTGGAAAGCATATTCGTATTCGAAGCTCGGCGACCTCGAGAGGAGTCAAGGAAATTCTACAGAGGCCGAACGGTTATTCTCAAAAGCTGTCGAGATCTATAATTCACTCGACATGCCGGCGTTTCTTGCCCAGGCGCAAGAAGGGCTGTTGATAACCGACATCGAACTCGGCAAGACGGATGAGGCAGAAATACAGATCGCTAACGGCATTCGTACCGTCGAAGAATATCGACGCAGTATCCTTGACGAGCAGGAACGCGCTGGGTTTCTTGACGCCAGCCAGAATATATACGACATTGCGGCTGACTTTGAATTTAGGCGGGCAAATTACGAAAGTGCATATGACTACGCAGAAATATCCAGCTCTCGTTCGTTGCTCGATTGGCTGGAAAAGGGTGCGATTGTTAATCGCAAAGCACATAGCTTAGCGATCGCCGTTGCGGGTGATGTGCAGCCAAAACACCTAGCCGAGATCAGGGCCGGCCTCAAGACAGGCGAATGCGTTTTGCAATACACCGTTCTGGATAAAAAGGTCCTAATATGGTTCGTCTCGGCGGAGAAGTTTTCGGTACACGAGGTTTTGATCGGTTCGGATGAGCTCAACGATCTCGTTTCCAGCTACACGCAAGCCATTCTAACGAAGGACGGATCAACCAGTGGCGGGGGACCCGAAGCGGGACGCAAATTGTACGAACTGCTGGTCGCTCCTGTTGTGGGCGAGATCGCCGGCGCTAATGAAGTTTGTATCGTTCCGAACAAGGCGCTATTTGAACTGCCATTCGCCGCACTTACCTCGCCGGGAGGTAAGCCTCTGCTAGCTGACATCGACATCGTTTATGCACCCAGTGCGAACGTATTTCTTCATTGCAGCAAAAGCGCCGAGGAAAAAGCGGGATTTGAAAATGAAAAGGTGCTGGCTGTGGGCAATCCCCAGTTTGAGTCGTCAGCGTTCGACGATCTGCCGTCGCTCGTGGGAGCGGAGGATGAGGTTAAGAACGTTGCCGCATTTTACCCGGAACGTGAAACACTCACGCGTCAATATGCGACTAAGCGATCTTTTCTAAATGCCTTAACGAAGGCCAACGTGGTTCAGTTTTCTGGACACTATATTGTCGTACCGGACGCCCCGATGTTGTCATACCTCCTGCTTGCAAAGGATAGCGACAAAGCTGAAGACAGCATGCTAACCAACCTCGAACTTGCCGAGCACAAACTACCTAGGGCCAAGCTTATCGTTTTGGCTGCGTGCAGAACCGGATCTGAGTCAGTTTCGAATGGTGAGGGATTAATAGGACTTTCGCGAACATTTCTCGCCGCCGATGTGCCTCTTGTCGTTGCCAGCCAATGGAGCGTAGATACAGATGCGACCGCGGTTTTGATGAAAAGATTTCACGAGCTTCGCACCCGCGAGCGCCTTAACACAACGGAAGCACTCCGCCGCGCGCAGCTCGAGATGTTGAATGATCCGTCGGGAAGGTTCAACGAACCATACTATTGGGCTGCCTTTGCTGTCTATGGCGGCCATGCAGATTTTTGAAGCCAACAAAGGAGAAAACAAACTTATGTCAATGACAGTAAATATTGTATTAAAGGGACACGTACTTTTTTACAAATACCCAAAGATCAACTCAGATTCGTGGAGGATATTCTTCATTTGTGACGATGATCATACCTGCTCGGTTTCCGAAGGGTCTGGTACTTCCACGCCGTTGTTTACAAATCAAAACGATACCATTACCATCGCCCCCCCGCTCTTAGGTACTGGAAATGGGTATGGTACCGATACCGACTGCATATTTAATATGGCAGCACTGTATGCGCACAACAAGAATGATCTGGAACGAACGGACCCACCTACCTGTTCGAAAAATTACCTCTATCTAGAATTACCGCTTTGCGATTATTTTGGGAAGGATCCTGCTCTTGGTGACTACTACGTACAGTATGTGGGACAGGTTCTACCAGTGCCGCCCCTTGCTAGAATTTCTGCCCGTTGCCGTAGCGTCCGATTCGTTCTAACCACCGACCATGCATTCTCCGTTACTGCGAGCCGCGGCCCTTCGATCCATGTCGGATATGTCGACGGCGGCAACGTTACACTTACCTTTAATAACGACTGCCAGGTATATAACGACCCGACGTCGAACGAATCAACAGACTTGTACGATTTCGTCCACTCAATAAGCGGTAAGAAGTTTGTGTGGGGAATGCTCCCGCATTTGTATTGGAATCAAAAGAACACAGATTCCAAGGAATTCATGGTGAATCCTCAGTCAGGTGACTGTGATCCGGTCGGAATAGATCCTCCACCCGGTCCGTAGATCAATTGCGTACTTTGTGAAAGACTCATTTCCTGTGAGCAAAGCCGGCGGAGTATTCCGTCACGGGCAGAAACGCGAGTATGAACGAGCGTGCCAACGATTGATAAAATGGCACGATACCTTCTAGTTGCGTTTCCGTCCGTTGAGACCAGGTTTTTATCCTGAACCTCCGTAAGGTTGCCCGAAAATGTCCCCAAACAGATCTACACCGCCTATAATACGAAGCGACGAAAGAATTGTGCTCCCGACCCCGCAAAGGCTCACATAAAATTCTGCGTATGCAACGATGCGAGATTC
>OCZT010003877.1_pt1 | contig 15242 bp, 11 predicted proteins | sample 1539031 | NCBI WGS metagenome assembly OCZT01 (sample SAMEA3539308, study PRJEB22396) | soil metagenome | biome: tundra; feature: field; material: soil | place: USA | collected 2010-05 | depth 0.15 m
CGCTTGCTCACTAATCTCATGACACCAGGTGTTTCAAAGTCATTGACACGTTCCGAAACCAGTACCCCTCTACGCGGATGATAAACCCCTACAGAGAGCCGGCTTGAGTTCATCGCGGAGAATCGGGGCGGGGCAGTAGCAATGAGCGCGAAATGCCATATCGTCGCGCCGTCGACGATACAGCTCGTGTCGCCTGCAAACTCTCGATGACGATCCTCACCGGTCATGTCTCAAAGCTGCTGTTATTTTGCTCCAAACTACGGGCGATCTGCTCTAAAGCTTCGGCGTCTGAAACGCGGCCAGGGGTAGGTTCCGCGATCTCTCCCGGCCCTTTCGAGAGCGGAGGCAAGCCTCCGAAGCCCCTCTTGGAAGCAACATTACGAAGCGCCGGCACCATCTCCTCAAGCGGATGCGTATTTGCGGTCAACAGTCCCTTGAAATAAATAAACCAGAGACGCTTTTGTCCGGCATTTCGTAACATTGGATAGTTAGTTCCGATTGCATCAAAGACAGCGGAGCTAAATCGGACGATCTGCTCCTCAAGATACTCGCCACGATCTTGAACCACCTCTGACCCGCGGTGACGCAGCCACATTACCGAAGCTTGTGCGATGCCGCCTTCAATCGACCTATTCAGATCGTCGTTCGAAGTTCTCGACGCAAGAACGGCCGGCGACAGTTCCCTGCGGATCACTCGAAGTCGGGCAGGCTGCGAACTGGAACTATAGGGAAGGTTAGGCATGGGCTTCAGTTCAACTGCCACCGCCGTTACTCCTAAAGACTTTAGGGCCAAGCGTTTCGGGTTAAATCGCTAGAGTTTTAGGAAGTTCCTTAAGTATGGATCAAATATGGCGGAATCCCGATAGATTTCCGGCGTCGTGTGGGAGTTGCATCCTTGCTTCAGTTGGCGGCGTCCCGGACGATGAGACGTGAGGCTGTGTGCTATAGCGTGTCTATCATTTGAAAAAAGTCGCTACGCAGAAGCCCTTTGACCTCAATCTTGGCCCTGATAAGGGCCTGCAGGCGATGACGCGGGCCTGAACCACCACAAAGGCGTCATCACCGGGCTTGTTGTCCCGGTGATCCACGTCTTCCTTTTTTCACTACGCAACGAAGACGTGGATGGCCGGTCAAGCCTGGCCATGACGATGTTGAAACAAGCGCGCTTTACGCCGCGGCAGCAATCGATTTCAGGAAACCGTCGATCTCGGCTTGCAGGCTGGTGGTTGAATCAGACAATTGCTTCGCCGATGACAATAGCTGGCTCGATGCCGCACCGGTCTGGTTGGCGCCATGGCTGACTTCGGCGATGGTGCCGGCGACTTGCGAAGTGCCTGACGCGGTACGCTGGATATTTCCGGAAATTTCCTGGGTGGCGGCGCCCTGTTCCTCGATCGCCGCCGATATCGCGCTGGTGATCTCGGAAATCTTGCCGATGGTCGAGCTGATCATCTTGATCGAGCCGACCGCCTCCTGCGTCGCGGTCTGCATGCCCGCGATCTGGATGCCGATTTCGTCGGTGGCCTTGGCAGTCTGAGCGGCGAGCGCCTTGACCTCCTGCGCGACCACGGCGAAGCCGCGGCCGGCTTCGCCGGCGCGGGCGGCTTCGATGGTCGCATTAAGGGCCAGTAGATTGGTCTGCTCGGCGACCGAGGTGATCAGCTTGATCACGTCGCCGATCCGGTTGGCGGCCTGCGACAGCGCGTTGATGCGCGAGTCGGTTTCATCGGCCTGCTTCACGGCGCTGGCGGCGATGCGGTTGGATTCCTGGACCTGCGCCGAAATCTCGCGCACCGAACTGGCAAGTTCTTCGGTCGCCGACGCCACCGAGTGTACGTTGTTGGAGGCGTCCTCCGAGGCATTGGCGACCACGGTGGCAAGCCGCGTGGTGTTGCCGGCATTGTCGCTCAGCACGCGCGCGGTGCTTTCCAGTTCGCTTGATGCTGTCGACAACGACGTGGTGATGGCGCGGAAACGATCGCTCGCTTCCGCAATGGCGTCCTTGCGAAGCTGACGGTTGGAGCCGAAATAGAACCCGACGACGTTTTCGGTGTCCATCATGTTGGCCTTGGCGATGGCGTTCAGCATCAACGCCTTCTTGTCGCGCGCGGCCTGCGCGGCCCGCCCGAAGCGCGGAATCTGAACTTCGGTCTCGACCGCCTTCATCAGCTGTTGGGCGACGAACATCAGGCGGCAGCCAGCATACCATTGCGGCGCGACGCCGGCGCGCTGATTGAACTCGCAAAAGCGCGCGATGGAACTGGCGTAGGCCGGGCCGAAATCGCAGGCCGCGATCAGGTCCCAATGATGCAGCTGCATGCGAACAGCCTCCTGCATTGCGCCGTCCCTGAAGATGCCGCAGGAGGGATCTGAGTTTCGGACCTTGTCGTAGAACCGCACCAGAATGCCCGGCAGCGATTTTGCGAAAAACGGCCGCATTTCGAGTAACGCTGCCCGCATCGGCTCGTCGATCTGAAGCAAGTCGAAGCGGATTGCGTTCCAGTCGGGGGTCATCGGCGGCTCCAGCACAGGCGTCGTGGCGGTCCGCCCATTTAATGTGCGTATGGTTAACAGACTAAGAATTTCTCCGTAGTTCCACGCAGAAGCGCACAAATTCGGACCCAAAAAAGGCCCCGAACGGGGTCCGGGGCCTCGATTTTCGCGTTTGGGCGCGAAGAGCGGCTATGCCGGCTTGCCGATCGAAACCTTCAGGGTTCCGATGCCGTCGACCCCGCATTCGATCTTATCGCCGGGCGAGAGCGCGGCGACGCCGGCCGGCGTTCCCGTCATGATGATGTCGCCGGCGCCGAGCGTGACCTGCTGCGAGAGCTGCCAGATGATCTCCGGCACGCTCCAGATCAATTCGGTGAGGTCGCCCTTCTGCCGCTCGGTGCCGTTGACCGAGAGCCAGATTTTTCCCTTTGCCGGGTGGCCGATCTTCGAGGCCGGCTGGAGGGCAGAGCAGGGCGCGGAATGGTCGAAGGATTTGCCGATCTCCCACGGCCGCTCCTTCTTGCGCGCGGCCTGCTGCAGATCGCGGCGCGTGAGGTCGATGCCGACGCCGTAGCCGTAGACGTGGTCGAGCGCCTTGTCGGTGGGAATATTGAGGCCGCCGCTCTTCAGCGCCACGATCAGTTCGACTTCGTGATGCAAATCCTTGGTCAGCGGCGGGTAGGGGATAGTGGCGCCATCCGGTTCGAGCATGTCGGCGTGCTTGGCAAAGAAGAACGGCGGCGCCCGCTCGTCATTTCCCATCTCTCTGATGTGTTCGAGATAGTTGCGTCCGACGCACCAGATGCGGCGAACCGGAAAGGACTTCGATTCGCCGGCGACAGGAATCGAAGGCTGCGGCGGGGCGGGAATGACAAAAGATGTGGCGTTCATGAAAGGATCTCGGCGGGTTAGGGACGGAAACTCGATCGTAGCTTTACGCGGTTGCGCTGATCGGCGCCAGAGTGAGAGGCCCGGCATCGCGATGTTGCAGGCGGAAGAACGAGGCGTAGCGCCCACCGCGGCGCAATAGATCGTCATGCCGGCCGCGCTCGACGATCTCGCCGCCCTCGACCACCAGGATGGCGTCGGCGTGCATGATGGTGTGCAGGCGATGGGCAATGACGATGGTGGTGCGGTTCTGGCAGAGATGTTCGATCGCTTCCTGCACCTGCTTTTCGGATTCCGAATCCAGCGCGGCGGTAGCTTCATCGAGCAGGATGATCGGCGCATTCTTCACCAGCGCGCGGGCGACGGCGACGCGCTGACGCTGGCCGCCGGACAATTGGGTGCCGTGCTCGCCGACCGGCGTATCGTAGCCGAGCGGAAAGCCCATGATGAACTCGTGCGCGCAGGCCGCTTTTGCGGCGGCCACGATCTCGGCTTCGGTCGCGCCGACCTTGCCGAACGCGATGTTCTCGCGAATGGTGTCACGGAACAGATAGACGTCCTGCCCGACATAGGCGGTCTGCTGGCGGAGCGACGCCCGCGACACCCCTGAAATGGACTGCCCGTCGATCAGGATGTCGCCGTCGGTCACGTCATAGAACCGCAGCAGCAGCGCCAGCACCGTCGATTTGCCGCCGCCGGAGGGGCCGACCAGCGCGGTGACTTTTCCGGGCTCGGCGACGAAACTCATGCGGCTGAGTACCGGCTCGTTCGGACGGTAGGCGAAGTTCACGTCGCGCAATTCGACCCGTGCATCGGTCAGTTTCAATGTCGGCTTGTCGTCTTCGGTGGGCTCGCTGGCCGGGCTGTCGACGATTTCCAGCAGCATGCGCGCGCCGACCAGGCTGCTGTTCAGCTCGATGTTGAGGCGCGCCAGGCGCTTGGCCGGCTCGTAGGCCATCAGGAACGCCGTCAGGAACGAAAAGAACTGACCCGGCGTCGCGCCCATCGCGACCACGCTGTAGCCGCCATACATCAGTCCGCCCGCGACCGCGAAACCGCCCAGGGTTTCCATCAGCGGGCTCGCACGGTTGGAGACCCGCGCCATCTTGTTGGCGTTGCGCTCGACCGCCGCGATGCTGGCGTCGATCCGCTCGCGCATGGTCTCCTCGAGCGTGAATGCCTTGACGGTGCGAATGCCCTGCAGCGATTCCTGCATGGTTTCGAGAATGTCGGCGGTGCCGGTGAACTGGTTGTGCGCGAGGCCCTTGATCCGCTTCACCAGCTTGCGCAGCACCAGCATGGCCGGCGGCGCCACCGCGAAACCGAGCAGCGCCATATACGGATCCTGCATCAGCATGACGCCGACAAGCCCGATCAGCAGCAACAGGTCGCGTCCCAGCGCATTGATCAGCAGGTTGAGAACTTGTGTGACGGAATTCGCGCCTGATGTCAGGCGTGCCAGAAACTCGGACGAATGCCGCTCCGAGAAGAAGGCGACGCTTTCCCGCATCAGCTTGGCGAACAGCCTGCGCTGGTTGTTGGCGAGGATTGCGTTGCTGATTTTCGAAAGGATCACCTGGTGACCGTAAGTCGCCGCACCCTTGAGCATGAAGATCAGGACGGTGACTCCCGACAGGATCGCGATGCCGCGCACATCCTTCTCGACATAGGCCTTATTGATGACCTGGCCGAGGATATAGGCCGAGCCGGCGGTCGCGCCCGCCGAAACCGCCATCAGCACGAACGCAAGCAGATAGCGCCGCCAGTAGGCGGCTCCTTGTTCCGTGACGAGGCGCCGAATCAGGATCGCGGCGCCATAGGGGTCGTCAGTGATTTTCTTCGGAAATTCGGTCATCCGCGTTCCATTGACAGCGCTGGGCAGGCATCCGCCCGCGCGTCAGGGTTGCTGCGAAACGTCCGTCTCCTTGCCCGCTATATCGGGATTTTTCAAGCCAAATCAGGGCTTGCGTCGAACGAGATTTTAGGCCGACGCCGCGTGCTGCAGGTCGCCGTTGCGCTCGCGGAACAATTTCTCTTCCCACGCCAGCGCGTGCGCGGCGATGGTCTCGAGATTGTCGTATTGCGGCGTCCAATCCAGCGTCGCGCGGATGCGGCCGGTGTCCGCGATCATGGTCATGATATCTCCGGGCCTGCGCGCGGCATATTGAACCGCAAAATTGCGCCCGGAGACGCGCCGCACCGCCTCGATGGTTTCGAGCACCGAGTAGCCGCGGCCGTAGCCGCAATTCAGCGTCACTGAGGAACCGCCGCTACGCAGATAGGACAGCGCGGCGCGATGCGCCTGCGCAAGATCGCTGACGTGAATGAAATCCCGGATGCAGCTGCCATCCGGCGTCGGGTAGTCGGTTCCGAACACATCGATCTTGGCGCGCTGTCCGGTTGCCGCCTCGACCGCGATTTTCAAGAGATGGGTCGCGCCGATGGTCGCTAATCCCATGCGCGCCAGCGGATCGGCGCCCGCGACATTGAAGTAGCGCAGCACGACATAGTTCATGCCGTGCGCCGAGGCGACGTCGTGCAACATGATTTCGGTCATCAGCTTCGAGGAGCCATAAGGCGACAGCGGCCGCGTCGGTGCATTTTCGGGAACCGGCACCTGATCCGGATTACCGTACACCGCCGCGGTCGATGAAAAGATGAAGCGGTTGACGCCGCACTTCACCGCCGCGTTCAACAGGCTGCGCGTCGTCATGGTGTTGTTGCGATAATAGGCGAGCGGATCGCGCATCGAATTCGGCACCACCACGGAGCCCGCGAAATGAATGATGCTTTCCACGCCATGCGCTGATATCACGCCCTCGACGAGGTTCTCATCCGCGGCATCGCCGATGAACAGCGGGACGCCTTCGGGCAGGAACGCGGAAAAGCCGGTAGACAGGTTGTCGATCACGACAACGCTTTCGCCGGCCTCCGCCAGCGCATGAACCATGTGACTTCCGATATAGCCGGCGCCGCCGGTGACAAGCACAGTCATGAGCTCACCCACTCCGAATTGCCCGGGCGACGCTATCCGGCGCGCGGTGAAGAGTCGGTTTCAGCGCAAGCGAACTGGCCACTATGCTTAATGTTGCGTATAGGAAATGCGCGAAATGGAGCCTGACGTGCCGATCGAGAAGAATTCCGCTGATGATCTGCAGTTGATCGTGCCGAATCTGCACAGGCGCTATTCGGGCGTCACCGCGACCAACCGCATGGTGGCGCCGAAACTCGCGAAAATGTTCCGCGCGGCATGGCTTGGCCCCGATGCGCCCGACGGCATCGCGCGGATCGGGGTAGCGGATCTCTTGAGATTATGGCTGCGCCGCACGCCGCTGATCTGGCACGCGCGGCGCAACAACGAGATGATAACTGGCGTGCTGCTCCGATCGCTCGGCTGGCCGCTGAAGCTGGTGTTCACCTCGGCGGCGCAGCGGCACCACACCTGGATCACGCGGTGGCTGATCAACCGGATGGACGCGATCATCGCCACCAGCGACATCTCGGCGTCGTTTCTCAAGCGCCAGGCGACGGTCATTCCGCATGGTGTCGATACCGATCGCTACGCACCGCCAGCGAATCGCGCGGCGGCGTTCGCGGAAGCGGGATTGCCGGGCCGCTACGCGATTGGCTGCTTCGGCCGGGTGCGCGCGCAGAAAGGCAGCGATGTGTTCGTGGATGCGATGTGCAGGCTGCTGCCGCGCTATCCCGACTTTACCGCGGTCATGGTCGGCGCCATCACAACCGAGCATATAGCGTTTGCGAACGATCTGAAAAAGCGGATCGAGGCCGCGGGGCTGCAATCGCGCATCGTCATAACAGCCGAACTGCCGGTCGAGGACGTGCAGCGCTGGTACCAGCGGCTGACGATCTATGCTTTCGCCTCGCGCAACGAAGGTTTCGGGCTCACGCTGATCGAGGCGATGTCGGCGGGTGCGGCGCTGGTGGCGTCGCGCGCGGGCGCTGCCGAGCTCGTGGTCGAGGATGGCGTGACCGGCGTGCTGACGCCGCCCGGCGACGTCGTTGCGCTTGTCGCCGCACTGGAGCCGCTGATGCGCGATCCGGCTTCGGCGGCAGCGATGGGCGAACGGGGGCGCGCGCGGGTGCTGGAAAAATTCAGCCTGGATGCGGAAGCAGACCGGATCGCCGAAGTCTATCGCGCGCTCGTTTGAGCCATCGCTTTCGCCACGAATGCGTCGAGGTCGCCGCCTGCGAACAGGAAGCCGGGCAGCCCTGCGGCTTCCGCGGCCTCGATATCGCTCGGGCGGTCGCCAATGACAAAACTGCCTTCGCGCCGTACCGGCCAGTGCTCCATCAGATCGAGGATCATGCCGGGGCTCGGCTTTCGCCAAGGGTGGTCATCAAGATAGCCGTCAACCGATCCGTCGGGATGATGCGGGCAATATCTGATATCGTCGATCCGCGCGCCCTCGGTGGCGAGTTCGGCGCACATCCAGTCGTGCAGCGTGCGCAGATCGTCCTCGGTAAAGAAGCCGCGCGCCACGCCGGATTGATTGGTGAAGAAGAACACGAAATATCCGGCCTCGTTGAGGCGGCGGATCGCCTTCGCCGCGTTCGGCATCCAGCGAATCCGGTCCTGCGTGCCCATGTAGCCGTCGTCGTGGTTGATGACGCCGTCGCGATCGAGGAATGCGGCGGGCCTCCGCGCGCCGCGGGCGGAATCGATGCCGCTCATTTTCTTGGCGTCTCGCGCATCATGGTCTGCTCGATCTCGTCGCAGATCCCGTGAGCGACGGCGAGATGAATTTGCTGGACGACCGGCATGTCGTCGCTGGGCGAGACCAACAGATGATCGCAAAGGGCACCGAGTGCTTCGCCCCCGCTGCCGGTGAAGCCAATGGTGACAAGCCCGCGTTCCCTGGCGCTACGCAACGCCGCCAGAATGTTCGGCGAGCGTCCCGAGGTGGATAATGCCAGCAGCACGTCACCGCGCCGGCCGAGCCCCTCGACCTGCCGCGCGAATACCTGTTCGAAACCGTAATCGTTGGCAATCGCGGTCAACGCCGAGGTGTCGGTGGTCAGCGCAATCGCGGTCCAGGCGGGCCGGTCCTGTTTGTAGCGGCCGACGATTTCCGCGGCGATATGCTGGGCGTCAGCGGCGCTGCCGCCATTGCCGATGACCAGGAGCTTGTTGCCTGAGCGTAGCGCCGCGATGATCGCTGCAGCGATGGCGCGCGCGGTGGCGAACAACGCCGCATCCTGCGTCGCTCGCTCGAGAGCTGCGCGCGATCGTTCAAGATGAGCGGCGATCGGGTCTTTCAAATTCTTGCTCAAGACACACCGTCAGGGTTGCAATTCGCGTCTTTGGTAATGATCGCGTCGCGGCTGCGCAAGCTCGCGATGCTAATGCGCAACGCGTGCCCCGGCCTCGGTCAGCACGCGCTCGGCGATGGCAACCAGGTCGGATGCGGGAATGTCCCGCATGCAGCGATGGTCGTTCATGGTGCAGACTGGACGGTGGCAGGGCTGGCACGGCACGACGGTTTTGGTCTGAACCGTCGCCGCGAGGCCATTCAGGGGCGCCCAGTGGTAGGGGCTGGTGGGGCCGAAAATGCCCATGGTCGGCGTACCCAGCGCGGCGGCGATATGCATCAACCCGGAATCGTTTGATATCGCGACATCGGCCGCCGCCATCGCCAGAATGCCATTGCGCAGATCGGTACCGGTGAGGTCGTTGACCCGAGGTCCGCCTGAGGCCACGATTTCCGCCGCCAGCGCCTTTTCGCCGGGGCCGCCGACCACCCAGACATCCAGTCCACGTTCGGCCAGAAGGCGCGCGGCTTCCGGATAATAGGTCCAGCGCTTGGAGGCGCCGACCGAGCCCGGGGCCAGCGCCACGGCGCGACCCGTCCCCAGTCCGTTCGCTTGCCGCCAGCGGCCGGTTTCCCCGGCGGGAACCCTAAGCTGCGGCACCGGCCATTCCGGCGGCAACGGGGCCCCGTCCGGGAGCGCCAGCGCGGCATTCTTGTCGACGAAGCGGGGCAGGGTCTTCTCGCCCCAGCGCCATCGGTTGATTAGCCCGAACCTGGCTTCGCCGACGAAACCCACCCGTTCCGGAATGCCGGCCAGCGCAGGGGCAACCGCCGACTTCCAGGTGCGGGGGAGGATCAGCGCGGTGCCGTAATTCCGGGCGCGCAGCTGCGCCGCCAAGCCCCATTGCTTGGCCACCGCCAACCGGCTGCGCGGAAGGTCCCAGACGATGCCTGCGCGGACGCCGGGCATGTAATCGACCAGCGGAGCACACAGGGAGGTGGCCAGCAGATCGATGGGCCGGTTGGGCCAGCGCTGTTTCAGAACGCGCACCACCGTATGGCCGCGCACGAAGTCACCGATCCACATGTAGGGAACGATGAGGATCGGGCGGGTATCGTCCCGGTCCTCTATCTTCGTCAAATGTACTGAATCAGTGTTCATACTTTGAAAGTTCGGCCGGTTTAATTTGACCCTGTCGGTAACTGCTCCTTGCCGGCAGGTAAAGTCGCGCAGGCGGAGCGCTGCGGTCTTCACCAAGCCGGATTATCCAAGTTGCCTGCCGGGCGGGACTGGGGCAAAGCAGGCACCGCACAATCAGGGCAGGGAACGGAATGTTGCTGGTGACCGGTGGCGCCGGTTTTATCGGATCGAACGTCGTGGCCGCGTTGAATGACGCGGGCCGCGCCGATGTCGCAGTTTGCGATGTGCTCGGCCATGACGGTAAATGGCGCAATCTCGCCAAGCGCCAGCTTGCGGATATCCTGCCGCCGGACGAATTGCCGGACTGGCTGAAGGGCCGCCGGCTCGACGCCATCATCCATCTCGGCGCCATTTCGGAAACCACGGCAACCGATGGCGATCTCGTGATCGAGACCAACTTCCGCCTGTCGATGCGGCTGCTCGACTGGTGCACGGCCAATGCGACGCCGTTCATCTACGCGTCGTCGGCGTCGACCTATGGCGACGGCGCGCAGGGGTTTCGCGACGACCAGTCGATGGCCGCGCTGAAGACGCTGCGGCCGATGAACTTGTACGGTTGGAGCAAGCATCTGTTCGACATGGCCGTCGCCGAGCGTGCGGTGAGAGGCGAAAGGCTGCCGCCGCAATGGGCCGGCCTGAAATTCTTCAACGTGTTCGGTCCCAATGAATATCACAAGGGTACGATGATGAGCGTGCTGGCGCGGCGCTTCGACGATATCAAGGCCGGCCGTGCCGTGCAGCTGTTCAAGTCCCATCGCGATGGCATCGCCGACGGCGATCAGCGGCGCGATTTCATCTATGTTGACGATGTGGTGCGGGTAATGATGTGGCTGCTGGCGACGCCGTCGGTCAGCGGCATCTTCAACGTCGGGACCGGCAAGGCACGCAGCTTCAAGGATTTGATGCTCGCGGCCTATACCGCACTCGGCGCAGTTTCGAATATCCAATATGTCGACATGCCCGAGCCGATTCGCGGCAGCTACCAGTACTTCACCCAAAGCGATGGCGATCGTCTGCGCCGCGCCGGCTACAACGGCGGCTTCACGGCGCTGGAAGATGCGGTCGAGACTTACGTCAAGGGTTTCCTCGATCGGGCCGATCGCTTCCGCTGACGACGCAACAGATAACGAGTTCCGATGTTCGATTTTGACGCCCTGTCGCATGCGATTATCAGCCAGACGGTGCTCTGCATCGGCGACCTCATGCTCGACGAATTCGTCTACGGCGAGGTGTCTCGTATTTCGCCGGAAGCGCCCGCGCCGGTCATTGCAGTCCAGCGCAGCGAGACCAATATCGGCGGCGCCGGCAACGTCGCGCGCAACATCGCTTCCCTCGGCGCGCGCTGCATCTTCGTCGGGTTGATCGGTGAGGACGAGGCGGGCGCGAAACTGAAAGCTGCGCTGGCGCAGGAGAGCCTGATCGAAAGCGTGCTGATTTGCGATTCCGAGCGGCCGACGACGCGAAAGGTGCGCTTCGTATCCGAGCATTTTTCCACGCACATGCTGCGCGCGGACTGGGAATTGGCCTCGCCGGCCTCCGCTGATATCGAGCAGAAGCTGATCGACGTCATCCTGCCGCTGTTGCCGCGCGCGGACATCGTGTTGCTGTCCGACTATGCCAAGGGCGTGCTGACGGCGCGGGTGATCCGCAACGTCATCGACGCCGCGCGCAAGCTCGGCAAGCGCGTAATCGTCGATCCCAAGAGCGCCAATTTAGCGATCTATCGCGGCGCGACGCTGCTAACTCCGAATCGCAAGGAATTCGCGGAGGCGACCCGCAGCCGCGCCGACACCGAAAAGAGTATCGCCGACGCCGCGCAGGACGCGATGCAGCTTGCGGACTGCGAGGCCATGCTGGTGACGCAGAGCGAGCACGGCATGACCCTGGTGCCACGCAAGGGCGAGGCCGTTCATGTGCCGGCTCATCCGGTCAAGGTTCGCGACGTCTCGGGCGCGGGCGATACCGTCGCCGCGGTGCTCGCGGCGACGCTAGCGGCGGGCGCCGATTGGGAGACGGCGCTACGGATGGCGAACGCGGCGGCCGCGGTCGCGGTCAGCAAGAAAGGCACCGCGATTGTGACATCAGCGGAATTGCGGCGAAGAATTCTGCCGCATGCATTCCTCGCGGCTGAAGAAAAGATTGTCGCGGCAGGCGGCGACCTCGACGCGCATCTTCTGGATTGGCGGAAGAAGGGCTTACGGGTCGGATTCACCAACGGCTGTTTCGATATTCTGCATCCCGGCCACGTCAAGGTCTTGACCGCGGCGCGTGGCGCCTGCGACCGGCTGATTGTCGGCTTGAACAGCGACGCATCGGTGCAGCGGTTGAAGGGCGAGGGGCGTCCGGTTCAGGATGAGCGCGCGCGTTCGGAAGTGCTGGCGGCGCTGGAGGCGGTCGATCTCGTCGCTATCTTTGAAGAAGACACGCCGATCAAGTTGATCACGCGGATCAAGCCGAGCGTGCTGGTGAAGGGCGGGGACTATACCCGCGACCGGGTCGTTGGCCACGAGATCGTCGAAGCCTACGGCGGCGAAGTGCTGCTGGTCGGCGTCTTGCCCGGCTTCAGTACGACGTCGCTGGTCGATCGCGCGCGTGGAGGCAAGGTGTGAGCGCGGTGGCAAAAGAATCAATGATGGCGCTGCTGTGGAGACTGCGGCGTGATCCGGCCGCCTGGGCGACCACGGCGGATATTTTCGTCATCCTGATCGCCCTTTCGCTTCCCTGGTCGACGTCGCTGGTCGCGATCTTCGCGGCCGCACTGCTCGTCTCGATGGCGCCGTTCCTTGATGTCAAGCCCTTCCTGCAATCGCTGAAGCGTCCTTTTTGCGCCCTGCCGATGGCGCTGTTTGCGCTGGCGGTCGTCGGAACGCTCTGGTCGGACGCGCCATGGGGCACACGGCTTTATGCGATCGGCCCGGCCGCGAAACTCCTGATGCTGCCGGTGCTGTTCTATCATTTTGAACGCTCCGCGCGCGGCGTGCAGGTGTTGACAGCCTTTCTGGTCTCTTGTGCGCTGTTGATGGCGATGTCCTGGATCGTCGCGTTCGAGCCAGGGCTCGCTCTCAAGTCAGGGGCCGAATACGGCGTACCGGTCAAAAACTACATCGACCAGAGCCAGGAATTCGCCTTGTGCGCCGTGGTGCTCGCTTATCCTGCCATCAGCCTGCTGCGAGCGAAAAGAACCTTGCTGGCGGTGTTGCTGATTGCGGTCTCCCTAAGCTTCGTCGTCAACATGATGTTCGTCAGCGTATCGCGGACGGCGCTGGTCACGATGCCGATCATGTTGGCAGTATTCGCGCTGCTACACCTGAAATGGCGAAGTATCGTCATCATAGCGTGCGTGACGACTGTATTTGCGGGGTTGGCGTGGGTGGCGTCGCCCCAGTTGCGCCGGACCACCGAAAGCTTTTTGAGGGATTATCAATTGTACAAGGAGCTAAACATCCCGACATCGATCGGCTTGCGGCTGGAATTCTGGCAAAAATCGCTGCGGTTTATTTCCGAAGCCCCGATCTTCGGCCATGGCACGGGATCGATACGTGGGCTTTTTGAGGAGGCCGCCGTTGACCAGTTCGGCGCCGCCTCTGAGGTCGTTGCAAATCCTCACAACCAGACTCTGAATGTCGCAATCCAGTGGGGCGCGATCGGCATTGTTGTGCTATATGCGATGTGGCTGCTGCATCTGCTGCTGTTTCGCGGCGAGGGTTTGGCAACCTGGATCGGATTGATGGTCGTGGTGCAAAATATCTTCACCTCGCTGTTCAATTCGCACATATTCGATTTCAACGAGGGATGGATGTACGTCCTGGGCGTAGGCGTCGCCGGTGGCATGGTGCTAAGGACAAGCTCGCGTGAAGCAACGCTGGAAACGCTTCCGCTAAACCATGACGGCTGGCATGCGCGCGCGAGATGAGCTATCAGCAGCCTCGCAACGGCGTAGCCGCGATATTCCTTGTTGCTGGTCAGCGAAATGATGCGTTTCTCAAATTTGACCATGCGCAATGTGTTGATTGCGGCGCACGACGCGGTAGCGACCACGCTGGCGGTGTTCGCGAGTTTCTATTTGCGTTTCGAGGGCGACGCCTTTTTCGATCGTCTGCCGCTCCTGCTGCGCATCCTGCCGTATTTCGTCGCCTTCAGTGTTGTCGTTTGCTACGCCTTCCACCTGACCACCACGAAATGGCGCTTCATTTCGTTGCCGGACGCGCTGAATATTCTGCGCGCGGCAACGGTGCTGACGGTCGGGCTGCTGGTGCTGGATTACATCTTTGTCGCACCGAATGTTAAAGGCACCTTCTTTCTCGGCAAGATTACCATCGTACTGTACTGGTTTCTCGAGGTGTTTTTTCTCAGCGCCTTGCGCTTCGCCTATCGTTATTTTCGCTATACGCGCGTGCGTCATCACGCGAGGGCGGAGGATGCGTCACCGACCCTCCTGATCGGCCGCGCTGCCGATGCTGAAATTCTTTTGCGTGCAATTGAAAGTGGCGCGGTCAAGCGGATCTGGCCGGTCGGCCTGTTGTCGCCGTCGAGCGCCGATCGAGGGCAGTCGATCCGGAATATTCCGGTGCTGGGCGGGATCGACGATGTCGAGGACGTGATTGCCGATTTCGCCAGGCGCAACAAGCCGATCGCTCGCGTGGTCATGACGCCGTCGGCGTTCGACCCTGAGGCGCGCCCCGAGGCCGTTCTGATGCGGGCGCGCCGGCTTGGGCTGATCGTCAGCCGCCTTCCATCGCTGGAAAGCGGGGAGACGCCGCGGTTGACGACGGTAGCGGTCGAGGATCTGCTGCTGCGCCCCAGCGAAAACATCGATCACGCGCGCCTCGAAGCCCTGGTGAAAAACAAGGCGATCATCGTCACCGGCGGCGGCGGTTCGATCGGTTCGGAGATTTGCGACCGTGTCGTGATATTCGGTGCTGCGCGATTGCTGGTAATCGAGAATTCGGAGCCGGCGCTTTATGCAGTCACCGAAGCCCTCGCTGCGCACGAGACCAGCGCTGTCATCGAGGGGCGGATTGCGGATATTCGCGATCGCGAACGCATCCTCCGGCTGATGGATGAATTCGAGCCAGATATCGTGTTTCATGCCGCCGCCCTTAAACATGTGCCGATTCTCGAGCGCGACTGGAGTGAAGGGGTCAAGACCAACATTTTCGGAACGGTAAATGTCGCGGATGCGGCGTGGGCGGCGGGCGCCGAGGCGATGGTGATGATCTCGACCGACAAGGCCATCGAGCCGGTCTCGATGCTGGGGCTGACCAAGCGGTTTGCGGAAATGTATTGCCAGGCGCTCGATCACGATCTGGCGGCTCAATTGGCCGGCAAGCCGCGAATGCGTCTGATCTCCGTGAGATTCGGCAACGTGCTGGCGTCGAACGGGTCGGTGG
>OCZT010003878.1_pt1 | contig 15241 bp, 11 predicted proteins | sample 1539031 | NCBI WGS metagenome assembly OCZT01 (sample SAMEA3539308, study PRJEB22396) | soil metagenome | biome: tundra; feature: field; material: soil | place: USA | collected 2010-05 | depth 0.15 m
TTTCTAATTATCCCAGTTAAATGGTAAAAATATTTCGAACCGGCTTCCTTTTCCAGGTTCACTGAAAACACGTATACTGCCCTTGTGGGCTTCAATTATAGATCGTGCATAATTTAAACCAAGTCCGAATCCCTTGACATCATGCACATTACCAGAGTTTTGACGATAAAACCTTTCAAATATTTTACTCTGAACTGCTTTTGTCATACCTATTCCTTCATCCTCAACAGATAAAATTATACCCTTTTCACTATTTCTTGTTGTGATAGTAATCTCAGGTAGATCAGGTGAATATTTAATTGCATTATCAAGAAGAATGTTTACAAGATTTGTAAGATGTTCATAGTCGCCAAATATATTTGGTTCTTCAGCTTTAAGGTTAAGATTGATCTTCCCGTTTCGTTGATTAACCTGTATTTCAATAGTTTCAAGCACATGTTCAATAACAGTATGAAGTGAGACATTTTCGTACTTGAATTCTATCTCCTTTTTATCGAGCGATGCTATCTGAAGAATTGTTTCCACCTTCTTATTCATTCTGCTGTTTTCTTTTTTGATCATACCTATGAAATGTCTGATACTGACCTCATCATTTATGACTTTAGGATTAGTTATAGTATCAGCCGCAAGAGAAATTGTGGCAATTGGAGTTTTAAACTCATGAGTCATATTGTTTATAAAATCAGATTTCATCTCTGAGATTTTTTTCTGTCTTATTATGAAAAAGAGACTTAATGCAAATGTTGCCAGAATGAAAAGTGAAAATAACAATGAACCTCCCAGTATCCATATCATAGATCCAAGCACATAATTTGTCTGTTCAGGAAATATTACCGAAAGAAATAGATCCTGTCTTATAATGTTATCGGGAAACAATTTGACTATATATTTACTCTTCATGAAATCACTTTTCTGCGATTTCTTAAAAGTTCCACCCTGAACTATCCCGTTTTTGATTATTGCAAATTCATAAGGGGTGTGTACACCGGTATATGCAAAAGTTTGCTGAAGAGTGTAATCAATCTCCTTATTATCAAGCTCCAGAGTCTTTTCCCACTGATAGATCTCATTTATCATCTCTCCACTCATGTTCTGAAACTCATTTGATCTTTTTTTAACCCAATTGAGAAATTCATTTTGCTTAATATATATTGCTCTTGAATTAGTATTAATATTATCTCCTTTCCTGATGATATTAATCTTACCAGATTTATCAGGAGAAGAAACCACATATGTAAGAGAGTCAGAAACAACTGAAGTGTCATTAGTGATAATATAAGATTTGTTTACACTGGTTATTTTGTCTTTATCACTACTGCCGGTAACAGATTGGTTTGTAATGCTCAATCTGAATTTACCCCCGGGATCAGATGAATAGCTCCCGATACTTAGATAACCAGAAACATCGTCAGAGGAATCGCTGAAAGGAATCGGTTCGACAGACATAAAATTATTAAAGAAATTCATTTTCCGGGAAGACTCAATGGCATTTGCCGCATTATAAAGACTGTTAGCAACCGAGTTGTTGAAATTTTCATTCTGTATATCAATAGCTTTCCTTATCCACACGATCTGAACCCAGATTATGCCTATAATAGATAACAACATCATGAGAATAAGTCCGGCAAATTTCTTTCTGTTCATGATACAAAAATATATCATAAAGTCGTTAATAAAGAAGTATTTAACTTTTCATTAACTCTTATTAACCGAAAATTAAATATGAAATACTGTATTTAAATTGATAATTAAGCCACGACAATAGAGCTGGTAAAGGAAATCGAAAGCAAACTTGGTATTAAATGATCTGCTAGTCCCGGCATATTTTTTATGTAATAGAATTCATAAAAACAGGCCAGATATCACCCTCGGGAAAATGGGCAATGATATTCACAGTTTCTTTTTTTATCGGATGAATAAACTCCAGCCTGCGGGCAAATAAACTTATGCCGCCATCATCATTGGACCGGGCAAAACCATATTTCAGATCGCCTTTGACAGGGCACCCTATTTTAGCCAGTTGTGCTCTTATCTGGTGGTGTCTTCCGGAGTGAAGTTCCACTTCAAGGAGATAATATCTTTCTGACCTTCCCAATAACCTATATGTCAGGCTGGCCTCTTTTGAGCCTTTTACCTCATTATCATACACATATGTCTTGTTTTGGGCCTCGTTCTTTTTAAGAAAATGAGTTATTGTAGCTTCATCTTCAGGAGGTCGTTCCTTAACAATTGCCAGGTATATTTTTTTAACTTGTTTCGTTTTGAATAACTCATTCAGTCTCGAAAGAGCTTTGGATGTCCGAGCATAGAGCATTACGCCGCTTACAGGCCGGTCGAGTCTGTGAACAATACCAAGAAAAACATCTCCGGGTTTTTTGTATTTCTCGGCAATGTATTTTTTTATTTCTATATCAAGAGGCGCATCTCCTGTTTTATCACCCTGTGCAAGATCAGAAGACCTTTTGTAAACTGCGATAATATGATTGTCTTCGTATAATATTTCGGCCATTTCAGATTTTGTTAATACTGCTCCTTTTCGTTTGGAAAGTCTTGTGATCTGACATCAGTTATATAAGCCTGAACGGCACCCTTTATCTCGGCATAAAGATTATGATATCTCCTGAGAAAACGCGGAGAGAATTCCTGCGTAATACCCAACATATCATGCAGTACAAGTACCTGCCCATCAGTCTTTCCACCGGCACCTATACCTATTAGCGGGATTTTCAGGCTATTCGTGACTTCTTCGGCAAGCTTTGCCGGTATTTTTTCAAGCACAATGGCAAAACATCCTGTCTGTTCAAGTAACCTGGCATCTTCCATCAGTCTCCGGGCCTCCTCTTCTTCTTTGGCTCTTACAATATATGTCCCGAATTTATGAATAGCCTGTGGTGTAAGGCCAAGATGCCCCATTACAGGAATTCCTGCTGAAAGAATCCTTTCCACTGATTCAATGACCTGCTGTCCTCCTTCAAGCTTAACAGCATGGGCACCAGTCTCCTTCATGATCCTTATTGATGAAACCAATGCTTCTTTAGAATTGCCCTGATATGTCCCGAATGGCAGATCCACGACCACAAGTGCCCTCTTGACAGCTCTTACGACGGAAGCTGCATGATAAATCATATTATCGAGTGTAATCGGGAGTGTTGTATCGTAACCTGCCATTACATTTGAGGCAGAATCGCCAACCAGGATGACATCTATCTCTGCCTCATCAAGAATTTTTGCAATGGAATAGTCATAAGCCGTCAACATGGCAATTTTTTCACCTTTAAGCTTCATCTCATTTAAAACATGAGTGGTGACCCTTCTGACAGATTTGTGTATTGGCATAATTATAAATGTGTTAATTTAAAAAGGCAAAGTTACAGATTTGAATTGGATGATATGACTTCATACTATTATCTTTTTAATATGGCAGGTCCAATCAGATATACTGTCGTTTTGTCATAAAAAACGCGAAAAACCTTAATGGCATAATCATTGCTCATTCAACATAGTATATATTTTTTAAAAGATAAGATGAAACAGGCTCTGATAAAAAGGGGCTCTGTTCACTGTATCAAAATGAAATTTTAAAATTATTATAAAATGGGAAAAATAATTGGAATTGATCTGGGAACAACAAATTCTTGTGTTGCAGTAATGGAAGGCAATGAACCTGTTGTAATCCCCAACAGTGAAGGAAAGAGAACTACACCTTCAATAGTTGCCTTCGTAGAAAATGGGGAACGTAAAGTCGGAGATCCTGCCAAACGTCAGGCCATCACAAATTCAAAGAAGACTGTTTTCTCGATCAAGAGGTTTATGGGCGAAACTTATGACAAAGTCACAAAAGAGATAAAAAGAGTATCCTATACAGTTGTCAAAGGTGACAACAATACTCCAAGGGTGAAAATTGATGACCGCATGTATTCTCCACAGGAGATTTCTGCTATGATTCTTCAAAAGATGAAAAAGACTGCAGAAGATTATCTCGGACAAGAGGTTACAGATGCAGTTATTACAGTTCCGGCATACTTCAGCGATTCACAGCGCCAGGCTACCAAAGAGGCTGGTGAAATAGCCGGTTTAAACGTTAAAAGAATTATTAATGAGCCTACAGCCGCATCACTGGCTTATGGTCTCGACAAGAAGTCACAGGATCTTAAAATAGCAGTGTTTGATCTTGGTGGAGGAACTTTCGATATTTCAATTCTGGAACTTGGTGATGGTGTTTTTGAAGTCAAATCAACTAACGGTGATACTCATCTCGGAGGCGATGATTTTGACCATCTTATCATAGACTGGATGGCTGACGAGTTTCTCAAGGAAGAAGGTGTAGATCTGAGAAAGGATCCAATGGCATTACAAAGATTGAAAGAAGCAGCCGAGAAAGCCAAAATCGAACTTTCAAGTGCTACAACCACAGAGATTAATCTTCCTTACATTATGCCTGTTAACGGGATTCCAAAACACCTTGTAAAAACTCTCACACGAGCTAATTTTGAAAAGATCTGCGATAAACTGATTCAGGCTTGCATCGAACCTTGTAAGTTAGCCCTGAAAGATTCTGGTCTGTCAGTATCAGATATAAATGAGGTTCTTCTTGTAGGAGGATCTACACGTATACCTGCAATACAGCAGCTTGTTGAAAAATTCTTCGGACGTGTACCATCCAAAGGTGTCAATCCTGACGAAGTTGTAGCAGTAGGAGCTGCAATACAAGGTGGGGTACTTACCGGGGAAGTTAAAGATGTCCTTCTTCTTGATGTTACACCATTGTCACTTGGTATTGAGACGATGGGTGGAGTAATGACTAAACTTATTGAGTCAAACACCACTATTCCTACCAAGAAAACTGAGGTGTTTACAACCGCTGCAGACAGTCAGCCATCTGTTGAAATACATGTTCTCCAGGGTGAAAGACCAATGGCGGCAGGTAATAAAACTATCGGACGTTTCCATCTCGATGGTCTGCCACCTGCACCAAGAGGTGTACCCCAGATTGAGGTAAGCTTTGATATCGATGCAAATGGGATTTTACATGTGGCAGCAAAGGATAGAGGCACAGGTAAAGAACAGAGAATCAGGATAGAAGCCTCTTCCGGTTTGAATGACGATGAAATCAGGAGGATGAGAGAAGAAGCTAAAGCCAATGCTGATGCCGACAATAAAGCAAAAGAGAAAGTTGATAAGATTAATACTGCTGACAGTATGATCTTCACTACAGAAAAACAACTTAAAGAATTTGGCGATAAGCTACCTGCTGATAAAAAACCAGCAATTGAAAACGCTCTCGCAAAGCTTAAGGAAGCACACAAGGCTCAGGATGTTGATGCAATCGACAAGGCTCTTGCAGAATTAAATTCAGTATGGCAGGTTGCCTCGGAAGAGATGTACAAAACAGCTCAGAATTCCGGACAATCAACATCTCAACCTAATGCTGAACAACCTTCGGGCAATAGCGATACGAAGCCGGGGAACGAAGAGGTGACTGATGTTGACTTCGAAGAGGTAAAATAATATATAATTTACTTTATTATAAGAGGTTGAATGTGTTTTCAACCTCTTTTTTTATTTAATTTTTAAATAAATCGGCCTCTTAAAAACTCTTTGTGAACCTTTGCGATAACCTTAGAGCACCTTAGTGGTAAAAGCTAAATCATTTAAACACAAAGGATCACAAAGTAAAAACCAAAGTAACACAAAGAGAAACCAGACAAATGGACAATTAGAAGGCAAATACTTCATTATTATAAATCACTGGTGAATTTTTGTACTTTTATGTGAAATTTTACGTTTCAGGCACATGAAGCTTAAAACAATATTTATTGCCTCTCTCTTAGCTATATCATTCTGTGCATCAAGTCAGAATGAAACAACTATTAATAACACCGATAGCCAGAGAAGGAAACAAGGACACTGGATTAAGAAATATCCTAATGAAAATACCATGTATGATGGTTATTTTAAAGACGATCATCCTGTTGGCGAGCTCAGAAGATATTTTGATGACAAGTCTTTAAAATCTGTTCTAATTTATAGCGATGATGGAAGAAAAGCAGTTGCAACTATCTACCATCCGAATGGAAGGATTTCCTCCAAAGGAACTTATATCGACCAGATGAAAGAGGGCAAATGGCAATTCTTTTCTGCTTTTACCGATGGCTATCTGATCGCTGAGGAAAACTATTCAAAAAATCTCAAAAACGGGATGTCTGTTAAATTCTATCCCGATAGCACAATAGCAGAAAAACTCACATATTTAAACGACATAAAGCAGGGAGAATGGATCCAGTACTACCCTTCCGGAGCTGTCAGCCTTAAATCAAATTATCTGAATGGAAAAATGAACGGGAAGTTTGAAGTATGGTTTGAAAATGGGAATATAGAACTCTCAGGACAATATAAAAATGATTCAAGGGATGGTCTATGGGCTATTTATAAAAACGACAGAACTGTTAAATACAAATTAGAATACCTTGAAGGTGTTACAAAAGATCGGCGGATTGATATTGAAGAATCTGATTTTTTAGACTCTCTTGAGAATAACAAGGGGAAAATTGCTGACCCTGAAAAAACAGGAGTCATCAGGTAATGAAGGCTTTCAATCTTTAAATTCTGAAAATATTTAAATATCTGATGATGACTGAAAAAATTTCGCTAACCGAATTACAGCTGATCATCAGAGATTCCTTGTATCTGGCCTTGCCTGATGCATATTGGGTAATGGCTGAAATCTCTGAACTTAAAGAAAATAATGCCGGGCATTGTTATCTTGAACTGATTGAAAAACATCCTGAAGAGAAAAATGTAAGAGCTCGTGTAAAAGCAATAATCTGGAGTAAAAGCTATAGATTCCTCAAAGCATTTTTTGAAAATACTACAGGACAGTCTCTCAGGGAAGGACTAAAAATACTCGTACGAATAAAGGTTGAATATCACGAATTATATGGTTTAAGCCTGATCATATCAGATATCGACCCGACTTTTACAATTGGAGAAATGGCGATGAAACGCCAGCTCGTAATAAAAAAACTTGAGCAGGAAGGAGTTTTTTCGATGAATAAGGAGATCATGTTCCCTGCTGTTCCTCAACGAATTGCAATTATATCTTCAAAAAACGCTGCTGGATATTCCGATTTTACCAATCAACTAAAAAGTAATAGTTTCGGATATGTGTTTTATACTGCACTGATTGAATCCTCGTTGCAGGGTATAGAAACAGAGCTGGGTATAATAAACGCACTTGACAGGATCGCCTTAAACTCACACTTGTTTGATCTGGTTGTGATAATAAGAGGTGGAGGTTCACAATCGGACCTAAGTTGGTTCGACAATTACAATATAGCTTACCATGTTACCCAGTTTCCTTTACCGGTAATTACCGGAATCGGTCATGATAAGGATGTATCCGTCACTGATATGGTTGCAAACAGGTCGCTTAAAACTCCTACTGCAGTGGCTGATTTTCTTATTGATTCAGTAAATAGTGCAGAAAATCATATTATTGATATAAGTTCCGAGATAATTTCCACATCACAGAATATTTTTGAAAAGAACAAGAGCAGGATTGAAGCTTCAGCAATCAAATTATTTCCTCTGGCACGAATAATGATGTCGCATGTAAAAGATAAACTTTCGTCCGAAATAATTGAAGTAATAAATATTGGTAAGGAGTTTATCATCAGAGCCGGCCTCATTCCTTCAAATCAGAAATTGAGGCTTGCATCAGGTGCAAAATCCTTTTCTTCCGGGAAAGAAGTGACTCTCAGGAGGAATGGTCAAAGGCTTATCACCGGCACTGTTAATTGCCTGAATGTTTACGATGTAATGTTGAAGAATCTGGTGAATACTTTACAACTTCTGAATCCTGAAAACGTTCTTCAACGAGGATTCTCAATTACCTCAATTAATGGCAGGATAATTAAAAACAGTGATCAGATAAAGAAAGATGATCAAATTGATACACAACTGTTCGAAGGAACTCTGAGAAGCAGGGTGATTGAGAAGAAAGGGAGAAAGAAGACTAAGGGACTGAGAGACAAAAAGGACTAAATACTTAAAAACATGGCAAAAAAAGAATTTTCATTTAATAATGCAGTCCTAGAGATAGAGAATATTCTGCAAAATATTGAAAGTGGAGATCTGGATATTGATAAGCTTTCTGTTGAAGTAAAACGTGCCTCCGAACTGATAAAAGAATGTCAGAAAAAACTAAGATCAACCGAGGAGGAAATCAATAGTATATTTAAGGACCTTGTATAAAAGTAAATCAGGACTTAAGTCCTGATTTACTGATTTTCTACCCTAAACCTAAACCCATGAAAAAAACCCTTAAAACCTAAATTTACTAACTTCTATACGTTAAACGTTTATGAGATATAAATTGTTTCGCTTTTCGTAGTTTATTTAGTAAAACTATATTCATTTTTGATGAAATGGTCATTTTTCTACACCAAGTACATCCTTAAATGCGTTAACGAACGTTTCTTTTGGTAGTGCTCCCATTGCCATCTGAGGCTGACCCTTAGCAGGAACAAATAGAAATGAAGGAATGCTTCTTATACCAAAAACCGATGCAAGCTCCTGTTCTGCTTCAGTATCTACCTTAAAAACATTAATCTTACCATCGTAATCTTTCGAAAGTTCTTCAAGGACAGGAGCAACAACTTTGCATGGACCACACCAATCAGCATAAAAATCAATTATACATGGCTTTTCACCTTCAAATTTCCATTCCTTGTTTTTTTCATAATTGAATATTTTATTCAAAAATGTCTCTTTTGTAAGATGCTCTATCATATCATTTTTTTTAATAAACATATAGAAATCGTGTTTGTTTATTAATAGATCAAGCTTTGTGCCAATTAAGCGCATTTATCAATATTAGCCTATAATTGAGTATTAATTGTAACTTTGTCATGAATATTAAATAAATTGTCATATCTATATATGGATATATGTCTTAATGACAAAATCTTCGAAACACTTTCATCTGTAGTTACATCTGAAAATGTGCAAGCATATGTTATAGGAGGTTGGGTGAGGGATTGTCTTCTTAAAAGAGACCACCCCGACAAGGACATCGATATCGTTGTCATCGGCAGCGGAATTGAAATTGCACGGAAAACAGCAAAAAAATTGCATCCGGGAATAAAAGTAAGTGTCTTCAAGAACTTTGGAACTGCAATGTTCAGGAATCAGGATTATGAAATTGAATTTGTAGGTGCGAGGAAGGAGTCGTATGACAGAGGTTCAAGGAAACCTGTTGTTGAAGACGGGACTCTTGAAGATGATCAGAAAAGAAGGGATTTCACCATTAATACTCTGGCAATAAGTCTGAACAAAAAGACGTTTGGTGAGTTTTTAGATCCTTTTGGAGGCATAGATGACCTTAAGAAGAAAATAATAAAAACGCCTCTCGATCCCGACAAGACATTTTCAGATGATCCCTTAAGGATGATGAGAGCCATAAGGTTTGCCAGCCAGCTTAATTTTACAATTGAGGAAAACACCTTCAATTCAATAAAAGAAAATGCTGAGAGAATAAAAATTGTATCGGCTGAAAGAATAGTAACAGAACTTAATAAAATAATAATGTGTCCTCATCCTTCCAAAGGTTTCATTCTTCTTGATAAAGCCGATTTGCTCAGAATAATATTCCCGGAGCTTGATAATCTTAAAGGAGTTGAGACAAAAGAGGGGAAGGCACATAAGGACAATTTTCACCATTCATTAAAAGTTCTTGATAATATCAGTAAGAATACTGATAATCTGTGGCTCAGATGGGCCGCACTTCTACATGATATTGCCAAGCCAGTTACAAAGAAATATCTGCCTGACACAGGGTGGTCCTTTCATGGCCATGAGTTCATTGGTTCTAAAATGGTTCCGGATATTTTCAGAAAACTAAAACTTCCGTTGAATGAAAAAATGAAGTATGTTCAGAAAATAATTGACCTCCATCTCAGGCCAATAGCATTATCACAGGATCTGGTAACTGATTCAGCAATCAGAAGACTGCTTTTTGAAGCCGGCGATGACATTGACGATCTGATGATATTATGCGAAGCTGATATCACATCAAAGAATGAAGCAAAAAAAACAAAACACCTGGAAAACTTCAAACTTGTAAGGAATAAACTTAAAGAGATTGAAGATAAGGATGCCGTAAGAAATTTTCAACCTCCGGTTGATGGAAGTGAAATAATTATGACTTTTGGAATACAACCGGGTAAAAAGATTGGTGTTATTAAAAATGCCATCAGAGAAGCTATACTTGATGGTATAATCCCCAATGAACATGAAGCTGCAAGGAAACTGATGCTTGAAAAAGGTATTGAACTTGGTCTCACACCAATAGATAGTATCACCTGATTTTCAGATCAAGGAATACAGGCAGATGATCACTAAACCCTCCCTGATACTTATAGCCATGATATGTTGAGTATGGACTGAATCCCGGGTATTTAGGATCTCTTTTCAATAGAAAATCAGGTTTGAAAATCCTTAACAGATCCGGTTCAGTGTAAATTCCTTCCCTACAAAACAGAAGTCCCTTTGAAACAATTACCTGATCAATCATTTCCCATGTCCCCATATAACGATATGTCCCAAGGCCACTATCATCCAGCCTTTCAGAAAGATTTATCATGGTTTTACCTGAGTCGCTGGAACAAACAAGCGATCTAATAGCCTGATCATCAGTGGTAGAATTAAAGTCTCCTAAAACAATTATTTTTGCTCTGTAAGGGTTTCTCTCAACTAATGAATCAACTTTTTCTCTGACCATAGAGGCAATCATGAGCCGATAATTCTCCCCAGCCAATACTCCTCCTCTCCTCGAAGGCCAATGGTTTACAACAAGGTGAATTGTATCTGAACCAATTAAGATCTTAGTATAAAGGATACTTCTTGAATTAAAATCCTTTCGCTTTATTTCCGCCGGGATCCAGTACCTGTAATAAATAACATTTGCAATTTCTTTTCTATAAATAAGACAAACGTCTATACCTCTTCTATCGGGTGATTCCTCATGAATTATGCTGTAATTATATTTCAACAAATAAGTTCCGTAAATAAGATCTTCAAGTACTTTTCTGTTTTCTATCTCACAAAGTGCAATAACCGGAGGAGGCTCCCACTCCTCTGCCGCAATAATTGTTTTATAAAGTGAATTTGTCTTTTTCTTGTACCTTGTTAAGTTCCATCTCATTAACCCATCTGGCAGGAATCCATTATCATCTGTAAGAGAATCGTCATAGATATCAAAGAAGTTTTCAACATTATAAAACATGATCCTGATCGGTTGAGATGGCACAACCTGGGAGTATCCTGATTTGAAATTAAGAGTTAGCAGCAAGAGAATAAATGATATTTCCGGAAGAATTCCTCCTGACATAAATTTTCCTGAAAAAAGGAAGCTGATATAAAATCAGCTTCTTTATTTGTTTTTAATTATTAATATGCATTTATCCAGCGGTATCTTCTGGCGCTCTCTCCAAATTTGACTGCAAGTGAGAGTTCATGAGTTCCAAAACTTTGCGATCGGATATCTGTTAATGTAAAATCGAAGGCATAAGCAAAATAAAATCTGTCATATTTTAAACCTACCATAGCTATGATAGCATCACCGGTTCTCCAGGACACTCCTGCCCAATAGTCATCTTTATAATATGCCCTCGCGGTAAGATCCATCTGTGCCGACTTAAAAAACATATCTGAAGCTTTAATGAATGCAGATGGTTCAATAGTCCAATCCAATGATAATGGAAACTTAATGCCACCTGTCAGATAATAATTGCCAAGTTGAGTTGTTTTGTTTTTTGATGTATCAGCAATTAATAATGATCCTCTGAGTAAATTAGTCATCGCAAATCCGACATAGTACCTTGAAGTAGTGAAGCTCGCTCCAAAGCTGAAATCCGGGATAAAGACCGACCTGTCATATGAATTCAGCAATGGATCATCATGATTATTTAAAACCGCACCATTAATATTAACTGCAAATTGATAAGCGGTCATTGCAAGTCCAAAAGAAAGGTCATTCGGTATTCCCCCGGTTCGTCCCATTGAAATATGGTAAGCATATGCAAGAGAAAATCCGGTGCGATGCATAATACCATTGTTGTCATTGAATATATATCCACCCAGACCCACCTTACCTCCTTTGGTAGGTTTAACAATCTTCTTCCTTACCGCTGTGGATTTGGATATGAAACTATTTTTGAGGATACGGGTTTGAAAACTTGCAGCATAAGTGCTTGGTGCTCCCGACATTCCAACCCATTGCTCTCTAACCGTAAGATTAACAGTAGTATAGCCGTCGCGACCCGCAAATGACGGGTTAATCAGAAATCCGTTCATTATGTACTGGCTGTACATGGGGACCTGCTGTGAAAAGGCCGTTCCAAAACCTAAGCTGAGAACAATCGCCTGTAATATAATTCTTAGATACTTCATATAATATTCGAAATATAGTAATTATTATCTGATTATACTTATCACACCCGATCTGGGTTTAGATCCATCATTAAGATGCAGAACATAATGATATGAATCTGTCGGTAAGAGAGTCCCTTCAAATGTACCATTCCATGGGTTTGCAGCTAAGTTTTTACTATGGAATACAAGTTTACCCCACCTTGTAAAAACAAAGACTTCAGCATTCGGGAAAAGATCGATATTTTTAATCTGCCAGGTATCATTAACACCATCATTGTTTGGTGTTATAATAGTAGGTATTTCAATACACTTATCAGATGCTGTAATACCAACAACAACATCCAGTGAGGCAGCACATCCATTATTGTCAGTGACAACTACGCTGTAGGTTCCGCCAGCTATATTCTGACGTCCCGGGGTGATAACACCATCAGACCAAATCATATTGTAAGGCTGTGTCCCCCCAGTGATTGTGAGTGTTATTGAGCCGTCAGGAACATCAGGACAAGAAGCAGGTACTGGAGCACTGACAATTGAAATTGCTGCAGGTTCAACAATTGTTGCTGGTACGTTCGCCGTACATAAATTTGCATCCTGAACAGTTATTGTATACGTTGTACCGGCAAGATTGTTAAATGTACCAGAAACCTGGAATGTTCCACCATTCAGACTGTACATATACGGAGAAATTCCACCAGAACCGGTCACAGTAATCGAACCATCAGTCGATCCAAAACATGAAACATTAGTCTGACTTGTAATACTTCCGGATAGTACTGTTGCAGGCTGACTGATAGTCACTGGAACATCAAAAGTACAAAGATTTGCATCCTGAACTGTTACAGTAAATGAACCCGCCAATAGACTTCCAAAGATACCTGATGCCTGATAAGATCCAGCTCCCAATTTATACTGGTACGGTGATACTCCTCCTGATCCGACTATAGTCACATTTCCTGTATTACTACCAAAACAGAGAACATTAGTCTGAGAAGTAATCGATCCTCCCACAGATGAAGCAGGTTGGTTAATTGTAACACTTACATCAAATGTGCTTAGAACAGCATCTCTGATTGTTATAGTATAAGTACCGGCTGCTAAGGATCCAAATGTATCTGAAACCTGATAAGTTCCGGCATTCAGACTATAATCATAAGGAGGCACTCCACCTGAACCGGTTACTATAATACTTCCTGTTAAACTGCCAAAACAGGCAGCATCGGTTTTTGAAGCACTCCCCGATAATGTTGCTGCAGGTTGTGTTATAGTTACAGGAACATTGAATGTACAAAGGTTAATATCCTGCACAGTGACCGTATATGATCCGGCAGTAAGTGTTCCGAAGATACCAGAAGGCTGGTACACTCCCGATCCGATTTTGTATTGATATGGCGAAGTTCCACCAGCTCCGGCAACTACAATGCTGCCATCATTTCCTCCCGGAATAGAAACATTTGTCTGAGAGGTAACACTACCTGATAGTGCTGTAGCCGGTTCTGTAATAATTGCGCTGGCTGTTGCGGTACAACTGTTTCCATCAGCAACAGTTACAATATATGTACCTGCTGCAAGTCCAGTAGCAGTTACTGATGTCTGAACAGGTACCGTGTTCCATGAATAAGTATAAACACCTGTTCCACCAGCTGGCAAAGCTGTTGCTGTTCCGGTTGTTCCGCCGAAACATGCAACATTTACCTGCGAAGTAGTTACTGTCGGTAATGAATTAACTGTCATAGTAATCATATTCGAAGTAGCCGGACCACCAATCTGACATATCTCATTCGATGTCAGTACTACTGTTATAACATCACCATTGGCAGGGATATATGAATATGCAGGACTATCCGTGCCTACAGCTGTCGCACCATTATACCACTGGTATGCCGGTGTTGTCCCTCCATTAGTCGGGGTGGCTGTGAAGTTAACTGTTGTCCCGGCACACACCGGGTTAACATCAACGGTTATTGAAACACTAACAGGAAGAGCTATGGCAACAGTTATTGTTCCTGTTGTCGTTATCACTCCGCAACCACCTGTCAGGGTGACCGTATAAGTAAATGGTCCTGATGCTGTCGGAGTTCCACTGATAGTTACAACATTGGCAAGCCATGTGCCTGTTACTCCTGTCGGTAGTCCCGTCACTGTTGCTCCCGTTGCTCCTGTAGTTGCATAGGTGATATTTGTTATTGCAGTATTGATACATACCGTCTGTGCGTCTGCACCAACAGGAGAAGTGAGACTAACTGTATTATCCGCTGTTACCGTTATGGTTCCTGTTGTTGTTATTACTCCGCAACCGCCTGTCAGAGTGACCGTATAGGTAAATGGTCCTGATGCTGTCGGAGTTCCGCTGATAGTTACAACATTGGCAAGCCATGTGCCTGTTACTCCTGCCGGTAGTCCCGTCACTGTTGCTCCTGTTGCTCCCGTAGTTGCATAGGTGATATTTGTTATTGCCATATTGATACATACCGTCTGTGCATCTGTACCAACAGGAGAAGTGAAACTAACTGTATTATCCGCTGTTACCGTTATAGTTCCTGTCGTAGTTATTACTCCACAACCGCCTGTAAGTGTGACCGTATAAGTAAATGGTCCTGATGCTGTCGGAGTTCCACTGATTGTTACAACATTGGCAAGCCATGTGCCTGTTACTCCTGCAGGTAAGCCCGTCACTGTTGCCCCGGTTGCTCCCGTAGTTGCATAGGTGATACTGGTTATTGCAGTATTGATACATACCGTCTGTGCATCTGTACCAACAGGAGAAGTGAGACTAACTGTATTATCCGCTGTTACCGTTATGGTTCCT
>OCZT010003879.1_pt1 | contig 15236 bp, 16 predicted proteins | sample 1539031 | NCBI WGS metagenome assembly OCZT01 (sample SAMEA3539308, study PRJEB22396) | soil metagenome | biome: tundra; feature: field; material: soil | place: USA | collected 2010-05 | depth 0.15 m
CCGGACGAACTCATAAATCAATCGCAACTGGCAGGGGCAGCGGCTGTTGCCTGCAGCGCCCTTGTTAGGCTGATGGCTTCTTGTCATCGTCCTGTCTTTTCTCTACCAAAACGAATGGCGTAACATAAGGAAAAAGTACATAGCCAACCGCGAATACGAACAAAGTCCATAGCACCGCCAACATCCAAGAAATGTGATGATACCACGCCAGTAATAAAACCGGTGAAATCAAAACCACGGCAATAAAATCGGCTGTCCACTCCCAGAGCGACTGGGAACGATAGGTGCAACTGCACGCTTTACAACGGTGAGGAAGCGATGGCCCCAGAAAAAACAAAAGGCGCGGAATTTTGGTGCTACAACCGGGGCAAATGGCTCGATATTTCATAGCCTGTGCGAATCAACCTAACGATCCAAAGAGCCACGCCGGAAGAAAACACAAGTCCGCGAAGGCGGAACTGAAAGGGCCAACGGCGGTTGGCTCCGGCGACTTGTTAGGCGGCAATGTCAGAACTAAATCTCTCATAGCTTGCCAGCATCCTGCTGTTTGTTTGCTATCTTTTCTAGTGCGTCAGCCACTCGCTCATGTGCAGTCACGAGTCTGGTGAAAAGCACGACGACATAAACAATGACAGCTATCCAGATAAGTGTGAATACGAAAGCTAAAAATCCCCCAAAGTTGATCATATAGGTTTTGTGTGATTGTTGGTTTAAGTGTGCTGCCGCCTAACGTCCAGAGCTCAGGCACGCGGGACCAACCAGCATGAACCGCGAAGCGGAACTGGAGGCCCCATCCCGCGTTGCCTGCTGCAGCGATTTGTTAGACGGCTTCATCGTCATGCTTGGTCTTATCCTCATCAGGCTCAAACCAACTCCCAACGAACGGCACAAAGGTTATCATCAATCGCAAATCAAATAATGTGTGCTTTACAGCGGTGAGGAATAAACAATTCTCGTCAACCATGTGATGAACCGTCTTGAGGCTGAGCCACCAACTTCCCAATATCCAGCCCAGAGCCAAAGGAATGCCGATAAGTAAATCCTGTTGAGAATGTAGGAGCCAACACAGAAGCAAAAATGGAGGCGCGATGACAACCATCCAGAAGCCAAAAAGAAGCTTGGTCAGATATTTTTGTACAATAGGATGAATCATACGCAAATGCCGTCTAACTGGAGAACTGAGCGACGCGGGCGGCCCAGCGCGTCCGCATTGCCAACTGACGTGCCCCGCCCGCGTTCGCTCCAGTGGTTTTGTTAGGCGGCTGGTTTGTCATGGTTCAACTTGGATATGGACACTCAAATCTGCAAGGATCGCAAAATGATTATTTGCGGCGGCGGAAAAGCAGCAGGCCGTTCAGCCCGCCCACGGCAAGCAAGGCCAGCGTAGAGGGTTCGGGCACAAGGCCGACGGTCAGATTCACCGTCACGGCGGGGATAAATTCGGAGATTTGGGACTGATACGTTCCGGGGTTGAAGTCGGAATAATCAACCGGAATGAGCGCGGATTGAGTTCCGGGATTGTAGATGAGACGGTCCCCCAGGCGTGTGCCGGAAAGTGACACCAACAAACCAAAGCCATCATCGCTGCTACCCGCCGCGTTATAGGTGTAATACCCGCTGATGGGAATGACTCGACCGCCCATCGCATCGTAAAAATAACTCCCGTCGAGCGTCGGCAGGGATTGAGGCGTTCCGTCGACTAGATACGAATCAGCATAAATGCCTGGGGCGCTTATCGGCACTGCCATAAATGGGCCAGCACTCATCCAGCTTGCTCCCGGAGCAGCCGCCAAGTCGCCGGACACACTCCAAGTGACCAGCGAGTTCCCGCCACCCGCATCCGAGATAAAGTAGTTCCAAGTGGACTGCGCCTGGGTTGTGGTCACCGCACCTAGCATGAAGAGACCGCAGACGTAATTAGCGATGTTTGATTTCATAATTTTCATTGTGTGTGATAGCCGCCTAACGATCCAAAACTGAGCCACGGCCACTGGCGGCTGGCTCACGACTGCAATCTGGACTCTCAAATCTCATAGCTCAACCCAAATCTCAAGGGGCAGTGGCCGTTGGCTCCGGCGAGAGCTTGTGTGAAAACTCATTTTTCGACCATCCCATCCATCTGCTTGATTCATCAAAATGCGTCATAAGTCAAATGTGAGCGAAGTTTTTCCGAGTCCGAGAGTTTTCACACAGCCTCGCGATTTGTTAGGCGACGTTGTCATCTGGCAATCTGATATGTGCCGTTCAGATAATATGGCGCGTAACCTTGCACAGCGCCGCTCGGAAGAACATGAGGCTGCTCTAGCTGGACTGTCATCGCGCCATTATCGAAGGAAATCGTCCCTCTCATATCCTTGATGGCAAGGTCTCTCGCGCCCTCGTCAGTCGTAACTATTACTTGGTCGGCACTTGCCGTCTGCTCGATGGATTTAAGATAGAGCCAATTAGTGGCATAGCCCGTCGTCGAACGAAAAGATGAACTGCTGAGACATGGGCCACCGGATGTCGTAACACTGTATCGTAACTGCACTTCGTAGCTGCCATCGGCCAGCTTCTTCGCGTTTGCGACGTGCTCAATCACGGGAGGCACACTCTTGTCGCAGCCGGCGATCAGAAGGCTGCAAACTACCAAAATCAATGTGCTCAATTTGTTCATACACGCGCTCGTCGCCTAACTGTTATTCAACAACTACCGGTTCGTTGATTCAAACCAATTCTTTTGCCAAATTCAAATGTTTTAACTCGTTCATAATTAACAAAACGTTGCCTGATTAAACGACTGCCGGTTCGTTGATTCAAACTAAATCCCAACCCCACGATGACCAAACGATGACTCGGATCTTCACGCCATCTCCTCTCTACTACCCAGCCCAAAGAAATCAAGGGGGGTCGATGCGCCTCATTTTTCAGGCAAAATGAGGGGTCAGAATTCATAACTAGGCCAATATCAACCACTTAATTTTTAATTTTGTCTGTTACGCAGACAATTTTAGGTAATTTTCCATCCCTTTCCATCCTGATTTAGTGGCAGTGTGGCGGTCTATTTCCCACTTTCTCGACCCATAAAATAATACCATACTCTTTTTTAAGCTGAGGAAGTAGGAAACTTGCCTCCACACTGCCACTAGATTTGTAAAAGTCGTGTTGATTTTGAGGGGTGGAGGGGGTAGGGTAATTGGATTAGGGTGGAAGGGTGGAACCAAATACCCAATCCAAACAAAAAAATTGATGATTTTGTAGTAGTGAGAAAGGGAGATGTATTTTATGGGTGGTTGGATTGGATAACTGGTTCCACCCTTCCACCCTGATTTTTGTGGGGAGAGGGTGGTTGTTCTGGCTGGTCAATGGCAATCAAGTTTTTGCCGCGTCAGAGGTCTTGGAACTCACCAAAGACCGGGCCTGGCTGGTGAAAGTAACGAATGCCGTCAATCAGCACTGGCACAAGCAGAATGCTCGCAAAAAAATCGTTCTGGCAATAGTTCACTGAACTGTCAATCTTCGTTGCTCGGTTTATCCACGGTGGCGGTCAGTTAACCGGCAGAGGCACATTTTCATAACTGTTTCCTGGCGGGAATAATTTAGAAAGATACATATCGAAAGGTATTTTCGCTTCTGCTTCAAATTGTTGTTTAAGTTCTTGAGAAGCATCGAGGTTGAAAGTTTGAGCATACCATGTTAAGAAAAAAAGACTTGGCAAAAATGTTCGCCCATTGCCACCCATGTCCCTAGTAAAATAATCGGTTCCATGTTTTAAAATATCTCCTCGAACATTATATCCCTTAATTGGATGTGCGTTGCTTCCAATCCACGGGTGATCGTGTTTATCAATTTCAAATACCGCATTCAAACTCCAATCAGTGAACCAAATTAAGGATTCCGTTTTCCACCATGGTGAATGTGTTCCTTTCAGAATTATATTTGTTGAATTTGTTTTATCACCGAACATTACCATTAAATTTACGTAGTCTCTCAAAACGGGGTAGCGCTTTGCTTTGCTCAAAAGGTGTTTTTCTACATCTGTATCACTGGTATTAGTTGAAAGTGTCGGAACTTCCTTTTGAAGGAAATCTATAAAATCAAGCATGCGAACTGAATAGGGGTCTGATTGCAGCTCATGTTTTCGTGCTAGCGATGAATCTATAAATTGGATCAAGGGTATTGCCTTTTTTGCCTCTTCACCAATATTTGCAAGAACAATGATTGGTTCTGAATTATTTGCACGGATATTATAAATCCCTTGTTTGATAAACTTTTCGTGAACTAAATATTTAATGAAATGCAACTCTGCCGTAGAATAGTTTGTTGATTGCAAAGATTTCAGCAGTTCATCATACGACTTTTCCTTTAGGCTTTTTTTCAACGCGTCAGTATAAAGATTTTGTTTAGCCTGCTCGTCTTCAATGTGTGGGATTGAGTTCAATGTGGAAACTCGATCAAAGAACATTGTGGACCAACTCCAATTTTCGTAACCACCCAACAACATCCCACGCAACCAATTTACCAGCGGGTCTTTCGCCGAAAAACGGGGGTCGTTTTGGGATTGCAAAAATAAATCGTAAGCATTGTGTAATAGCGGCAATGACTGCAGTTCGCCAACATTACCTATAAGAGATAATTCAGTGACGAAATACTTTAATACAGCCAAGCGTGCACCTTCCAAATTTTGTGCCGGCACAACTATAGTTGCACTGTCTAATCCATTTAGCGCCTCTTCGGTTTTCCCTGCTGCAAAAAATTCTAGTGTTCGATCCAATAAAGCTGCGTAAATTAAAATAGAAATATCTTGTCCATTTTGGACTTGAACAGCATCCCATGGAATCGTGTCCGGGTATTGAATATACGCAAAATCTATTAATGGCTGAGTGCCCCAAAAAAAATAAAATTTAAAATTATTCAGCGTTTTATTAATTTCTAAATTTAATTTTTCTGGTTTTACCATATCTAACTCAATCCCCTGACCTACGAAAACCGAAGGAAAATAAACATTCTTTTTGGGGGGAAACTCGCCAGGCTCACCCAAATTAAAAATAAACCCCTTGAAAACAGGTAAACTATAAAAGCTGTCTTTGCCGTGTTCGGTTTTTTCCAAAACACGGAAGCTGTCCGGGAATATTTTCCTTAAGATTGGAGTGATGCTTTGTCGGATTAAATCCTTATCTAAAACCAATATGATACTCCCGATAGTCTTTCCACCACTTTCCAAGAAACGAATCTTTGATTTCAATGGGTTATTGCTTGCTAGTACCGCGATATAAACCGGCTTCGGAGCAACGATAAATGGACAGATGGCAGCAAAAAGAAACATCACGACAATCACCGCCCAAAACCTTAAAGCAATTGATCTCGATCTTTTTGCTTTGATTAGTTTTGTGGAAAGCCAAATCGAAACGAGTAAAACAACAACGTCAACAATTATTGACCGCAAAGTGAGTGGAGAAAGGAGTAATACCACAACCAAGCCGAAAAACCCAAAAATAGCCTTTTCCAACCAATTCCCAAAAATGGTTCCTACAGGCTGATAAAGCGATTCAGATTCTTTCATGGCATTCTTCAGTTGGCCGAAGACCTCGTTTTTTTTATTTTGCCCGCTCACGTGCAAATTCTAACCAAACAATCGGATAGCGAACAAGACAAGGTTTAATAACGCTCATCAGAGGTAGCCATTGGCAGAGGTACGATCACGGAAGCAAATGCCATTCGCTTTTCATATTCTTCCAATGGCGGCAGAATAACCTGTGCCTTCTTCGCATAGGCCCGGTGGATGGCCTGGCTGTTATGTCCCAATGCAATCTGCGCGAATCGTTCGGGATAACCGCACGTTTTTGCCCGTGCAGACTGGTTTGTTTGCGGGTGGTCGTGTCCTCGCAATAGAAAACGTCTGCGCGTCGAAACAGAATAAACCGTTGTTTCATAATGATGCCTTACCCATGTCGCCTAAAAAAGGCTGAAGAATGTTTTTGCGTATCGGGGACAGGTCATTCAACTGCCCAAACCAGCCGAATAAAACGACGCCGGAATTTTTTCTGGTGATCTGGGATTCAGACTGGCGGATGAAATTTTGCTGCACTGGAAACTGCATCTTGCTTGTTCAGAAAAATATTTGCTCGTTATTATTTCAGGACTTCAATCAGGAAAAAAAGGGAACCAGACCGGGAAAAATGGTGAATTATTGGTGAAATATTGAGGTCTCTGTTCTTACTTTAGTTCTTACTTTTCACTTTATGAACCTCAATATTCGCTAAAACCCCAACAAAACCGAGGTTGGAGCGGGTGAAGGGAATCGAACCCTCATCTCGTTTCCGCAAGGCAAAACGCACAAAACCCTTTATTATCAGCATAGCTAAACATGGTTGACATGGGTGGACTTTAGCATTATCTTTAGCACTGTTATGGCAAGCGTTCATCAAAGACCCCGTTCACCCTACTGGCACGCATCCTACCTTGGACCGGATGGCCGGTGGATTCTCCGCAGCACCAAACAGACAGCCCGCCAATCCGCCTTGGCCGTGGCAATGGAATACGAGCGGGCATCCAAACTCGCCCGGCGCGGCGAACTGGTGGAAGCCCAGGCCCGCGAAGTCCTGAAGGACATAATGAAGAGGGCGGACATGGGCGAAACCTTGCAAACCGTGTCCATCAAATCGCATTTCGACAGTTGGCTTGAAAGCAAGTCGGCGCGCAAGTCCAAAGGCACGGGGGAACGCTACGGCGTGGCCGTGGAAGAGTTTTTGAAGACGATGGGCAAGCGTGCCAACAAAAACCTTACAAGCCTCACAGCGGCGGACGTGCAACGCTTTTTAGACCATCGCACGGCCAAGGGACTTGCACCCAAAACCGTGAATGTGGACGTGAAAATTATTCGCGGGGCATTGAACGCGGCCCGGCGGCAAGGTTTGATTCCGACCAATCCCGCCGAAGCCGTGGAATTGCCCGAAGCCATTGGCATGGAACGCGGGACGTTCACGCCAGCGGAAGTGAAGATACTCGTGGACACGGCGGATGGCGAATGGAAGTTGTTAATCATGCTCGCCTATTTCACGGGGGCGCGGCTTTCCGATTGCTGCCGGATGCAATGGGAAGGCGTGGACTTGACCGAAGAAACCCTGACTTACACGCAAATCAAGACCGGGTCTAAAGTGACCGCCCCGTTTCACCCTGACTTGCTGGCGCGATTGAACAAGCTGGCAGCGACAGACAAGCCGGAAGTGTTCATCCTGCCGCACATGGCGAATTTGCGGCCCGGTGGACGGCACGGGCTTTCCGAAACCTTCAAAAACATCATGCGGAAGGCGGGCGTGGATTCGCAGACGGTGAAGGGCGCGGGCAATCAGATGTTTTCCCGCCGTTCATTCCATGCCCTGCGCCATAGCTTCACTTCCGCGCTTGCCAATCAAAACGTGTCCGCTGAATTGCGGATGAAACTTACCGGCCACAAAACGGAAGGCGAGCATAGCAAATACACGCATCTCGAAATGGACAATCTCCGCGCCGCCGTCAAAAAAATCCCGTCCCTTGGTTCAAAATGAAAAAGACAAAACCCCGAAAAACACTTGCGAAGGAAATTAAAAAAACTGCGCAAGGAGACGGTTTGCCCCATGCATACGAAGCTTTCCAATTGGCAACTTTTGGTCGCCCACTTACAGATTTCGAAGAACTATTCAGGATGTATTACAGCGCAAAGGCAGCGATAAATAAACCACCAGAGTCGCGCAAGCTTTGGAAAATTGAAATGACAATCAACCGTCCCGGCATTGAGGAATTTAAGATTAACATTGGGACAATCTTGAGAACGAATCTCGCTTATAGCAAAGTCATGCTGAACCAAATATTCATGTCGGCGATGGACGCTCAGGACTTTCAAACAATCCAAGAACTTGCAAATGCGGTTAGATTTTTGAAAGACATTAAATATCCTTCTACTACCGCCGCTGATCCAGACCGTGAGAATTTGCTGTCACTAAAACTCTACATTCAAGCCGGGGGAAAAATAATGACACTGCGTGAGGTTGCGGAGTATCTGAAAAAAGCAAATACTTCTATTTCACTTTATTCCCCCGAGGACGGTTTTTCAGCCTTGCGAAGAAAATGCCACGAGATAAACCTGCCCCTCGCCCCATCAAGAAAAATAAGCAAAAAGTAGTTCTTCCACGTCTTACCCAAATTCATCGGCATAGTGTAAAACATTATCAGCAGCGTAGGTCAACACAGCTAACACTGTTGGCTTCGCAAAACTGATAATGAAAACAAATCAAAACGGCACAACTGCCCCGGCCACCAACCCGGATACGCTGGCTCACAACACAAGGCCCGTGCCTGCCAAGGCGCGGGAGTTACTTCAAGACCAAGCCAACGGTCTACCCGTCTGGATTCGCCCTCCCAAGATCGGCGTGGAATTTTATACGGGCTTCAGCCGCGCCAAACTTTACGAAGGCGCTGGCAAAGGACACTTCCGTAGCGTGTCCATTCGTCAACCCGGCCAAGTAAAAGGCACGCGGCTATTCAATCTTCAATCCATTTTGGAGTTTATCGAAAAGTGTGAACAGGCCGCCGAAACACCGGACCCGAACGTGACGTTGAAGGCAGGCGACGGGAACAATAATTAGTATGCCAGTCTCATCCATCGCATCGTCTCTCGCTCCACGCCTGCAATGGCCCGAAGTTGACGAACCGCTCCGCGCCAGCGTCATCGATGACGTTGACGGTGGCCTTGTTGACCTTTGGGAATTGTCGCCCGTTCGGATAGAGGACAACGAGCAACACACCGAGGCAATCATTGATCGGTTGTTCCCCGGCAATCCTTTGCTTTGTGCCGGGCGAAACCGTTACCGATTCGACACCAAGCCCCGCGAAGATTGGCGTGGTGGATTGGCCGAGAGGCAGTTGATCGTGCCGTCGCCCATGTCGGCCATCCGGGGTATAACCAAGACCGGCCAGCGGTCAAAACACACGTTGGAAAACACCGGGCCACGCCGGTTTCTGGTTTGCGAATTTGATACTGGCACCATTGATGACCATGCCGCGCTGCTCATTCACCTTGCCGGATACGCGCCGCTTGTCCTCGCCGTCCATTCCGGCGGCAAATCCCTACACGGCTGGTTTTACGTCCACGGCCAACCTGCCCCCAAGGTGGAACGGTTCTTCCGCTACGCCGTTTCGCTTGGCGCAGATCGGGCGACGTGGACGCGCTCGCAATTCGTGCGGATACCCGATGGCGTCCGGGATACCGGGCAACGTCAGGCGGTTTATTTCTTCAATCCCGCACCAGTGGAACAAATCGCGTGAGAACGTTGCTTGCAACCAACCTGTTAGACGTGCCGGATGTTCCTTCTCCTGCTCGTGATGAACCAACCCCACCCCCCACCCCCCGTCATCAGTATCATTCTGTCTCTGTCTGTCCGTTAAATTCCATTCCCTCTGTTTCTGTCTGTCCGGTGGACGTGGAATCGCACGTCAAGACGGTTGAACAGGCGCTTGCGGTAGCTGCTCCGTTGCGGGAACGAAACGACTCTCGCCTGTTCCTGCTCGCCCGTGCGCTGCTCGCTGTGGAAGCGCACACCGGGCGCACGTTGAATCCTGCTGAATTGCTGGATGCGTTTAACCGCTGGCATGATACCGGATTGCAGACGGGCCAGCTAGACCCAGCCAAGACGCGTGAGGACTATATGACCAAGTTTATGAGTTCAAAATCCAAAGCTAGGAAACCGCTTGGCCCCATCCTTGACTTCGAGGCGGTGATTGCCGAGTTGAACACCAAACCACTACCACCGGAAGCCGATTTCTTTGAGAGCGACCCGCCCCGGCGCTTGGTTGGCCTGTGCAAGCTCTTGCAGGAGCATGCCGGAGATGCGCCGTTCTTTCTGGCATGCCGGAAAGCCGCGCTTGCCATCGGTTTGCAACACACAGAAGCTGCCACCTATCTTTCTAGCTTTGTTGGTCTCGGCCTGCTCACGGAAATTTCCAAGGGTAAAGGTTTCCGGGCATCGCGCTATCGGTTCAACTCGCAACCCACCACGCCAAATCCTACAGGTTGAATCCATGAACACACCAAACCAACCACCAATCCGCCCCCCAAAGGCGTGATTCTCGCACCCCGTGCCACGACGGGGCGGTTTTCTGGCTGGTCGGCACAAATATGCGTTCTTGGCGGACAAACGCGAAAATCGGCATCAGGGGCGCGCCGTGCAACCTGCGTCACGGCGCTGGCGCGCTTGCCCGGCGTTCATGGGCGGTTCACCATGCGACCGTGCAACCGTCACCGCAACCGCACCCGACGCCGCCCACCGTCCGACACATCCCCGCACTCACCCGTCGTCAGGCGATGGATTGGAGCCTCGTCCTTGCCAGTCAGGGAATCGAACACATCGTTGACCGGGACGAAGCCACCGGCTGGACGCTGTCCGTTACGGTGGGAGACTATGAGAAAGCGCTCACCCAAATCCGACAATACCGCTTGGAAAACCGACACTGGCGGTGGCGACGACCGGTCTTCCAGCCGGGCTTGTATTTCGACTGGAGCAGCCTCGCTTGGGTCTTACTGAACATTTTTTTCTATTGGTGGAGCGAAGCCCGCGCCGATCTGCGGATGACGGGTATTATGGATGGAGCCGCGCTGGCGCATGGCGAATGGTGGCGTTTGTTCACCGCCACATGGTTGCACGCCGACCTCGCGCATCTGGCGATGAACGCCATTTTCGGGTTTCTATTCTTAGGGCTGGTCATGGGTCGTTACGGCCCGGGCGTGGGTGTGCTCGCCGCCTACCTTGCGGGGGTGGGCGGCAACGTCACCTCATGGTTGGTTTATGGCGACTCCCATCGCGGCCTCGGGGCGTCGGGCGTGGTAATGGGCGCGCTGGGTTTGCTCACCATCCAATCGGTGGCACTTCTGAAACGGCGAAATGCCAATACTTTCAGGCTGTTTGCCAGCGGCATTTTCGCCGGGTTGCTTCTGTTCGTGTTTCTGGGTGTAAGTCTGGAGTCGGACGTGGTCGCCCACCTTGGCGGGTTCATCACCGGCCTACTCCTCGGTTCGCTTTTGGCGCTCGCACCCCGTCTCACCGACCGGCCACGGGTCAATCTCGCCGCCGGGATTCTGTTCGCAGCCCTCGTCGTTCTGCCGTGGTGGTGGGGTCTTAGCCGTCACGAAGGAGGCCAGTCAAATCGAGACGAAACACTCCGACTTGCCGCACGGAATCGTCAGCCGTCGGACGCCAATGCAGCTCAAGATACAGAGGGCACTCCGATAGCGCAGCGTGTCAGCAGCGTTGCTGCGCGATAAAAGCCATAAGAGACTCGGAATAAACACCGATGGCTCGGCAATTCCCCTTCGGGGTGAATTTTTGGAGTAGGCCGCGCCTGCAAAGTAGGTCAACGTAGCGCGGCGTCTTGTTACCCAACATTTTCGCCGTTTCTTCGCGGCTGTAGATTCTCGGCTCATGGCCGTTGCCAAATTGCACTGATGATGAATTTTGCGCTGGCGCTTGGATTTGCAGACCAGAAATCAATTGCTCCAGATTTTTTGGATCAATCGCGAGCTGGCCAGTGATATTGAGGTTGAGGGTGATTTGGGATGGGGTGATCATTTTGATATTGAGGAAAGTAATCCCCGTTGTGTTGAGCCGGCGTTGATTGAGCGGAATTCTTTTCAAAAGCCGTGGTGGGCGATTGAACAAAAAGGCACTCCGTCATAAACAGAGTGCCTTTGAAAATGTGAGCCAGTTTTACTTCGTGCCGAGGATGGCGTCCTTGGCCGCCTTGGCCACGCGGAATTTCACGACGCGCTTGGCTTTGATCTGGATGGTTTCACCGGTGGCTGGGTTGCGTCCGATGCGCGCCTTGCGATTGACCAGCACCAGCTTGCCGAGGCCCGGCAGCGTGAAGGTGTTCTGGGCGTTCTTGTAGGCGAGTTCGGCGATGAATTCGAGAATCTCCACCGCCGCTTTCTTGGTGATGTTGCTTTTGGTTGCGAGTTCAGTTGCTATTTCAGATTTGCTCAGGGCTTTTGCCATAATTCGATCAGTTCGTTTTGGTTGTTAATAATTGTTGTTGACCGGCGCATTAAAGCGGCTCAAGAGCCACGCGCCAAGAAAAAACCATATTTTTATTGAGGAAAATGCGCATTTTCGTAGGGTGCAGTTAACTCAAGGCGTCTGAAGACGGTAAAGCAGTCCCGAAAACCTCTGCTCGGTTTTGTTGTTCCTCACCGCGAGCGCGAGCGCCTTGCGTTGGCCGATGAGGACGACCAGTTTTTTACCACGGGTGATCCCGGTGTAAACCAGGTTGCGCTGCAAGAGCAGGTATTGCTGCATCGCCAAGGGTGTCACGACGGCCGGAAATTCCGAGCCCTGTGATTTGTGGATCGTAATCGCGTACGCCAGCGAAAGTTCGTCCAGTTCGCCGAAATCGTAAACCACCTCGCGCTGATCGAACCGGATCGTGACCTCGCGCTCCACCGGATCAATCTTCACAATCTGGCCGATGTCCCCATTGAAAACGTCTTTGTCGTAGTCGTTTTCCGTCTGGATCACCTTGTCGCGTAAACGGAACTGCCAGCCGAACTTTTCCACGGAGGGTTCGTCGGTGCGGGCCGGGTTCAATTCATTCTGGAGCCGCACGTTGAGTTCGCGGATGCCGAGCGAACCCCGGTTCATCGGGCAGAGCACCTGAATGTCGCGGATGGGATCGAGCCGGAACTTGGCTGGGATGCGCGTCTTGACCATCTCCACCAGCATCGCCGCAATCTGATCCGGATCGTCCCGCTCGATGAAGAAGAAATCCGACTCACCGCCCTTGGCCGAAACTTCCGGCATCTGGCCTTCATTGATCCGGTGGGCGTTGATGATGATCCGGCTGTGCGCGGCTTGCCGGAACACCTCGGTCAGGCGCACCACTGGCACAACTTTGCTTTCAATCACGTGCTGCAGCACCATGCCCGGCCCTACGGACGGCAACTGGTCAATGTCACCCACCAAGAGCAGGCTGGCCTTTGGCGGCAGGGCGCGAAGCAGGTTTGCCATGAGCGTCACATCCACCATCGAGGTTTCGTCTACGACCAGAAGGTCGCAGTCCAAGGGCTTTGCTTCATTCCGGCCAAAGCCGCCCGTGGCGGGCTGGACTTCGAGTAGGCGGTGGATGGTTTTGGCCTCGACGCCGGTCGTTTCCGTCAGGCGCTTGGCTGCCCTGCCGGTGGGCGCACACAGGAGGCAACGCACTTTCTTGGCCCGCAGGATCAGCAGGATGGCGTTGACCAGAGTGGTCTTGCCCACGCCGGGCCCACCGGTGATGACCAGCGCCCGGCTCGACAGGGCCAGCTTGAGCGCGTTGCACTGGCTGGGTGCGAGCTCCTTGCCGATCTTTTCCTGACACCAGACGATGGCCTTGTCGAAATCAATGGCCGGGAACGCGGACGGCAAATTGGCGAGGCTTCTGACCCGGCCTGCGATGATTTCTTCGGCGCGTTTCAGGTGCGGCAAAAAGATGAGTTTCTGACCGTTGATCGTTTCCTTGACCAGATCTTTGCTGGCCAAGGTGCGCTCCAAAGCCTCGGTCACGATCTTGTCATCCACAAGCAGTAGCTTCCCAGCCTTGTCTTTGAGCAGTTCCACCGGCAGGGCGCAATGACCCTCGCCGGTCGCCTCAATTAGCACGTGACCCAGTCCGGCGCAGGCCCGGATCAGTGAATCGACCGGGATGCCGATCTTTTGGGCAATCTGGTCGGCGGTCTTGAAACCGATGCCGTGGATGTCCTTGGCAAGGGCATAGGGGTTGTCGCGCACTTTCTCGATGGCGTCTTCGCCGTAAGTCTTGTAAATGCGCACCGCCCGGCTGGTGCTGACGCCGTTGGAATGAAGGAACACCATGATCTGGCGGATAGCCTTCTGTTCCGCCCACGCGTCTTTGATCCGCTTGCGGCGCTTGGGGCCGATGCCCTCGATTTCCTCCAGTCGTGCGGACTGCGTCTCAATCACGTCGAAAATCTGCTCGCCAAATTTCTCCACCAGCTTTTTGGCATAGACTGGGCCGATGCCCTTGACCATGCCGCTGCCCAGATATTTCTCGATGCCTTCTTTGGTAGTGGGCGCGGTGCTGTTCAACATCTCGGCCCGGAATTGGAGGCCAAACTCCCGATCCTGCACCCAGCGACCCTCAGCCGTGACCCATTCACCGGCACTCACCGATGGCAGGGAGCCAACGATGGTGACCAGATCGCGGTGGCCCTTGGCTTTGACCTTTAGCACCGCGAAACCGTTCTCTTCGTTGAAGAAGGTCACACGCTCGATCAGGCCGGTAAAACTTTCGGTATGCTTTGCTGATGGTTGGTTTTGCAACCCGAAGATTCTGCGAAGGTGCACTGTGCTTGGCAAGCAGGCCATGCATCACGGTTACCAATGAAAGCCACCCAAAAAAAGACACGATTTTAGTGCCCCCGCCGCGACGGGGGCGATTTGATTGGCCAGTCGGCAACTTCATGCGTCCTCGGCAGAAAAACGCAGGATCGTGGCAACAGCGGCGCGCCGTCGGCCAACGTCGCCGGTGATGGCGGTGGTCATGGCCAACCTGCCGCAAACTGTCCAACCAGCTACAACGTCTCCGCCGTCGCAATGGCTTTGAACTCGGAAAAAATGTCGGGATGATTCACCTTCATGTATGCGGCGATTTTGGCGTTCCCCAAAAGTTTTTTGATATACCCTCGCGCTAACGTCAGGTTGAACGCTCTCTCTCCGTAAGCTTTTTCGGCAGCCTTGATTTTCCGTTGTTGTGATTTTATTTCCCGTTCCATGCGGGCATTGAAATCGGGCTTTTCAATTTGTTTCATAGCTTTGAATCATTTCCCGGCTTTACGCAGGGCCATACATCCTTTTTATCACGCTATGGTGATTGCGGCAAAGAAATCTTGTAACGCAACTACCCGGTCATCGGCTCACTGTCGGACTTGGGGCGTGGAAGTGCCTCATAATTTCAATTCCCCGTCAGTTTGGTATCTGCATGGGAATGTTCTTCCAAAGCCTTAAATTCCAGCCCTTCAATTTCTTGGATTGTCGAACCGGCGATGCCTTGAAGGTCGCCATACATGCCGACGGTGGACTGCATGACACGCTCAATCTGCTCCTCACGCTTTGCCCACTGTTTCAAAATGACCTTTCTCTCTTTGTCGAGGTCTTCCTTCATGGAGCCGAAAGCTTCCACGATGGCTTGCACCCGCTGCCGGAAGCGCGGGCCGGTGAGATATTGATAAACCA
>OCZT010003880.1_pt1 | contig 15235 bp, 15 predicted proteins | sample 1539031 | NCBI WGS metagenome assembly OCZT01 (sample SAMEA3539308, study PRJEB22396) | soil metagenome | biome: tundra; feature: field; material: soil | place: USA | collected 2010-05 | depth 0.15 m
TCTCATGGGATTCCTTGTCTTCGACTTCAAGCTGTTTCCAGAAAACGACGGGGCAAGCCTTTTCACCTTTGCGGACAGTGCCGCCAAGCTGCTGCGCCTGCCGGAATGTCAGCCAGTAGGCCGATTCGTAGCTCATGGCATGGAGCAGGAAGGTGTTAATGCCGCGATAGGCTTTCTTCGTAACCAGATTACGGGGCAAACCGGTTTGCACGTTCCACGGTTTCCGCCACGGCACGGTTCCCTTTTCCAGCATGGCAATGATGCGGTCGGTGATTTGCTCGTAAACAGTCTGGCGTTTCCCGTTCCCCCCTTCTTTAATCGTGATTGCGATCCGGTTCGTGAGCTTTGCAGTGTTGGTATTGTTAGTATTCATGTGCTTTTTTTTAATCGTGATTGCGCTCTCGGACTTTCGCCTTCAACCAAAGCGGAACCTCCAGCCATCCCCCGTGGGAGGAATCCCCGGAGGGCACCACGAAGCGGGCTGGCTGGTCTTGAGGTGAAGCTGAAAGGCGAAAGTCTGCGAGCGTAAGAATGGCACTGAATGCGTCCAGCGTTTCCCAGTTATTGAGCGGAGCGAACTAACCTTGGCAGTCTTGGGAGTTTATGCAGACATGAGCGGAACGGAGCGGAAGGTTGAACGCCAGCGAAGGGGAAAGGGCGCTGATCGCGTGAGGCCTGAAGCGCAATGGAGCGGTGTCGAAATAAATTCACCAAGTCTGCACCATCGGGAGAGCGCAAGTCTTGGCTGCTTACGCGGTGAAACCCGGAAGGCTGACAAGTCTTGCGCGAGGGGGAGTCAAATCGGTATGAATGGAAGCATGGCACGCGAGAAAATTGACCCATTGCTGAAAAAGCTGATTGCCGACCTGAACAAGGCCGGCTTCACAACAAATTCATCCTGCCAAGGCAAAACCTGCCAGGAAGATTATGAGGAAGACCGGCATTGCGAACACAGTTTCATATCGTTCACCGACGAAACAGTGCTGTCAAAACGTCGAGCCAAAGCGAGGAAGTTGGGCTTGTTTATTTACAATGGGGACGTTTCCATAACAGCTTTGTCAGGCCGCGAAACCAAGGCAGAAATCGTCTTCAAAAGGAATTTGAGCTTCGTCCCCAAAATGCGGGAGCTGTTCAAGCTTGGATGAGGATTCCAAAGGATAATTCCTTTGGCGCGGGTCTGGGGCGGCGTGAGGCCCAGCCGCAATGAAAAAGCCCGCGTTCCGGCAAAGGGACGCGGGCGGTGGTGGTTGCTGCGGTCAGTCCTCGTCGGCCATCATCAGCGTCAACGCGGGCTGCGGGTCGTCCATGTCGAGCGCGGAGCAAACCGCGATGAGCTTCACCAGCTTGGCGCGGTGCTTTGGTTTTGCTGGCTCTCGGCTATGGAATTTGCATCGGCCATTTTTTACATTCCGTTTTTTATTGACTCCTCTTTGCTTCAAAGCCGACAATTGCCGTCGCAAAGCACAAAACTTAAATCAGTGCAAATATTTTTTTCATATTTCGATCCGCAGAATTCTCGGAAGCTAATTTTTCCAGCGACCGGGTGCGGTTTTTTCACTTTTGTGATGGGGCTTTTTTTGGGGGGGAAACATTTTGCCTTCAAAAAAATTGCCGAAGCGGCGAAATGAACAAAAGGAACGTATGGGGCGCTCAATAATTTTTAACCCGCTGACGACTTCGAGACCGCTTGATATTAGGGGGACACCCCAAGCCAGTTCGAACAAATTGTCAAAAGCTGATTTGGAGTCCCGCCTTCGGCAGAAACGCTCTGCAAGTTATATTCGGACCATGACGCAGCTTGACGCGGGGTGCCACTACCAAGACCCCAGAGCCGTTGAAGCCTTGATCGCAGCGATTCAGCAGGAACTCCCGGAAGTCACCATTGATAAACTGCCCATCGGCATCGTTTCCCGTTGTTTTTTAGGCGAGGACTATGAAGTTCACACTTTGGATCGAACAGGTGGAATCATTCAACACTACCGGCGAAGTCAGTCGCTTCCACCCTTACTGGAACGAGCCCGCAGTTTGGCTCTGCATTCGGAATATCTGTTTGTGGAAGTTTATGTGGATTCCTTGGTGGCCGTCCGTTCAAATGGAGAAACATCATATATTAACCAATAAAAATTATGTCTGAAGAACTTACCATTAGTCGCGCCGACCTCAGCGCCATTGAGGGCGGTCTTGCGGCGCTAGGGACTGAGGTGGGGTCGCTGGCCCATTCAGTTAACCAGGTCGGCAACAAAGTTGAGGAAATGTCCGAAGAGGTTTCCTCGACGCAAAAAACTTTGGACAAACTCGCGGCGGATTTTGAAGCCTTTGTTCAGGCTGACCTGATGGCGAAAGAGCTTCAATTGGCGCAGACACGCATCATTGAAGTTCGTCAGCTTTTCGAGAAAGAATTTGGACAATATGATGAAGTCCGCAGGCTTACCAGCGGCATCCTCCAAGCCACGGACCTTGGGATTGTCCGATCCGACACAATCAAACGCCTGAGTGAGGAGAAAATGCTGACGTCTGTTCGCTACTGGCTTTGTCCCGGCCTTATATCACTCTCTGCATGGCTGTCTAATGATCGTCCACTTGCAGAAAAAGCGATGGTTGAAGCCGTTAAACGGGATGATAATAAAGCATCGCTTTACTTTGCCCTGATTTCGCGCCGGGGAAATCGCCGGCAGGCAAGTGCCGCATGGTTACAGCGTTTTTTTAGTCTCCAAGACCCAGTGGATTTGGATCGCGAATTAGTGGTTTTGATTGACGCAGTGGCGAGTGGCGTTTTTGGAGCAGAAGGACGCAGTTTATGTGCCAGACAGTTTGATATCTGGCTGAAAGAATTATCTGAGCGTGCCGGATTCACCGAACAGCAGCGTGATCGTTGGTCGCAGGCGTTGGCATCAAAAGAACCTTCCCTCCGCGCTGACGAATATCCGTATTTGCGGAAGTATTGCCCGATATGGGACCAACTCGACGCTTCCCTGCGCGGATCACGGTTACACAAGGCGCTTCATGCTTTTTTTGAAAATATATTCGCTGGGGAAATACCTTCTTCAGCGAGCCTCGCTGACGCTGTTGACGATATGTTGGACAAGCTTGTAACGGATTATGATAAAGATGAGTTGCCAATGCGGAGAGATCTGCAGTTGCTTGAATTTATCATTGCGGAAAAAGGTGATAAAGTTGCGGCCCAGCGCCGTTGTGATGTGGTCAAACAAGCTTTGGAGGCAAAGCAAAGTTTCACGCAGTTGATCACCAATGCTGCTATGCACCCGGAAATTGCGGGCGCGACCAAAGCAAGTCAACGTTTCGCTGTTGCCATGTCGCGTGATTGGATTGTCGCGGCACATGACGATTTGACCGCCAAAAACCGCGCCGGAGTTCCCCGCGAAATTCCCATCAAGATTGAATCTTGGGATGGCAAAACCCAGGCGGGAGAAAATGAAACGGAGCTTTTGGAATCAGTCAAATCTCACTGGGTAGCCGAAGAGGCGAAACGCATTGCCACCATTGTTTTGAGCCCGATCAACTGGGTAGCACTGGTGCTGGGCGGCCTCGTTACGGTTTATGGCTTGTGGAATAAGAGTCCGTTTCTCATTGTTGTCGGCCTTGCTGGGATAGGCTGGTATTTTTATGGAAAATGGAAACTCGACCAAACCAAAGTCCAAGTGCAAACACAATTTAACAATTTGCGCGAGACCAGCCCAAAAATTCTAAAGGCAGTCTTGGCTGAAGTCGTGGACTGGCGGAAAGACTATGCCGCTGGTGACGCCCAAGCTGATGAATTGCGAAAGTATTTTGGTTCAATTACCACCGAACAGCACATGTTGACCAGCTTTGATTCTGGCCGGTCTGTCCTAAACAAATAACCCGGAATATATTTATGCCTCCACAACCGATCCTTAACGCTGGTTCATCTGGAAATGCTGAAGTTTCGCAAAATGTGTCGCCACTGGCGAAGGAGTTTCCCGATTGGGATTTGATGCCACCAGCCATCCTTGTTCGGCGGAAGTCCGCTTCTTCGGGCGCACCGGCTTCGCCGGCACCAACGACTGCCGCACAACGACCTCCCCAGCTTTCGCCACAAGGAACACCTCTGCCACCGAAAATTGAGCCGAATGCAAAAACTGCTACTGGTGCTTGGGTATGCTCAAAGTGTGGTGAGAAGCAAGAGGAACAATTTGACGCCTGTTGGAAATGTCAGGCCCCACGCCCATAATTAAAACCCATGAATCCGCCAATCATTCAATAGCTGGCGAGACAACTTATGAAACCAACACATCTAGCGTATCTTCCAGATCAGTTTTGGAAAGATGGAATTAGCGATGGCTGTATGCGAATCACGCGCCGCTACCGTCTTGACCCATTAGACCAACATGGAGAGATGGGTGCAGCCGTCCGTGACTTACTCATGGGTAATGTTATGCCCGGCGAATTTGCAAAGCATTTGCGGGAGCGAATAAACAATGGCCAGCGTGATACTTTCCCGATTATTTCCGAAACGACGGCGGAACGGATTGCAAATGACATCAAGAAAGAGATACTTGCACCTATCAGTGAAATCTTGTTGGCTGCAAATCCAGGTTGGCAAACTTGGCTGTTACGGTAAATGCCAGGATTATTTTGACAGATGAATCCTCCGACAACATACGCTGAATGGGCTGCCAGTTGCGACCGCCTTTTGAAGGGCGATTGCGATGATGATACCCTTGCAGCGATGGAGGCGGGATCGCTAGAATGGACGAGCGGCGTGGCGGAACGAATCACGCGACGCATCCACGAGGTTTTTGATTCACGGCTCAAGTTGGCTGGCGAACATTTTCAGCGGGATACCCATCATGCACAAGGCCACGCCACCCTTCTGACCAATGCTCTTCTGGGCATCAGGAAAAAAATGATTCTGTTGGCCCGGTTGGCGGCTTTGCCCGCCTTGCCTGACATGGTTAAGCAAAGCCTGCAACAGTCATTGCAGCAATTCGCAGAACGAACCCAGAGTTCACTTGAGTCAAGCGCCCGCGCTGACCGCACTGGCAAGACACTTGATCTGGTAAAGCGCAATCGTATCTGCGTGCCGGACATTTCCAGCTTGCCTGGAAGGGACATTCCGTCTGGCCAGCCTGATTTCCCGACGACAAACAGAACCACCCAACCGCGACGAATCATCCTCACTTAAAAATTATGGCCGATGCAAATTCATGCCGACAAACGCTCGAACGCTACCTAAAAGCCCGAATACCGATTATTTCCGTGCGGACAACCGAGCGCGCCCGCGCATTGGAATTGTTAAGGGGGATTATTTCCAACCTGAATATTCCCGGCTTTGTTCACACTTTGTCGCAGGGGATGCGCGATTTGGTGACGAATCGCTCAATTAACGAGGATCGTTCTGTGCCAGGCGCACTGGATTTTGCCAGTCAGCAAATTAGCCAACGCCAAAATCTGACGTTTGTCCTTACCGAAGTCGCCGATATCGAGGACGACACGCCAACCGCGCGTCAATTTCAAGACGTTGTTATGCTGGCTGCGGAAAAAGGCGGCTGTTTGGTCATCATCACGTCCAAGCCAGTCTGGGGGCAGCTTCAGCGGCTGGGGATGACCATCACTCTTGATCTTCCATCGGAGGATGAGATGCGTGCCGTGATTCAAGATTTAATTTCGTCTTACAAGGGACAAATCACCATTGAATGGACCGAGAAAGAAGAACGGGAAGCAGCGGCTATTTTGGCCGGGGTCAGCAAAATTGAAGCGGAGAATGTCATCGCCACATTGGTGGCGAAAGGCGTTATTAAGAATTCGGATATGTCTGAATTGATTCATGCCAAAGACCGGATTTTCTCGGACATCTCTGGCGTGGAACGGGTCAAACTTGACGGCTTCGATGTAAGTGTCGGCGGTTTAGCTGGTCTGAAGGCTTGGTTGGATCGTGAACGGCCCCTCTTGACTGCTGACTTGCGTGAGCGTGGTATTCGTCCACCGCGCGGCTGTTTGCTGGTGGGTGTTCCCGGTTGCGGAAAATCCCTCTCCGCCAAGGCCATTGCCGCAACCTGGAATTTGCCACTCTACCGCCTCGATCTGGCAAACATTTACGGTCAATATGTTGGCCAGAGCGAGGGGCGACTCAAAGAAGCACTTGATTCAGCGGACCATGTCGCTCCGTGCGTGTTGTGGATTGACGAGATTGAAAAAGGGCTGGCTGGCGCTACTCAGGGGGGCGGCGATGGCGGCACTTCGTCCCGTATCGTGGGACATTTCCTATTCTGGTTGCAGGAATCACGGGCGCGGGTTTTTGTGGTCGCGACCGCCAACGACGTCTCACGCCTCCCTCCCGAATTACTTCGCCGTGGTCGTTTTGATGAACTGTTTTTTGTGGATCTTCCCACGCCCGAAGAACGGCGCGAAATCATAGCGATTTACATCAAGAGCGGTCTAAAACGCGAGTTTGAGCCGTCATTGCTGGATGAACTTGTGCAACTTTCTGAAGGTTTTGCTGGTTGCGATCTTCAGTCGGCCGTGCGAGAAGTTGTTAAGGAGGCATTTCGCAAGGGGGAAGCGGGGGATGCCAGCGCTACTCCCGAATTATTCCGCCGCAGTTTTCAGAATATAGTTCCGTTGTCCAAAACGAACCCGGAGAAAATTGAGGAAATTCGCGCTTGGGGACGTGACCGCGCAGTTTCAGCCTCCGGCCAGCCGATTGAACATTCAGGCGCACCTGTAAAAGGGCGTCGCGCGGTTCTGGTTTGAATCTAAAGGTTTTTTATGCCTGATAATACGACATCCTCACCGCCGCCGAATCCGGTCAGCAGCAACTTTTTTACTTCCAAACCGTTTATTATTTTGGTGCTGACTGCGCTGGCGCTTTGCGGAGGCATCATGTTTTTTCAATCACTAGCTGAAAAAACGACCCTTTCATTTGAATTCTCTCTTGATGGAAAAGGATTGCCGGCGGGCAAGGTTGCTGATGTTAAAGTGGATGGACAGCCGTTCACGAGCGGTAGCAAGATCAAAATCGGAAGGCATACGCTAACGGCTCAGTTAAAAGATGCGGAACCGGTTGAGAACCGTTATTGGGTTTTATTTGGGGCCAAGAATCTGGGGACTTTGCCGCTTGAATCGAGCAAAGGCTCTTTGCTGGTTTCTGTCACCCCCTCCCCAGCCACTGTTGTGGTTCAAAGAACTGGCCAGACTGTGAGCGAAGGGCCAGCTCCGCTTACCTTGGATAAACTGACCGTTGGAAACTACTCTTTGACGATTAAGCGGGGGGAATATGAGGAGAACCGGGCGGTGGTAATTCAACGCCAGCAGCGAACGGAGGAAAAGGTTGACCTGAATTTGGGAAATGTGAGTCTGTCATCTGATCCTGCCGATGCTGAATTTGACTTGTCAGGTTTTGACTTGTCAGGTAATGAACGGCACTGGCGGGGCAAGCTGCCCATGCACATTGACGATGTGCCTGCTGGGGATTACTCCGTAGTCGTCCATCGGGGCGAATATGCAGAAAGGCACCCCGTAAAAATCCAACGTCAGCAATTAACCGAGAGCAAAATTGAACTCAATTTAGGAAGCGTGAGTCTGTCATCTGATCCTGCCGATGCTGAATTTGACTTGTCAGGCAACGGACGGCATTGGCAGGGCAAGTTGCCGATGCGCATTGACGATGTGCCTGGCGGGAATTATTCATTCCTTGCTCGCAGAAAGGGATGGGAGCTTAGTGCGGACGTTCTCGTGAGCCGTGGCAGTATTGCGACCAATAAGACAGAATTCCAATATGGTTCAATCAATGTGACCAGTGAACCGACTGGATTGGCTGTTTCCACCAATGGCGTGGAAATTGGCAAAACGCCAACAACTCTCCGAGAATTAAAACCCGGACAATACGAGTTGATGATTTCGGATGGCGAAAACGATTTGATGACGAATGTTATCGTCGCTCCAAAAGAAGCGGCCAAACAAGCTTTCAAGCTCCGCTACGGGACAGTGCAACTGGCAAGCGCTCCGGCGGGCGCAACTGTAATCCGCAAAGGAAAGGAAGCAGGCAAGACGCCCTTGAAGCTTGAACGCATACCCGCTGGCGAAACTACAGTCGAATTACGGCTGGAGGGTTTTGTGACAACAAACTTCGCGGTTCATGTGGTCGAAGGTGAAACGGCGAACCTGACGGCCAAATTAATCAGCGAGCGGTATCTGGAAGCCATGAAGCAGGCGCGGACAGCTTTCGATTCAGAGAAATTCACCGAGTCAAAAAAACTTGTTGCCAGCGCCTTGGAGGCGGAACCCAATGACCCGTTAGCAATCCGTCTGCGCGACGAAGTTTTGCAAGCGGAAAAAAAGACGGAAGACGCTGTAAAGGAAGCCGAAAAGAAAGCTGAAGACGCCCGGAAAGAAGCTGAAGAGCGAGTTAACCGAGCGAACGAGGAAACGCGGCGTAAAGAGTTCGCAGAGCAAGCCGCACAGAAACGGAAGGCGTTTGAAGATTCGTTGTCAGGGATGGCCGAGAATGAGTTTTTTGAATTCCATACTCGTGAGTTTCCGTATTCCTTCGAAACAGTATGGCAAGCAGCCACCACTATTTTGACGCGGAAGGATAAAACAGCTACAGGCGATCGCAACACGGGTGTGCTTGCACAACGAATGCTCTATTCACCTAAAAAGGGCATTCTCAATGCACTTCTTGGTCCAGGTGATGACCGTTCTCACAGGGTGCTGATAACGCCCGTTGATCGTGAAATTACTCGAGTGGAACTGAAGTTGTTTAACTATGAATTGGTCGCACTCCCGGACCTCTATGCGCAGGAGAAGACCCAACAAGGTCAGCCATACAAATTCGTTCAAATCGGCAGTTTCACTTTTGGTTTGGTTCTCGACAAAGACCTTGTCCGGCGCAGAGCCGCAGAATTTTTTGATGAAGTTGAGAAAACAGTGCGGCCATCTGGTGTCGCGCCTGTCGCTCAGAATAGTTCCGAAAAGAAACCGAGTGTTCCTGATTCCCTTAATCAAGCCACCATTGAGGCACGCGAAGTATTGGAAAAAGTGATCGCTGCATACGGGGGCAAGGAAAGATTTCGCCGTGTTGCTGGGGACAAAACCGTGAAAGAGGGTGACCTGTACAGCGACGGTGTAAACAAAGTGAAATACTCGGTGATCAGTGAATACCGCAAGCCAGGCTATCTAAGGCAAGAGTATGTGATCAACAGAATATCGGGAAAGGAGTCCCAAGTCACGGAAGCAAATAACCAGATGGTCGTATCAACACGCAATGGCCGCGCCGTGCCACTTGATGAGCTTTCAAGACAGGAATGGATCAACCGCGCAAAAGAATCTCGCACACTGTTGGAGGAACTAGAAGATCCAAAATCAGTCGTGACCCTACTGCCACAGGAAGTTGAAAACGCCAGCACGGTTCGCGTGCGGTCATCAAATCCCGATGGAGATGAAACGATACATCACATTGATAAATCCTCTTGGCTAATCGTGAAGAGCGAAGGAGCTTCGGTTTTGAATTCCAAACGAGTCAAAGTCGTGACCGAGTTTTCCGATTTCATGGAATTCGATGGCATCAAGAAGGCGACGCATGAAGTTATCTATTACGACAACGTAAAGAAAGCAGACCTTAGACTTACTCAGTGTCGTTACTTTTTTACCGGGCCCGAATAAAGTTGTTTGACTTTGAATTGGTCTCAGACCCAAACCTCTAGCCCATATAGTCAAATGTTCTCTAAACCACTGTGATGCTATGCGCTGTGCGCAATGTGGGGAAAATAACCCAGATACGGCAACCGAATGTCAGATTTGCCATTCGCCAATGAAGTCCTATCGGCGGGTGATTCTTACCAATCCCTCACCGTCAGCCCCGGCAAATCCGTCAACTGGTATAGCTCCAACTTACTCATCTGCGCCGGCCATTGTTCCGCCAGCCGCTCCGCCGGCTTCTGCGCCAAAATCATCGCAAGCTGTTGCCAAGTCACCAGGCAAAGTTGCCGCCTCACCGCAGAATATTTCCACCGCGCCTCTGCCAAAGCGGAATCAAATTCAAGGGCGGGTGATCTTCGTCGGACAAGTGGAGCATCACCCGGCGAACTTTGATTGGTATGCTTTGGCTTCACGCTTTATGTGGTTTGGTTTGCTAATCCTTTCTCCATTTTTACTGCTGTATGCAATACTGGTCAAAACCGGAATCTTGACTGGTTTATTGATTGGTTTTGTTACCACTGGTGTTGGCGGTTTTTTCCTATTATGGCTTTTTAAGAAAAATCCATTTGCCTTCATTCAGACTTTTTTCATGTTCATTCAATCCGTGCTGATGGCATCATTATTTCGTCGTGGCCCGATGCAAACCGTCCCGGTGCGGACCTTGCGCATTCGGGATAAAACACAACAACAGGAGGTCAGTGTGACGATCCGGGGGCATTTTGGTTCGGGCGATATAATCATGGATGACGAAGTGACAATCTGGGGTTCATGGAGCAACGGAAATTTTGTTTTCGCTCGCGGGATAAATCAGCGCACGGGATCTCATATCATGCTGCGCACCCCTCGCTCAAAAAAACTATTTTGGATAACAGTTTTGATTTACGCCGTGATTATGTGCGCGATTTACGGCTCGGTTTCTGGTTTGTCAAAACAGCTTGGACACTGATTCATCGGAATCGCGATTAAATGAAAACCTTTAATATAAAAAAGACCATTGAATGGTTGGAGGCCAGTAATCTTGAATCCCAAAATCCGTTTCGTCCGTTACGCGGTGATTTGGATGCCGGTTTCAGCGCCCTTCAAGTGTCGGCATTGGCGCGTTTTTGGGATAATAAACAAATCAATTTGGGCACATTGGAGGATCAGTATCGGCGGCTGGTCGGAGGATTTCAAGCCAGTGCTACTACTTGGGGATTTCTGGTAATGTCCCATCCGGGCAAACTGTCTTTCTCATTTCTTTTACCCGGACAAGATTGCTTTTCGAAATGGTCCGGCTTGTTCCATGCCGTATTACCGGGATGCGAAATTTCTCCTGGAGCACCCATTTCAGAGCTGACCACCGGACTATTCGGTTTGGAACACGTCGTCGCCTTGACCGGAAATCCTTCACTGCCCCCCTCGTCCGTGAGCGAACCGGCTCAGTCGCTGCCCCGTGCTCGTTTGGAATCGGTGTTCCGGGCGCTTCATCACCAGCATTGGGCGTATCTGGTCATCGCCCGCCCTGTCCCCGAAGGGGAAGTTGAAAGCTCTAGTGCCAGGCTGGGCGAGGAAGAGCAGGAGTTGGTGAGTTCACATCTTCGCCGGGGCACGGCCGAGGAAAACAATAATCCAGCGGCAAAATATTGTTTGGAACTATTGCAATCTGCTCGCCAGAAATATGAAATCGGGCGGCGTGATGGCATGTGGGACACGCAAACTTATTTGTTTGCGGCTGACCAGACCCAATTGGCTCGTGGCATTCACGCCCTCTCTGGAGCGTTTGGTGGTCCGCATAGCCGTCCGCAACCCCTCCGCCTGCGCCAGTGTCAGGCGAGCGCCATTTCATCCGCTGCCGACCTTCCCGTGACCCGCTTGACCACGGAAGAGATTTCAACGCTTGCCTGCCTGCCTGCACAAGAGTTTGCCGGCTACCGTGTGAAGGATTATGTGCGCTTTGCGGTTGCGCCGCGCGTGCCGGATCAAATTGAGCGGGTTTCCTTGGGAATTATACTAGATGACGGGCACCCGACAGAAAATTGGTTTGAAATTGGCCGTGACCAGTTTAGCAAGCATGTTTTTATAGGAGGAATACCCGGTTCAGGGAAAACGAATACCGCCCAATTTTTACTGCGCCAACTTTGGGAAGAACACCGGATTCCCTGGCTGGTTTTAGAGCCTTCTATCAAGTCGGAATATCGGAAATTGTTGCAATCTCCTTTGGGTAAAACGCTGCAAATATTCACCTTGGGGGATGAAACCGGGGTGCCGTTTAGATTCAACCCTCTGGAGGTTCAACCGGGCGTTCAGGTTCAAACCCATATTGATAGCTTGTCCGCATTGTTCAGTGCAGCCTTTCCATTGTATCCGCCGATGCCATCGGTTTTGTATTTGGCTCTAAACAAAATCTACGCCGACCGAGGTTGGGATGCGGCCAAGGGGACTAATCCTCGAGGATATTCACCCGAAGTGCAACCGACTTTAACCGATCTCTATCAGACCATAGAGCAAGTGACCAGGGAGCGGGGTTATGACCAGCAAGTTACCGCCAACATTCGATCAGGACTGCAAACCCGGCTTGCCAGCCTGATGGTGGGCGGCAAGGGGCTGATGTTTAATACCCGAAATTCCATTTCATTCGATACGTTGCATTCCAAGCCAACAATTTTAGAGTTTTCCGCTTTGGGTGACGACGAGGAAAAAACCTTTGTTTTGGGAGCCGTGCTTATCCGGTTGATGCAGTTCCGCCATGTCGCTGGCTTGACGGGTGGCCGCTTGGTTCACGTTACTTTGATCGAAGAAGCGCATCGGCTGCTGCGTCAGGTTGGTGAGGCGCTTGGCGGAGAAACGGCAAATCCACGGGGAAAAGCCGTGGAAACATTCTGCAATATGTTGGCGGAAAGCCGCGCCTATGGCGAAGGTTTGATTGTCGTAGAGCAAATCCCGACGAAGCTCGCCAGCGATGTAATAAAAAACACGAGCCTGAAAATCATTCACCGTCTCGTTGCCGAAACAGATCGCAAATTGGTTGGTGGCATGATGAATCTCACGGACGAACAACAAAAATATCTTACCGGCTTGATGCCGGGCGAAGCTGTGGCCAGCGCGGAAGGTTGGTCCGAAGGATGTTGCGTTGGCATCCCCAATCCAGCGCGGCACCGAGGCTACGAACAACTGAATCCGACCAAAGAAGAAGTCGCGACCCATATGCGAAAACTGCTCCCGCAAGTGTTCGAGCCATATATTGTTCCAGCCCACCCGCGTCCGGCATCCGAAACTGTTCCGCAATGCCAGGGTTGTGCTGGCGACGGGTGTCCATTTCGCAACATTATTTTGCGCGAGATTCTACGTTGTAAATATGCAGACTTCAAAGCCGCTCTGGATTTTGGCTGGAAAGGTCTCTGGGAATATGGAGAGTCACACGCCAAAGCCGCTGATGTTCCGAGAGTGCCATTGCCCGACGTAGCCTATTGTTTTCTCATGAATCTTGCTTCTGTTTGCCAGTTTGAAACAAAGGTAATCAAGTTGATGAAAAAAGAGTTGCAAATAATCCGGGATTGGAAAATACAATCGAATTCGTAAAGCCTATGGAAACTGATCATTCAATGGAGGACTTCCGAGAGAAACAGGCCGAGCTTAAAGAGTTTAAGGACATGGATCGTGAAGCGGTTGATTATATCGGCAAGGAATTTCGCGATTCCGTCTCGTCAGAAACACTGGAGAAAATGCGGGGTTTGCCAAGTGAATTCAAATCACACGAAGAACTCGCAAAAGCTTACGCTAAAGAAACCGGCAAAACCGCACCGGAGGGTTTGGAAGGGTTTTCTAAAGGCTTGGAAATGCCCGCCCAACTTTGTTCGGATCATCAGCAGACAATTAACGAATCAATTTTGCACGAACGATTGCATCAAGCATCAGACCCTGACGGCAATGCGCGTTTAGGTCCCCACCTATCAGAAGGAACCACGCAGGCATTAACAGAAAAAATGCAGGCGGGACTTTCATACGGAAATTTCTATCCAGAGGAAACTCGAACGGCCAAAGAGTTCATGAAAGAGAGCGGGGATACCGCCGTGGAAAAACTCTATTTTAAAAATGATGCCCAGGAACTGAAGGACGCAATCACTAGAGATGCGCAACATGATTCACACTTGGAGCAATTCAAGAAAAATTACAGGTGAAGTGAAATGGCGAAGAAAACACGTTTAGGCGAAAACACATAAACGCTCGCGCACGACCATTGGCTAATTACCAGTCCAGCGGCGTGTCGTCGGCAAAATTCAACACGGTGTCGTTCATGCCCTCGCGCAGCCACCAGTCATAATGTCCCTCGCGGACAATGAACGGCATCCGGTCGTGGATGGGTGCCATGCTGGGAATGGCGGCGGTGGTCAGCAGCACGAAACATTTCTCTGCCAGCGGCAGGTCAAGGCCCGGCTTTTCCACTTCTTTCCACAGGCCGGCCACGCAAAAGAGATCGCGCCGGCGGCGGACGAAACGCATGGGGGATTTGTCGGCTTTCCATTCGTAAAAGCCGTCCATCGGAACCAGGCAGCGCTGTCGGCGGTGCGCCAGTCCTTTTGCGCCGGGAGCGGCGTTGGGTTTGCCGCCGTATGCCGTCCAGGTCGCCACGCTTATGAGCATCAAGGCGCAGTGGGAAAAACTCGGTGGCGGCATGGCCCGCGTCAGGGAATACGATTCCAGAAAGCAAGGTCTGGAATACACATTGAAATGCCTCAAGGTCACGAATGGGGGAGCGAACTTATACGAAGTCGGAAAGTTCTCCCATTCGGCGGATGAGGTGATGTTGTCGAACTCAATCCGCAACCCGAAAAATCTAAACCGGGTGTCGGATACGCTTGTCACGGCCTAGTCGAACGCTCGGCGGCGGTGGTATCGGCAACCAATTCGGGTAGGGGGTGGGCACGCGCGGAGCGCGTGCCCACCCCCTGCCCGATGGCTTGAAGACTTCCCATGTCTATGTGGGATTGGGGTCATCGGCGGAACGGACCGAAAAAGATTTACGCGGTATGAAGATCAAACAACAAATTATGCAATTGAGGCGGATTGTGGAGGAGTGGGACACCCTGCCGCTGTCGGAAGCGGAATTCAACCTCTTTGGCCGGCTGGCGGAAGCACTGACGGCTTACGATCACGAAGTCCGTTCGGGGCATCCCGCCTCGGAGCGGCTGTGCCTCAAATGCGGTGCGCCGGTCAGTCAATGCTGCTGCTGAACATGAGAGACGACCAACATCAATTTTTGCGGCTGCTCGGCCAGTTGCCCGCCCGCCTGACGGCGGAGCAGGCGGCGTGGGTGTTGAATTGCCAGGTGCATGATGTGCCGGCGCTGGTCGCGGCCAAGCTGCTCAAGCCGCTGGGTAATCCACCGGCCAACGGCATCAAGTATTTCGCCACGGCGGATTTGTTGGAACAGATCAAAGACCGCAACTGGCTGGTGCGCGTCAGCGCGACAATCTGCCAGCATTGGCACAAGAAAAACGCCCGCCAGAAAGAACTCGTGGTGAACGGACAGACTTCCCTGGCGGCGGTAGCCTGACCTTAAAACATACTTCTTTCCGCC
>OCZT010003881.1_pt1 | contig 15235 bp, 16 predicted proteins | sample 1539031 | NCBI WGS metagenome assembly OCZT01 (sample SAMEA3539308, study PRJEB22396) | soil metagenome | biome: tundra; feature: field; material: soil | place: USA | collected 2010-05 | depth 0.15 m
AAGTACGTGGTTTGCAATGCGGACGAAGGCGATCCCGGTGCGTTCATGAATCGCAGCGTGCTGGAGGGCGATCCGCACCGCGTCCTGGAAGGAATGGCCATCGCCGGAAGGGCGGTGGGAGCGCAGCAGGGATACATTTACGCCAGAGGCGAGTCGCCTTTGGCCATCGCACGTCTAAAAACCGCGCTGGAACAGGCACGGCGCGAAGGCCTGTTGCACGGACAGATGTTCGACAGCAATTTTTCGTTCCGCATCGACCTTCGCATCGGAGCCGGCGCCTATGTCTGCGGAGAAGAGACCGCGCTGCTGGCTTCGATTGAAGGGAAGCGCGGACAGCCGGTGCCGCGGCCTCCGTACCCGCCAGAGAGCGGGTTGTGGGGATGCCCTACGCTGATCAACAACGTCGAGACGTTCGCGAATATTCCAACCATTATTGAAAAGGGCGGCGATTGGTTTGCATCCATCGGGTCGGCCAACAGTCCGGGAACGAAAGTGTTCGCGCTGGCGGGGCGAATCGTTCGCACGGGGCTGGTGGAAGTACCCATCGGAACGCCTTTGCGCACGATTCTGTATCAGCTCGGCGGCGGCGTCCCGGCGGGCCACGAATTCAAGGCCGCCCAAACTGGAGGCCCGGCAGGCGGATGCATTCCGGCTCAGTACCTGGACCTGCCGATGGATTATGATTCGCTCACCGCCATCGGGACCATGATGGGCTCCGGCGGCTTGATCGTCCTCGACAGCTCGTCTTGCATGGTCGATCTGGCGCGATTCTTTATGGAGTTCTGCATGGACGAATCCTGCGGGAAGTGCATTCCCTGCCGCGCGGGAACTGTCCAGATGCACGACATCCTGGCGCGAATGACGCGGGGTGAAGGAGTCGAATCCGATTTCGAAATGCTGGAACAACTGGCGCTTCTGCTGAAAGAGACCAGCCTGTGCGGGCTCGGCATGGCCGCTCCGAATCCAGTAGTGAGCACACTCCATCACTTTCGCGACGAATACGAGGCGCATGTGCACGAACATCGTTGTCCCGCCGGACACTGCCAGATGGCGGCAAGAGAGGTGCTCGCATGAGCGTCCGGACACTGGAAGTAGACGGACGGACGATCACGGCGCTGGAAGGTCAGACCATTTTTGCGGCGGCGTGGGACAGCGGCATTAAGATTCCGCGGCTGTGCCACCTGGGCGGACTGTCCGATGTCGGCGCCTGCCGCCTGTGCGTAGTGGAAGTGGAAGGGCAGAAGAAATTGCAGCCGGCATGCCTTACAAAAGTAGCCGAGGAAATGGTGGTTCGCACCAACACGCCGCGGCTCGAGGCACATCGCAAGCTGATTATCGAGCTTCTTCTGGCGGAGCGAAACCATGTGTGCTCCGTCTGCGTGCTGAACGGCGCGTGCGAGTTGCAGAATGTGGCAGCGGATCTGGGCGTCGACCACGTCCGGCTGCAGCCTCAATATCCCTCTCTCACGGTTGATGTGAGCCACGAGCGATTCGGACTGGATCATAACCGCTGCATCCTCTGCACCCGGTGCGTTCGCGTGTGCGATGAAGTAGAAGGCGCGCACACCTGGGATGTCTCCGGACGGGGGCGCAACTCCAGAGTGATTACCGATCTCGGCGAGCCGTGGGGAGATTCGGACACCTGCACCAGTTGCGGGAAATGCGTGCAGGTGTGCCCGACGGGCGCTCTGTTCCTGAAAGACAAGACCGTGGCGGAGATGCGGAAAGACCGCAGCTTCCTGAAGTACATCACCACGGCGCGGGAGAAAAAATTATGGATCGTCTGAAACCGAGACTTGCGACTGCGTGGCTCGGAGGATGTTCGGGCTGCCACATGTCCTTTCTGGATCTGGACGAACGGTTGATCGATCTGGCTGGGTTGGTGGACGTATGTTATTCGCCGATAGCGGACATCAAAGAATTTCCGGAGGTGGATATCGCGCTGGTCGAGGGCGCTGTCGCCAATGAAGATCACCTGGCGGAGATCCGGCGGATCCGCAAGCGCAGCAAACTCCTGATCGCGTTTGGCGACTGCGCCGTGACCGGGAATGTGACTGCCCTGAGGAATTTGTTTTCAGTGGAAGATGTTCTAAACCGCGCTTACCTGGAAAACTCGACCTTGGTGCGCGGCGTTCCTACGGGAAATGAAATCGTGCCGCGGCTGCTGAATCGGGTCCTGCGCATCCAGGATGTGGTGCCAGTCGATCATTTCCTGCCTGGCTGTCCCCCCTCGGCGGATACGATGTTCGACTTTTTATCTGAGCTGCTGGCGGGTCATGTACCTGCCGGCGCCGGCGCGAGGTTCGGATCGTGAGCCGAACCATCGTAATCCAACCGGTAACGCGAATCGAGGGGCACGCCAAAATTTCGATTCAACTCGATGACGAGGGGCAGGTGGAACTGGCACGGTTCCACGTCACCGAATTTCGCGGATTCGAGAAATTGTGCGAAGGCCGGCCGTTTCAGGAAATGCCCGGATTGATGTCGCGAACCTGCGGAATCTGTCCAGTGAGCCACGTGCTGGCCAGTTCGAAGGCCGGAGACATGCTATTGGGCGTGGAGATTCCCGCCGCGGCCGAAAAACAACGAAGGCTTCTGAACTATGCGCAGATCCTGCAATCGCACGCGTTAAGTTTCTTCCATCTCTCCTCTCCGGATTTTCTGATGGGAATGGATGCACCGCCGGCGGAGCGGAATATTTTTGGATTGCTCCAGCAGGAGGTGGACTTCGTGCGCCGCGGGATCCGGCTGCGCCAGTTCGGCCAGCGCGTGATCGAACTGGTAGGCGGCAAGAAGGTCCACCCAGGCTGGAGTGGACCCGGCGGTGTGCACCACCGTTTTACCTCCGAACAGAGAGACGAGATTCTTGGCTGGATTCCGGAAGCGACGGAGTCCGTCTCCCTTGCGCTGGACCGATGGAAAGGCTTGATCGAGGGCTTCCAGCCGGAGATGGAATTCATGGGGAATTTCCCGTCTCTATTTCTCGGGACGGTGAACGAGCACGGCAGCCTGGAGTATTATGATGGACTGATCCGGATTGTAGACGGTCGCGGCAACTCCATCGCGGAAAAACTCGATCCCAAGCGGTACTTTACCTACCTTGGCGAAGCCAGCGAAGATTATTCGTACGTCAAGTTTCCCTACTATCAGCCTTTCGGCTATCCGCAAGGCCACTACCGGGTGGGCCCTCTGGCCAGAATGAATGTGGCGACCTACGCCGGAACTCCGCGCGCGGATCGCGAGCTGCGCGAATTCAAACAGCGTGGCGAAGGAGCAGTGTGTGAATCGTTCCATTTCCACCTGGCGCGGCTGATCGAAATGCTGCATTGCGTCGAATGCATCGAAGAGCTGATGGCCAACGCGGATTTATACGGAGAAAATATTCAGGCCCATGCGTCGCTCAACCGTCGCGAAGGGATCGGGTCCTGCGAAGCGCCGCGAGGCACGCTGTTTCATCATTACTGGGTGGACGGCGACGGCCTGATGACACGCGCCAATCTTCTGATCGCAACGTCGCAAAACAATCAGGCGATGAACCTCTCCGTGGACCAGGCCGCACGGCGTTTCCTCAAGCCTTCCGCCAGCGGCGAGTTCGAGGAGGGCATGTTCAACCGCCTGGAGGCGGCCATCCGCTGCTACGATCCTTGTCTTTCGTGTTCGACGCACGCGCTAGGGCAAATGCCGCTGGTGGTGGAAGTGGTCGCCGCAGACGGGAATTTAATCCGGCGAATCGTCCGGGATTCGTAGATTCGTAATGCGGACCTTGCTCATCGCGTCGGGAAATTCCCTGCGGGGTGATGACGGGATTGCGCACCGTGTGCTGCAACTGCTGGGTGCAGACGCCGAAGCGCGTTCGGTATTGCAGCTGACGCCCGAACTAGCGGCCGACATCGCCGGCTTCGACACCGTCATTTTTCTGGATGCCTCGGTCGGCAGTCAAACAGTGACGCTGGAAGAGGTGCCGAAGCCCGCTGCGCCCTCGGCATTGACGCACGTAACGAAGCCTTCAGAGATCGTCGCTCTTTCCTCAGCACTATTCGGGTTCCAAGGCCGCGCGCTGCAATGCCGCGTCCCTGTGGCGGATTTTGGGGCAGGCGAGAAGCTCAGTCTGTACGCCGAGGATTTCGCAAAGGAAGCGGCTCAACTGCTCGCGCGGTCGGGAGTGAAGACGTGACCCACGCGAGTTTGGTCGCGCTTGGCGTCCGGTGGCTGAGCCGCCAGTCTTCCACCGTCTTCTACGAGTTCGCAGCAGTCGCGAAGGAAAATCCCGACATCATCGGCTGGTCCTCGGGCCTCTCGACGCTGATCGAATGTAAGGCGACCAGGGCCGATTTCCTCCGCGATTCAAAAAAGACGGTGCGGCGCAATCCGAAAGGCGGCATGGGCCAGCGGCGCTATTATTTGTGCCCGCCGGAGATTATCAAGCTTGAGGATCTGCCGAAGAAATGGGGGCTATTGTGGGCCGAAAAGCGGCGCATTGTTGTGAAGCAGGAAGCGCGCGGACATCCTGAACGCAGCTTGATCGCGGAGCTGCGTTTTCTCAACTCGATGCTGCGGCGCGCTCAGATCCGCATTGGGACCAGGCCTCTGTCGGAGTGGCTGCGCGGCGAGAACCGCCTGGAAGCCAAGCGAGGCCGGCCGCCCAATTCGGTTACTGAGCCTGGACGTAGCCGGGCCCGCGAATAATCTGGCCCGGCAGAGTCCCTGTATGCTTGCCCTCGCGCACCACGGCGACACCGTTCACGAACACATAGCGAACGCCGGTCGAGAGTTGATGCGGTTGTTCATACGTCGCGTGATCGATAATGGTCCGCGGATCGAATACGGCGATGTCGGCATACAGGCCTTCCTGCAACAATCCTCGATCCTGAATCGATAAGCGACGCGCCACAGCCGAGGTCATCTTGCGAACCGCTTCTTCGATCGTCATCACGTTTTCTTCGCGCACGTATTTTCCCAGGATACGCGGGAACGTTCCATAGGAGCGCGGATGCGCCAGATCCTTGGCCTGATCGGGGTCAAGCCCAGCCGCGTCGGTGCCGATCTTGATCCACGGCTGCCGTAACTGGAGCTTCACGTTTTCCTCGCTCATCATGAAGGAAATCGTTTCCACGCGTCGGCGTTCGGATAAAATCAGGTCCATCGCGGCATCCATCCAGTCCTTATGCATCATCGAAGCGACCTCGGACAAGCGCTTGCCGACGTACTGCTTGTTTTCGTCCTTGTCGATCCCGACGATAAGGACGCCGTCCGGCCCGGCCAGTTGGCCCATATTTTCCCAATCCGTTTTGTCGCCTTGAATCTCGGCGCGAATCCTGGCGCGTACCACCGGGTCCGCGAGGTTGTCGAACAACTTGCCATCGGCGGCGGTCCAGGGAGGCAGCACTGCCGTCAGACCGGTGCCTCCCGCGGTGTACGGATACATGTCGGCCGAGACATCGATTCCAGCCGCGCGCGCCGCGTCGATTTTGGCGATGGCCTGCGGCACCTTCGACCAATTGCGCCGGCCTCCGGCTTTCAAATGATAAATTTCGACCGGGACTCCGCCCTGACGGCCAATCTCCAAAGCTTCGTCGATTGCTTCCAGAAACTGATCCGCCTCCGACCTCATGTGCGTGATGTAGACGCCGCCGTAGGGCGCCATCGCCTTCGCCATCGAGCCGAGTTCGCGGGTTGTGGCGTAATTGCCCGGCGGATAAATCAGTGCTGACGCGATCCCGAACGCGCCATCCTCCATGGCCTGCCGCACCAGGGTCTGCATCGATTCCACTTCGCTCGCGGAGGGCGCGCCCTGCGCCATGCCCTTCACGTACTGCCGGATTGTGGTGGCTCCCACGAAGGATCCGAAGTTAGCGGACGTCCCGTGATCCTTCATCGCGCGCAGCCAGGCATCGAAACCGTGCGACCCTTCGAACGCATTATCGTTGGCGCGGCCCGTATCACGCTCTGCCGTCGAGGTCTTTTCGTTGGAAGGCGCATTCGTCACGCCTTCGCCCATAATCTCCGTGGTCACGCCCTGCGTCACCTTGCTGATCACGCGGCCGTCCTGGGACAGGAATGCAGCTCTTGACTGGCTCTGGATGTCGATGAAGCCTGGGGCGACAATAAGCCCGTTGACGTCGATGCGCTCGCGCGCCGCTGCATTGCGCAGAACGCCGGGCGGTGCGATGCGCGCGATGCGGCCGTCCCGAATCGCGAGGTCACCATAGAACCATGCATTGCCGGTGCCATCGACGATCCGGCCGCCGGTCAGAATCGCGTCATACGGTATCTGTGCGAACACTGCGGAATTGAGGAGCAGAAGGAGCAGAAATCGACTCATAGATACGGAAAGTAACATATGCAGGTGGCAGGCGTGGCCGTGCTACCTTTAGAAATTCCGCAGTGAACTCACATGAATGATTCGAACGAATATTTTCTGGTCGCCCACCAGCCGCTGGCGAATTTCGCGCGGCAGGTGCTCGAAGCCGTAAATGTCCCTCGCCGGGCGGCCACGCTGGTGGCCGATTCCCTGGTCTCCGCGAACTTGCGCGGTGTCGATTCCCACGGCGTGCAGCTCCTGATCTGGTACACGCAACAGATTCAGGACGGCAATATCGACGTGGCGACAGTGGGAGAAGTCGCCAGCGAAAACGGGTCCTGCATGGTGTATGACGGCCTGAACGGACTCGGCCAGGTCGTCTCGGACGCCTGTTGCGATCACGCCATTCGCCTCGCACGAGCCACCGGGCTCGGCATGGTGACCGCGCGAAACTCCAGCCACTTCGGAGCGTCGGCGTGGTGGGCACAGAAGCTAGCAGCGGCGGGATTGATCGGCATTGTCACCTGCAATGCGACGCCGCTGGTGGCCGCCTGGCAGGGTCGCGATAAGATTCTCGGCACCAATCCGATCTGCATGGCCGTGCCTGGACCGGATACTTTTCTACTCGACATGGCAACCACTACCGTCGCGCTGAATCGCATCCACAAAGCGCTACTCAGCGGCGATACCGAGATCCCTCCCGGATGGGCGATGGATGCGGAGGGCAATCCGACCACGAATCCCAAGACCGCTCTCGAAGGCTTGCCCATGCCGCTCGGCGGATACAAAGGCACGGGCCTTGCGCTGATGGTGGAGGTTCTGTGCGCCGTGCTTTCCGGCGGCGCCATGATGACCGAGGTCGGCGGACTGCGCGTAAAGAATCGTCCCATGCGCGTCAGTCACTTTTTCTTTGCCATCGATGCCGCGCGTTTTCTCCCCATCGATCAATTCCAAGCCCGCATGCAGCAGATGCGAGATACCGTGAAGGGCTCGCGGCCTGCGGATGGTTTCGACGAGGTGCTGATCGCCGGCGATCCGGAATGGCGCTCCGATGCCGAACGCCGCCGCGACGGAATCCCGGTCGCGCGCGGCATCTGGGAGCAACTCACCCTGCTCGCCCAAAGTCTGAACGTCGCCGTGCCCGTTGGCTAGAATGGAAGCGCATGCCCGAAGAACCACCATTGAGTTTCGAGGACGGTTTGCAGCAGCTGGAAGCGATCGTCAAAGATATGGAGAGCGGCGATCTCCCTTTGGATCGCGCGCTGGAGCTTTTTGAAAAAGGAATCAGGCTGAGCGAAAGCTGCCGCAAGCAGCTGGAAGAAGCGGAGACTCGGGTCGAGACTCTCATCAACCGCGCAGGCGAGGTGACGCCGGAGCCGTTTTCACTCGATAAAGGATGACTCTCTCCGACTACATCTCCGCGCAGCAAAAGACGGTCGATGCCGCGCTAGAGCGCTGGGTTCCTGCCGAAACCGAAAATCCGGCGACCGTTCACCGAGCCATGCGCTACAGCCTGTTCGCGGGCGGAAAGCGCATTCGTCCTCTATTGGCGATCGCCGCGGCCCACGCCGTTTCCGATGCGCCCGTCGGAATTGAATCCGCCGCCTGCGTGCTCGAACTGATCCATACCTATTCGCTGATTCACGACGACCTGCCCGCGCTCGACAACGACGATCTTCGCCGAGGCCGTCCCACCTGCCATAAAGTATTCGGCGACGCGATGGCGATCCTTGCCGGCGACGCGTTGTTGACCCTGGCATTTGAAGTCCTGGCGAAACTCGAAAACGTCGATGCGGAACGGCGGATTTCGCTCGTGCGCGAGCTTTCGACCGCCTCCGGCACCGTCGACGGAATGATCGGCGGACAGGTGAACGATATCGAAGGTGAGGGCAAATTTCCGACGGCTCAATTGCTCGATTCCATCCATCGCGCCAAGACCGGAGCGCTTCTCCGCGCTAGCGTCCGCATGGGCGCGATCTACGCAGGCGCGTGCCAGGACCAGCTTGATGCACTCACCAGGTTCGGCGAGCACATCGGCCTCGCGTTTCAGATAGTCGATGACGTACTCGACATTGAGCAGTCCTCGGAAGCACTCGGCAAAACTGCCGGCAAGGACGCCCAGCAGCGGAAAATCACGTTTCCCGCCGTATACGGAATTGAGCGCTCGCGCGAAATGGCCGAGCAGGAGCGAATGGAAGCGCATCTCGCCCTCAATATATTCGACGAACGCGCCGAGAGGCTCCGCGACCTGGCGGACCTGATCGTGCGCCGCAATGCATGACCGCGCCTATTAAGAAAGCAGCCATGAGCAAGCAACGCCTCGATCAACTCGTGGTGGACCGCGGGCTCGCTGAATCGCGCGAAAAGGCGCAGGCGCTGATCCTCGCCGGGCAAGTGATCGTTAACGGACAGAAAAGTTCCAAGCCCGGCCACAGCATCGCCGGCGACGCACGCATCGAAGTGCTCGAACGGATGCCCTACGTGAGCCGCGGAGGATTCAAACTCGCTGCCGCGCTGGATCATTTTTCGATCGACGTAAAGGGCTGGACTTGCCTCGACGTCGGCGCGTCCACCGGAGGATTCACCGACTGCCTGCTCCAGCGCGGGGCCAAGAACGTCTGGGCGATCGACGTCGGCCACGGCCAGTTCGATTGGAAGCTCCGCAACGATCCTCGCGTTGTCGTCAAGGAAGGCGTGAATGCCCGCTATCTCGACGCCAAGGATTATCCCCTCAAGTTCGATCTAGCTGTGTGCGACGCAAGCTTCATCTCCACCACGATGCTGATTCCCGCCATCGCGCCTCTTCTGTCTGCCCCCCGCCGCATGATCGTGCTGGTGAAACCGCAATTCGAAGTCGGCCGCGCCGACATCGGCAAAGGAGGCATCGTGCGCGATCCCGAGCTTCACGAATTCGCCTGCGCCCGCGTCCGCAACGCCGTCCAAGCCCTGGGCCTCCATTCTGCTATCATTCCCAGTCCGATCCTTGGGACGGAAGGCAATCGCGAATTTCTTCTCTATGGCCACGATTGAGACGGTCGGCATCATCTCGAAGCCCCGCATTGACCACGCCGCCTCTCTGGTTGGCGGCATCGTGCAGTGGCTGGCCAAGCGCGACATCAAAGTCCGCCTCGATGAGTCCAGTGCTCGTTACGCCGGCCGAACGGACTTCCTGCCGCGCGAAGATGTGCCCCGCGACGTGCAGCTCGTCATCGTTCTCGGCGGCGATGGAACGTTGCTCTCCGCCGCCCGCGCCATCGGCGGCCGCGACATTCCTCTGTTCGCCGTGAACTTCGGCGGCCTGGGATTTCTCACCGCGATTACCGTGGACGAAGTCTACGCGCAGCTCGAACATGCCCTGCACGGCGATCTTCGCATAGGCCGCCGCCGCATGCTGCACTGCGAACTGTGGCGCGACGAAAATCTGGTCCTGGCGCACGACGCGCTCAACGACGCGGTTCTCTCCAAGGCCGAAATCGCCCGCATGATCGACCTCGAAGTAAACGTCGACGGCAAGCTGATGTGCGTGTACAAAGCCGACGGGCTCATCGTCGCCACTCCCACCGGCTCCACCGCCTATTCGCTTTCGGCCGGCGGACCGATTGTCTATCCATCGGTCTCAGCATTTTGCATCACGCCGATCTGTCCGCACACGTTAACCAATCGTCCCGTCATTCTCCCCGATGAGAGCGTGATTGAAGTCATCAATCGCGGCGAGGACAGCACCACCTACCTGACCATCGACGGCCAAGTGGGCGAACTACTCAACAAGGGCGACCGCGTCGTCTGCCGGCGCTCGCAACACTCGATCAGCCTCATTCGGCCGCCCGACAAGCTGTTCTTCGATGTGCTGCGAGAAAAATTGAAATGGGGAAGCAGATGAAACGCCCGTCACTCACTACATGGATTTTGATTGCGCTCTTCGCCGGCATCGCGTTCGGAAATTATTTCCCGGGCCCGGCCAAGGAAATGGGCCTCCTCGGAACCATCTTTTTGCGGCTGATTAAATCGATTATCGCGCCGCTCATTTTCGCCACGCTGGTCTACGGCATCGCCGGAACAGGCAGCGTGAAAACCATGGGCCGCATCGGCGGTAAAGCGATTCTCTACTTCGAAAGCGTCACCACCGTCGCGTTATTCGTCGGACTCGGCGCAGTGAACCTCGTCAAGCCCGGCGTCGGCGTGCAACTGCCCGATCATCCCGTGGCCAATCTCGCAACGTCGGCCACCAGCGCGGCCGCGCTCGCGGAACATACGTTCCCCACCAGCATCATCGACGCCATGGCGCGCGGCGAAGTGCTGCAAATCGTCGTATTCTGCTTCATCTTCGGCACCGCCTGCGCCACCATCGGCCTCAAGGCGCGCCCCGTCGTCGATTTCTGCAAAGGCCTCTCAGAGGTCATGTTTCAGTACACCAACTACGTCATGTTCTTTGCGCCAATCGGCGTTTTCGGATCGATAGCCGCAACCGTTGGCGACAAAGGCCTTGGCGTCCTCGTCAACCTCGGCAAACTGGTGCTGACACTCTACGGCGCGCTGGTATTTTTTGTCGTCGTGGTGCTGGGAACGGTTATCGTCATTTGTAAGATCCCGCTCAAGCGATTTATCGACGCAGTCCGCGAACCTTGGTTGCTGGCATTCTCCACGGCATCGAGCGAGGCGGCATTGCCCCTCGCCCTCGAGAACATGGAAAAGTTCGGCGTCCCGAATCACATCGTGGCGTTCGTACTGCCCACCGGCTACAGCTTCAACCTCGATGGCTCGACCCTCTACTTATCCCTGGCCGCGATGTTTGTCGCTCAGGCCGCGAATCATCCGCTGTCTTTCGGTACGCAGATTACGATGTTGTTGACGCTAATGCTGACCAGTAAAGGAGTTGCCGGCGTTCCGCGCGCCTCGCTGGTGATCCTCGCGGGAACCTTGTCGACCTTCGGTCTGCCGGTAGAAGGCGTCGCGCTGATCCTCGGCGTCGACACTATCATGGATATGGCGAGAACCTCAGTAAATCTGCTCGGGAACTGTCTCGCTACTGCGGTTGTCGCGCGATGGGAGGGCGTCGACCTCTCAATCGCGCCCCCGGTCGTCGCGGACTTGCCAGTTCCCGAGTCTTCAGCGACGAACTAAGCCGCGATCCCCAACTTCTTCGCCCACGGTGTCGCACCAGTCAGCGCCGCGTTCACCGCGTTGATGTTCTTCACGCCCTGATCTTGCAGCCAGTCTTCCAGCGCCTTCACGCCTTGCTTGGCGTAAATCCCCATGCCCTCTTTCCATGTCGCCCGACCGCACAGGACGCCCGAGTAATCTGTGCCCGCTTCGGTGGCCATGTTCAGGCTCTCCACAAACTGAGCATTTCCCACACCGGCGCTCAAATAAATGAACGGCTTCGTCGCCACCTCCGCCGCCCGGCGATAATAACCCAGCGCTTCGGCCCGCGTGTACGCCTTTCGCCCCTTGTAAACCGAGCTGCCTTCGACAAACTCCGCGTTCACCGGCACTTCGACTTTCAGTACGTCCACGCAGTACTGCGGTTTGGTGAATTCCGCCATGCTCCCGATCACTATCTGCGGTTTGATCTTCGCGTACTCCAACCCTTTCTCATCGCCGCCTTTTGGATCGTAGCCCACAAACTCGAGGAAGAACGGAATATCGTTGTACTCGCATTCCGCGCCCACCCGCTCGATGAACGCGTGCTTTACGTCGTTGATGTCCGCGGTGTCGAACGGCGTGTAATAAATCAGAATCTTCACCGCATCGGCGCCCCAATCCGCGATGCGCTTTGCTGAAACGTGCGGCAGCAAATCCGGCAGACGGCCGGGTTGAGTGTTGTCGTAGCCGGTCTGTTCATACGCGAGCAAAAGACCCGCGTTGGACGACCGGACCTTCGCCGCATCCAGACCAAATTCAGGATCGAGCAGAATCGCGGATGCATGCGGCGTCAACACCCGCGTCACCGCCGTCTTGAACTCCGACATCATCTCCGGCGTCACAGCTTTCACATCCACGCCCTTGGCCGACGCGATCGATTTCTGCAAACTACCGCGCTGATCCATGGCGGCCGCCGCGATGATGCCCTTGGCGTTCGATAACGCCTTCAAGTGCTTCAATTTTCCGGGAGAAATAGACATATATATCTATTAGTGTAAACCCAGCCGCCGGAAGAACGTCTGCGCACGCCCCACGTCGCGCAGGATCTGCTGTTTCAGGGCTTCCGCGCTATCGAATTTTCGTTCCTCACGCACCCGCCGTAGAAACTCAACGGACACGCGCCCCGGCGTCAGACCATCGAAGGAAGAAAGCAGAAATGTCTCGACCGTCAGGTCGCCGCCGCCGAATGTCGGCCTGGTCCCAACGTTCGTAATCGAGTTCCAGCGCTCATCCGTTTCCGAATCGCGAGTGCACGTGATGTAAACCCCTTCCGCCGGAATCACTTCAGCCGGTGTGCGCAGATTCAATGTTGGCACCGTCTGCCTGGACCCGATTCCATGACCCGAAACGACATCTCCGGAAAGCGAGTAAGGCCTCTCCAGCAGTCTTCCCGACATCGCGACGTTCCCTTCCTCAATCAGCCGGCGGATTTCACTCGACGACACCACCCGGCCTCGACGACGCACCGCGTCCACAATCTGCGTCTCAAATCCAAAGCGCTGTCCAAGGTCGGAAAGAGTGTTGATGTCACCCGCTTGCTTGTGCCCGAAGCGAAAATTGTCGCCGACCATCACGATTCGCGCGTGTAACTGGCCAACGACGATGCGATCCACAAACTCCAGCGGAGAAAGGTGCGCAACCTCCGAAGTAAACGGCAGAACGACGACTTCCTCTACGCCCTGCTGGCGAATCAAAGCGATGCGTTCCTCAATCGACGTCAGCAAGCGTGGCGCGCGATGCGGTGCCACCACGCGCGTCGGATGCGGATCGAACGTCAAAACCGCCGGCTTCAGACGGTGCTCACGGCCCAATTCGATCACCCGCCGCAACAGTTGGCGGTGTCCCGCGTGAACCCCGTCAAAATTCCCAATCGTGAGCACGGAACCATTCACAATCCCGGCTCCACGACAATCTCCAACCCGTCATAAGCAAGATGTACGCCCACCGGCAGCGTGGCCTCCGTACTCGCATGCCCCAGATCGTGGCAGATGTGCGTAAAAAAAGTCCGCCTCGGTTTCAGTTCCTCCACCCATTCCAGGCTCTGCGCCACCGTCGAATGGGTCGGATGAGGCTTACGCCGCAGCGCGTCGAGAAACAGCACGTCCAGTCCCCGGAGCTTCTCCTTCGTCGCCTCCGGAATGTCGCTCTGATCCGTGATATACGCCGCAGCGCCGAACCGGAATCCCAAGATCTCCGCTTCGCCGTGCATCACGCGCAGCGGCGTGATCGTCAAACCGAACAAATCGAACGGCTCGTCTTCAATCGGATGCAGCTTCAGCCGGGGAATCGATGTTTGCGCCGGCTCCGGTTCAAACGCGTATCGAAACACGCGCCTCACTGCATCGAGCGTGTCCTGCATCGCATAAATCGGAATCTCCGAACGCTGCCGGTAATTGAACGGCCGCACGTCGTCGAGGCCGAGAATATGGTCGGCATGCGCATGCGTGTAGAGAATCGCGTCCACCCGCTCGATCGGCGCGCGCAGCGCCTGGGTGCGGAAATCGGGCGTTGTGTCGATCAGAATGCCTCGTCCCGCGTAGCGAACCAGAATCGACGGCCGCAGCCGATTGTCGCGCGGGTCTGTCGACGTGCACACCTCGCACCGGCAGCCGATGGTCGGCACTCCGGTGCTGGTGCCCGAACCGAGCACGGTGATGGTGAGCGGCTGATCCATTTACGACGCCGTTTCGGCGCCGCCGCTCTGTTGCAGCTTCGACTTCCCCACGCTCTCGCTCACCTGCACGAAGCGGAACCGCAGCTCCGTCAGCGAATTTTCAATCAACCGCTGTTCGTCCATGGAAAGATTGTTGCGCGTCTTCTCGTGAATCATCGCTAGCAGGTCGATCGCGTGACGGGCCGCCGGCAGGTCCGGACCCTCTTCCGGTTCTTCGCCGAACTTCAGCAGCCCCAGGCGAATCTCGGCCTGCGTCTTCAAAGAAAACACCAGAAATTCAAAAGTCGGCGGGGGCAGAGGGATTTCGTTTTCAGCCATATTTTCTACTTCCAGTTTAGTTCGTAACTTGCGTGTAAGCTATACCTATGCCAGAAGATGAGAGGCTGGAGGCCATTTCGGAGGCTCTCGTCAGGTTGCTTCGGCGTCAGGACGAAATAGAAAATCGGTTCGCTCGCATGGAAGCGGCGATGGGCATCCACGCCGCCCCTCCGCCGGTCGTCTCGACTCCACCGCCGATGCCGCCGCCGCTTCCTCCGCCCGTCCCTCCTTCAATCCAAGACGCCGCGCCGACGCCCATACAATATCAGCCGCCTCCCCCGCCCATTCCGCCTCCCCCGCTCGAAACGCGCATCGGACTCAACTGGATCAACATTATCGGCGTCGTCACGTTGATCTTTGGCGCGGCGTTCTTTTTCAAATACGCGGTCGACAATAACTGGGTCGGCCCCGGTGCGCGCGTCGCGCTCGGCATCGTCGCGGCCATGGCATCGCTTTTTTTCGGCGACCGCCTGTGGACGCGAGGACAAAGAATATTCGGCCAGGGCATCACAGGCCTCGGACTCGCGCTGCTCTATCTCTCCTTCTGGGCCGCCTTTGGCGTGTATCATCTGATCCCGCAACCCGCGTCGTTTCTACTGATGGTGCTCACCACCGCCGCCTCGGTCGTCTTCGCCATGCGATACGAGTCGCAGGTGATCGCCGTGCTCGGAATGCTAGCCGGATACTGGACGCCCGGCGCGCTCTCCTCCGGCGAGCCTCATCCGTGGATCCTGTTCAATTACGTTTTTCTACTGAACCTCGGCGGCTTGGCGTTGACGCGGCTGCGCCGCTGGGCCGCG
>OCZT010003882.1_pt1 | contig 15229 bp, 15 predicted proteins | sample 1539031 | NCBI WGS metagenome assembly OCZT01 (sample SAMEA3539308, study PRJEB22396) | soil metagenome | biome: tundra; feature: field; material: soil | place: USA | collected 2010-05 | depth 0.15 m
TCGCCCACGACGTGTGGGATCTCGATGCTGTCAGCCCGACGGTGCTGGTGGATGTGAAGGGCAAGGATGGCAAGTCGATCCCGGGCGTGCTCCATGCCGGCAAGACCGGGCACATCTATGTTCACGACCGCAAGGATTGCAGCCTGATCCGTTTCTCCGAAGCCATGGTGCCGCAGGAGAACATGTGGGTTCTTCCCACCAAGGAAGGCGCCCGCATGCTGCCGGGTGCAAACGGCGGAGTCGAATGGTCGCCGATCGCCACCGACCCGGGGCAGGGGCTTGCCTATGCCATCAACCTGCATCAACCCATGACCTACCATGTCGAGAACTCGCCATACCCGAATGGCAAGTTGTGGCTTGGTGGCGCCTTCAAGGTGATCCCGGGCGAGGCGCAGGCGGGCAACATTACCGCCGTCGATTACAACACCGGCAAGATCAAATGGCAGGTGAAGACGCCGGAGCCGATGATCGGCGGCATCCTCGCCACCGCGGGCGGTCTTGTTTTCACGGGTGAAGGCAACGGCAAGTTCGCGGCCTACAATTCGTCCAACGGCAAGGAATTGTGGAGTTTCCGCGCCGGTGCAGGCGTTAATGCGCCACCCTCCACCTACATGGTGGGCGGCAAGCAATATGTCGTGGTCGGTGCGGGCGGCAACACCCAGATCGATTTTCACCGCGGCAACAACATTATCGCCTTCTCGCTCGATTGAGCGAACGCGAATCGAATGGTGAAGCGGGGCCGGTCACGGCCCCGCTTCTGTTAAGGCCTTCATTGGAATGAATTGATGCGCGCCGAGTTAGACTGGCTCATTTTTGGCGTAATTGCCCTCGGAATATTTTTGGACGCCGGGACCTCACCGGCAAACGCGCAAAGTATTGAAGAAAAGACGCAGATCTGCGCGGGCTGCCACGGCCAGAACGGCAAGCCAATTGACAAGACGATTCCCATCATTTGGGGGCAACAAACGGGCTACATCTATATACAGCTGCGTGATTTCAAGCGGGGCGACCGCAAGAACGACATCATGCAACCGATCGCTTCATCTATGGAACGAGAGGACATGCTTGCTATCGCGGAATATTTTTCGAAGAAGCCATGGCCTGATCTGGGTCAGCCTCGTGCGTCAAAGGAAATTTCGGACCGGGCCTTGAGCGCCAACCGCTCCGTGGGCTGCACGGGCTGCCATCTCGATCATTTTCAGGGTGACGGCACCGTGCCACGTCTGGCGGGCATGAGCAGGGAGTACCTGACAACAACAATCGCCGCCTTCCGCACGCGCGCGCGCGGCAACAATCCCGGCATGTCCGACTTAATGCTTGCCACCGCTCCTGAAGACCTGGCGGCGCTGGCGGAATATCTGTCGGGTCTCTAGGGTCTGATTCAGCGGAATCGGACCCGTCGTTTAGCTTTTTGTTTGAGCATGATCTCTTCCGAAAACCGGTATCCACTTTTCGAGATCATGCTCTGAGCCGCTTTAGCGTGGCGTCAGGCGTTCACGCAGCGAAGATAGCATTGTGAGATCTGCGGCACGTTTTCCGGCCTTGTCCTTGAGAGATGAATCAGCTCCTCGCGCAAGCAATAAATTGGCGATTTCCGTACGGCCGCCTTCGGCCGCAATCATAAGAGCCGTGCGGCCGCGGTCATCCCGATCGTCGATATGCGCGCCTGCGTCCAGCAAATATGTAACAACCTTGATCGCCTGCGCTTCCGGAGCCTTTTCATCCGGGCCCGACGCCCACATCAGCAAGGTGAGGTCATTGGGATAGCGGGCGTTGATATCGATATTTCGCGCCAGCAACCGCTTCACGATGTCGAGCCGCGCGCCGGCCGCCGCATAGACGATCGGCGGCTTGCCGGTTTCGTCGGGCGTCCGCTCGTCGGCTCCAGCAGCGAGCAGCGCTTCGACGATCACGTCGTTGCCGGCATAGGCGGCGGCAGCGACCGGAGAGCTCCCACTGCGGCCAGTGAGTTTGACGTCGGCGCCGCGTTCGATAAGCCGTCGCACGATCGAGATCTGGCTGCCTTCGGCAGCAAAATATAGCGCGGTGGCGCCGGCGAGATTGCGTGCATTGATCGGAGCGCCGCGCGCCAGCAGAAGATCGACCATCTGGAGATGGCCGGACCTGGCGGCGTGGCTAAGCGGCCGGGCGCCCAGCCGGTCACGCGCGTCGACCGACGCACCCTGGTCAAGCAGTTTGGTCGCCAAATCGATGCAATTCCCGTCAACAGCCGAAAACAGCGTCAGCGACACTTCCATCGCAGTAATCTGCGGTTGGGCAATTTCAAATCGGCGAGATAGCCCCTGGCAACGCTCGGAGTCCGCGCGAGCAGCCGGCGCTACAGCTAGCGCGGCGATCATGACCGAGCATAAAAATACGACATGGCGGTACAAAGCGGTCTCCTCCCTCGCACATTTGTTCGTTGCACTATGCCCACGCCGTGAGGGTGGCATGACCGCCAGCCAATGCCAAGAAGGAGCGGGATTTTGGAAGCAAAAATGGATTCCGCACCGCGCCATCGGCGCTCAGGCCCAAGGCTCAGGCCCAAGGCTCAGGCCCAAGGCTCACGCCCAAGTCGGACGGTTCAATTCCGGTCATCGACACGCATCGTTTCCTGCCTCCGGAATGGCCAGAAAGGTAATGGTGGTCTGCTCGAACGTCACCGTATTGGCGGCCGTCGGCGCGCCTGCGATTGGCGGCAGCTCGTCCCCTGCGTCCAGCGCCAACGTGCTGCCGTTCAGTCTGACACCGGCATCCAGCAAGCTCGCCGCATCCAGGGTGTAACGCACCGACGACGTCGGAAGCATGAGCGAGTGCGGCGCGTTTCGGTCGGTGTTGATCACCAGAAGAGCCACGCCGCCTGGCGTGCCTCTTAGGCAATGGGCGTAGACATGAAGGCCCGATTGAATCGGCACCCCGGCGTCGAGCACCGTGGTTCCCATCAATTGTCGCCACAGCAGCGCGCCCCAATAGTTCGGCCTTGGCTCAAGCGTCTTCTCGTCGAGCAGGCCGTAATCGCTTGCCGCCAGCGTGTTGTGCATGACGACCTGAACGCCGGCCCTCGCCAGTCGCCCCAGTTGATCGAGATATCGGAACGTATCCAGGAAGCTCGCAGCCCACGGATTTCCGCCGCACGCGGCATCCGCGGTTTCAGTGAGCCAGATCGGCTTGCCGGGCTCGAACCGGTCTCGAAGGGTCTGGTAAAATTCCAGCGTCCGATCCGTCCGCGAGAGCCAATCTTCGGAAAGGGCCGCCTCCGGCGTGCTGCTGCCACTGCATCGCTCCGACAGCGTCCCATAGTAGTGATACGAAAACGCATCCACGCCGGGCCCGGATGCGGCGAGCAGGTCCGATGCGATTGCGGTCTCACCGACGGTGCCGGGACCAAGGATCATCGCTTCAGGAGCTGCCTGCTTCATAAACGAATGGAATATCCTGAAGTCCTTTCCATATGCGGTCGCATCGTAGCCTGCCGGTGCGCCGCCCATCGCGGCGAGGTTCGGTTCGTTCATGAATTCAGCGGCAACAACACTGCCTCCGACCAAACGGGAGTAGGCCAGAAGGCGGTTGGCCTGATCCGGCTTCCAGACGCCGGCGGCGTCGCGGGCGCCCGAACTTACGGCGAACGATGTCACGATCCGCGCATCCACCGATCGTGAGAAATTGACCACGCTCCGCCATTGCTGGTGGGTCAAAATGCCGTTGAATCCCGCGGGCGGCGTCGACGGCGCGTTGTCCGAATCGGCAAAATAGGTGCTGTTTGCCCAGGTGCCGCTGGCACGCACATAGGCAGGCGCCAGCGCCGCCGCGAGCTTTCGCAATCGTGCATTGGTCAGATCAATCGGCGGTCGGTATTGATACAAATTTGAATCCATGCCCGGCGGCGTGTCGGATCCGGATCGCGGCGGTTGCGCAGGCTGGGCATCCAGCTGCGATCGATAGGGCTTCCAAAACCTTCCGCCGGTAATTTCGATCATTTCAATGTTGTAGGACTGGAAGCGCTCGTCGACCATGCCAATGCGAGGCATGCTTGAAGGTGCGATGGTGGGCGCGTTGGCGGCCCCGGCACAGGCGGGAGCGATCAGCAGTGCGGATGCCATGCAGCTGCAAAGCCCCGCGCCGACATGATTGAGCACGCGGAATCCCTCTCCAGCTTTGGATGCCGTGCCCGCCCAAGCGCCCACCTCAGCGGGCAGTCGGGCAGAGTGCGTTCATCCAATATCAGCGCGCTTGTGTAAATCAAATGCCGAAATGCGCGATGGCGAGAACCCGCACACCACGTTCTGTGGGACCCGGAGGCAGGCGACCGCCGCCGGTAACCCAGCGAGAGACAAGTTTCAAAAAGCCACGCTCGCTTCGGCCGCTTCGGCTCTACTTCACCAGCGCGTCCACGCCGGCCTGATACACGCCGTCGATTGTCTTCTTGGCGTCGGCGTCGCTTGCGCCCTTGGCGTCATATTTACCGCTCCAAGTGATCGTCGAACCCGCGCCCTCTTTCGCAACGCTGATGGTCGACATGTAATTGGCGACCGGCAGCGGTCCCTCGACAATGGAGTAGCTGTATGAATGAGCGGCGTCGTCGCGCTTCTCGAGCTTCTCGATAATGGTTCCGCCGCCCTTAAGCGACAATGTGCGCGTCTTGCCGTCCGCTGATAGGGCGCATTTTTCAATCGCCGGATGCCATTTGCCGATACCGCAGAAATCGCCAATCTTTGCCCAGACGGTATCGGCGGAGGCGGCCGATGAACCCTTGATGCTGGATTCGACGGCGGAAGCAGGAACGGCCGTCAAGATGAGCAGCGACACGCCGACAGCGGCGCCAGTTATTTCTTTCATGCCCGTCTTCTCCCTGATTTTCCGGCTTTAGCGCACGGTAAGATTGAAGCGTAGCAGCGGCGAAGGTAGCGCGCAATATAACTGGTTCGGGCGCGAGGGTGTTCAAGCACGCGATTACGGCCGCGGTCGCTTGTCATATTGCGGCGCAAATCTGTTCGCCTTCGTTGCAAGCCTTGCGCTATTTTAGGGGTGGTTCTATCCTTGTTTCGCTACGCAAATTCTGCCGTCCCGTTCGAGAAGGAGAGCTGAAATGGCTTGGAAGACTCCGAAAATCGTCGAAGTGCCGGTTGGCATGGAAATCAACATGTACGCCTGTGCGGCCCGCAGATAAGTTCTTGCGACAGCTCCGCATTTCGACGGGGGTGGACTGCCAGTTGTGACGACGCTCCCGATCCGGGGACTGCACACAACATCGGCGGCCACCTGCGAAATGTTTGGAAGCCCCCGAGGCGAATGGGTTTCGCGTCGTCGTTCCGGCTAGCCGCGGCAGGCGGCGATGTTCCGCAATGCAATCGCGGTTGTCCGCGCAAGCGGCACTTATCGATCATCCCGAACTTCAAAGCACCCAGGCTTTGATTGCGGTCAGCGTCGATGGCGAGCGCTGATTCCCGATTGACGCCTCGTCGGATTCGCGCAGCAACTGATCGGCTCCATCCGAGATCGGGAAGTCTTCGTCGGCGCCCGATTGCCGGCGCGATCCTGGCCAACAGCGAAGTCGGTGCAGTCGCCGTGTTTCTTTCGTTGCGCGAGGTCTGACCGTTTCTCGGATCGATAGATTCCCCGTCGCCTGCAGCGCCAGCTCTACGAGCCGCACGAATTGCACCCCCGGCGCTCGCCGCGGCGATGGTTAATTGTTTCATGAAGCTTATCCCAGCGCTGCGATTCTCGGCACGAACATTGCTCCAATAATCTCGCCGGAAAACGCAGGAGCGGACGGATGAAACGCATCATCCTTTGTCTCGGTATTTTCGGTTGCCTGATTGCGGTTGTGAACGCTCGTGATTTCGGACAATGGGAGGCAGTAGATCCTGAAATCCGGCAATGGTACCAGGCCCTGATGCAGCCGGACGTTCCAAATGCGTCATGTTGCGGCGAAGCCGACGCCTACTGGGCTGATGAAGTCCATGTCAGAGGCGGCAAGACCTACGCGACAATTACCGATGACCGGCCCGACCAACCGCGCGGCCGGCCTCACGTCGACATCGGAACGGAAATTGAAATTCCGGACAACAAACTCAAGTGGGACAAAGCGAATCCAACCGGTCACGGTGTCGTATTCCTAAGTCGCGGCGGTTACGTATTCTGTTACGTTCAGCCCGGCGGGGCCTGATTGATCAACTATCGCGCCGCTACGCCTGGGTTCATCAAGACGATGACGAATCGCCAAGGCGCTCCGCGCCGACGTGGAACAAGGCTTGCGAACTGCATAGGCGGGGTGTCACAGCTAGGGGAGGGCATCGACGGGTTTCCGGAGCCAGGGGCGGAGAATCCCTCCCTCTCCGCCAAAAGCCAAGTGGTACGCAAGGGTGACTACAAAATCAGACCGGCCCGTTGACGAACTGTTGTTTATTGGGTTTCTTGGGTTTCCGGAGCAGGTGCGGAGAGGCGCTCCCTCTCCGACAACGAGAAAAGCCCGATAAAATAAGGCTTTCTGCAGATCGGCGTTTCGATCTGGGATGAATGCCCGCAGTAAACAAGAAAAGGGAGGCTGGTATGAACGCATTCTTTAGAGGCCGCAGCGTTGCGCTCGGTATTGTCGTGGCAAGTATGCTGGGCTTGGGCAACGCATCGGCTGCCGATGCACCGAAGACGGCGGTGACGGTTCAGGCCGGCTTCATTCCGGTGACCGACGTGGCGGCCCTGTATCTCGGCGACGAGGTCGGCATTTTCAAGAAACACGGCATCGATCTGAAGGTTAATATGGGGACGACCGGCGCGGCGCTGGTGCCGGCGGTGATGAGCGGCGAGTACAATTTCGCCTTCAGCTCCCTGGTGTCCCTGCTTCAGGCACGCGACAAGGGACTGCCGGTCAAGATCATCGCCGCGGGCTCGAGTTCGACCGCGATCACCGGGGCCGACGTGACCATGATTCACGCCGGGCCGAAGAGCGGCATTAAATCGGCGAAGGATATGGAAGGTAAGACCGTCAGCGTCAACGCGCTCAACGGCCTGCTGCAATTGCTCGGCAGTATCGCCGTGAAGGCGGATGGCGGCGATCCGAAAAAGGTGCGCTTCATCGAACTCGGATTCGCAGATGCGCTGGCCGCGCTGCAGTCCGGCAAGATAGACGCCATGGTCGGCGCCGAGCCGTTCGGCACCGCGGCCATTGCAGCGGGATACCCGGCGATAAACTCGCCATACATCACCATGTCGCCGAAAAGCATGCTGACGTCGGCCTACTTCACCTTCGAAGACCAGCTGCAGAAAAATCCCGAGCTGTTCAAGAATATTCGGGCCGCAATCAATGAATCACTCGACTATGCGCAGAAGAACCCGGATGGCGTGCGCAAGCAATTGCCGAAGTTTACCAAGCTCGGCCCCGACGTCGCCGCGAAATTGATCCTTCCGACCTACCTCACGGCGGTGCCGAAAGACTCGATCGAAATCTTCTCGAATTACGCGAAAGAATTCGGGATGATCTTGAAGCCTACGGTGTACGACGACATCGTCTGGAGCGAGGCCAGGTAAGGTGGGCCGGCAATTGAACAGCGTCAGCGGCTTTCTGCTTCTCGCCCTTGTTTGGGAGGTGGCGCCCCGGTTCGGACTTGCCGACCCGAGATTCTTTCCGCCGTTCAGCACGCTGATCGTAGAACTGTTCAACCTTGTCGGCACCCAGGAGTTCTGGGCCTATTTGCTGAGCACCACGCGCACCTGGGCCATCGGCGTGGTGGCCGCGACGGTGGCCGGCGTCATCGGCGGCCTGGTGATCGGGCTGGTGCCCGGCGCCAGGAGGTACACCCACTCGACCATCGAGTTCCTGCGTCCGATCCCCTCGGTGGCGCTGATCCCTGGCGTCATCCTGATCTTCGGTTCAAGGTATCAGTCGGGCGTCGTGCTGATCACCTACGCCGCGTTCTGGCAGGTCCTGCTGCAAATGCTGTATGGCCTTAACGATGTCGACGCGGTGGCGCGAGACACCGCGCGCTCGTTCCGATTCAGTACGACGGGGTTCATCGTGCATGTCGCATGGCCTACCTTGCTGCCCTTTCTTTTTACAGGCATTCGCCTGGCGGCGTCGATCGCACTGGTGCTCGCCGTCACCGCGGAAATGGTCATCGGTACTTTCGGCATCGGGCGAGGTATCGTCATTGCGCAGACTTCGGATGCGATCCCGACGATGTACGCACTGGTGATCGTGACCGGCCTGATGGGTGTCGGCATCAACGTCGCTGCGCGGGCGATCGAGAAGCGTGTGCTGCGCTGGCACCCGTCGGTACGCAATGCCGCCGCACTCTGAGCAGACGCCCCGCAAGGCGTTTCGGATTGCCGGAACGATCTTGCGTGGCGCCGCAGTCGAGCTGGCGCTTCCGCTCGCGCTCCTTGTGTTGCTGTTCGTGGTCAGTTCCAGCTCGTCGAATTTCTACTTTCCGCCGCTTGCAAAAGTGTTGGACCGGTTTGATACGCTGTGGCTCGGCCAAAGGTTCTTCGGCGACGTGCTGCCGAGTCTCGGGCGTCTGATCGGCGGTTACGCGATCGCTTGCCTCGCAGGCATCGTCATCGGTGTGCCGATCGGAATGTTTCGTCCGCTTCGTCGTGCGGCGGAGCCGGTGCTCGAGTTCTTTCGCGCAATTCCACCGCCGGCGCTGATTCCGGTGCTGGTCATGCTCGCGGGCTTCGGCGACACGATGAAAGTTGCGGTTATCGTTACCGGTGCGATCTGGCCGATCCTGTTGAACACCGTGGAGGGCGTCAAGAGCGTCGACCTGGTGCTCGACGAAACCTGTCGCACTTACCAGATCAGGGGAGCGAGCCGCCTGTGGAACTTCGTGCTCCCGAGCGCGAGCCCGCAGATCGTTGTCGGTATGCGTATCGGCCTGTCGATCGGCATCATCCTGATGGTGATCAGCGAAATGTTCGCCGCCACCAACGGACTCGGCGCCGCCATCATTGTTTTTCAGCGCAGCTTCGAAATTCCCGAGATGTGGAGCGGCGTGATGATGCTCGGTCTGTTCGGATTCTCACTCTCGATCGCGTTCGGCTTGTTCGAGCGGCGAACGCTGAGGTGGTACTACGGCATGCGGGATCTGGAAAGGCGAAGCTGAATGGCAGCGAACGCGGTGGTGTCGGTCAAACACCTCAACAAGGTCTATCAATCAAGGGAACGCCGGGTCGAAGCGATCGGAGACCTGACGTTCGACGTCGATCCCGGCGACTTCACCTGCATCGTCGGCCCATCGGGCGCGGGCAAGACGACCTTGCTCAAGTGCCTCGCGGGGCTGTTAGCTCCGACCAGCGGCGGGATCCTGGTCAATGGGCATGCGGTGGCCGGACCGCCGGCAGAGATGGCGGTGGTATTCCAGGAATACGGCCGCAGCCTCTTTCCGTGGAAGACCGTGCGGGAGAACGTCGAACTGCCTCTGCGCGAGAAAAAGATAGCGAAAGCGGAGCGGACGCGGCTGGTCGACGAAGCGCTGGCGGCGGTCGCTCTCGCGGGGGCAGGTGACTCCTATCCGTGGCAGTTGTCGGGCGGCATGCAACAGCGCGTGGCGATCGCACGCGCCGTGGCGTACCAGCCGAAGGTGATGGTACTCGACGAGCCTTTCGCCGCGGTCGATGCGCAGACGCGCGCCGATCTCGAAGACTTGATGCTCCGGCTCTGGACCGAGCTCGATCTCACGGTGATTTTCGTGACCCATGATATCGACGAGGCGGTCTACCTCGGTCAGCGCGTGCTGGTGCTCTCATCGTCTCCAACACGTATTCTTGACGACGTCATCATCGACATTCCGGGGCCGCGCAGCCAGGCCACGACGCGGATCGAACCCGGATTCGCCGAACTGCGGACCCGGATCTACCGTGGAGTCCAGGAAGCCAAGTCGGCGGCCCGCGCCGCCAGCGATCCGATCAAAAGCTAGTGCGACCCCGCCATTCTCATAATCTCACGCCCCCGGTCCGATTGAAGCGTCGGAGAAGCCCTGCTTCAGCACGCTCAGCAAATGGCGCACGGCCGGTCTTTCAATCCGGTTTTTTGGGATCAGCGCCTTCACCCAAAATTCCGGCACGGGAAATTCGTGCAGCAAAGTCACGAGCTCGCCGCGCTCGAGGCCGGGCTCGACGACATGACGTGCGATCCGGGCAATGCCGATGCCCGCCACGGCGGCGCGGAGCAAGAGCTGGCTGTCATTGGCGCTCAATTTTGTCTTCACATCGACATTGATCAAGCCGCGGCGGCTTTCGAAGGCCCAGCTCTGTCCGGTGGTCGCGAAGGTGAGGCAGTCGTGCTGCACGAGATCGCGCGGATGATTCGGGACGCCGCGGCGCTCCAGATAGGCGGGCGACGCACAGATGACGCGGGGGTAGGGGCAGAGCGGTTCGTCGATGACCCCGGGGTATGAGGTTGGAAGCGCGCCGATGGCGAGATCGAAGCCTTCTTCGATCGGGTTGACCGAACGATCAAGCATCACCAGCTCGATGCTGATTTTGGGGTGAGCTACCTGGAAGCGGGTCAACATCTCGCCGAGGCTCAGAATCGCGATCGTTGTCGGGGACTTGATCCGCAAGTGCCCTTCCATTTCGGACGTCGAGATCTGGGATTCCTGGAAGATCGTCTCAAGCTCCGTGACCGCGGCCTGCAAGCGCGGAAGCCGAGCCTCGCCCGCTTCCGTCAGAGCGATCCGACGGGTCGAGCGCTGCAGCAACTTCACGCGCATCTGGTCTTCCAGCCGGTCGATGCGCTTGGTGATGACCGACGGCACGACGCCGAGCTGCCGTGCCGCGATCGATATGCTGCCGGTCCGGGAGACCAGCAGGAACGCTTTGATATTCTTAATGGTGTCCATGGCTCGTCCCTGTTTCGCGATACCAGCGCTCAAACCGCCCGGTGACGGTCGCGAGGCACGTTATCACTTTTTCCAAAGCGAGAAAACTGACTGGTTATAACAGGGGGTTTATTTCCGTGCTGCAAAAAGGCAGATTGCGCAAAAGCAACCCATGCAGCACTCTGCAGGGGTCAAAGAATCGGGAACGCGCAGGGCCCCCATGAGCAGTAGTCCTTTTTCCTTTCGCACCAAGGCTTCGACCGCGACGCGCACGGTCGTTCGCACCCGGAACGAGCCGCTTGTCCGGGAAGCCGATGTCTGTGTCGTCGGCTCCGGCATTTCCGGCGTATCGGCGGCGATCGAATCCGCCCGGCTCGGCAAGAATGTTCTTCTGATCGACGGCCTGCCGGTGCTGGGCGGACAGGCAGTCAATTCGATCGTCGGCACGATCTGCGGGATGTTTTCCAACGGCAAGGATGGATACCAGGTGACCTACGGCATCGCCGAGGACATCATCCGCGATCTGTCCAAGACCGGGGCGATCCATTACCGGCAGGGCGTCAACAACATCATCATCTATGACGAGGTCGCGCTCGGCAGGTGGATCGAGAATGCCATTCGCGAGGCGGGCGTCAACGTGCTGCTCGGCGCCATCGTCCGTGAGGTCGAGGTGAAGGAGCGTCGGATCCGATCGCTCGGACTGTCGACGCGTTACGGCGATGTCCGCGTCAGTGCGACCGGCTTCGTCGATGCGAGCGGCGACGCCTCGCTGGTCTGGCAGGCCGGATTTCCGTGCCAGGAGGCGGCGGACGGCCCGGTGTTCGGCACCCAAATGGTTGTGCTCGAAGGCATCGACGAGGCCCATGTGCCAAGCCGCGAAGAGCTGCCGGCGCGGATGCGTGAAAAGGGCGAAGCGTACGGCCTCGTTCGGCGCGAGGGGTTGAGCTTCATCATCCCGGGGCGCGGCATCGCTGCCATGAACATGACCCATATGGAGACGCCGCTCGATCCGTTCGAAATGTCCAACAAGACCCTCGAAGGGCGGGAGCAGGCCGATCGCGCCGTAAAGTTCCTGAAGAGCGAGTTTCCCAAGGCCTTCGGCAAGGCGCGGGTGCGGGCCTACGGCTTTCCGGGCATCCGGCAGACCCGCTGGATCCGCGGCCGCCAGCAGCTCACGGTCGACGATGTCGTCTCCGGGCGCAAGTTCGACGATGCGATCGCGCGCACGGCATGGCCGATCGAACTGCACGACTCCGGCAACGACCATGTCTGGCGTCCATTCGGCGACGACCACATGCATTATGTGCCGTTCGGCTGCCTCACCCCTGCCGATGCCGACAACATCGTCGTTGCCGGGCGCTGCGTCGATGCCGACAATGCGGCCCTCTCCAGTATCCGCGTGATGGGGCCCTGCATCGCGATGGGTGCCGCGGCGGCGCATGCCCTCGATCTTGCGGGAACCGGCAGCGTACACCAGATCGATATGGCGGCGTTGAAGGTCCGTCTCCGCGACAATCTCGAACGCAACGTCAGCGGTCACGAGATCGCCCGCACCATCCGCCCCTTTGCAGAGGCAAACGCCTGATCATGAAACTCACCGACGACGAACAGAAGATGCTGGACGGCCGCGATGGCCCTGCCGTGCAGAAGGCGATGGACCTGCTGGTGCGGTACGGCGAAGCGCTGGGCGCAGAGCGCCTGGTGCCGACCAACAATGTCTGCGGCACTTTCGTTGCCGCCGGCCCGATGATCCGCGAGTTTGCCAGCAAGGGCAACGACGCGATCTTTTCCGAATTCAATCTTGACAGTTCCGAACGCGTCGAAATGCCCCCGGTGAAGGCTTACACCTGTCACCTGGTGATGGGCATCGACAGCAAGCACCCGGAGATGAATGAGGGCTTGGAAGACACGGTGCGGATCCAGAAGGAAGGTGAGAAATTCTTCGGGGCCAAGGGTGTAAACATGCTTGCAACCTGCACGCCCTACCAGGTCGGCAATGTGCCTGTGATGGGCGAGCACTGCGCATGGATGGAATCCTCCGCGGTCATCTACTGCAACGCCGTGCTCGGCGCGCGCACCAACACCGAGGGGCGCGAGAGCACCGGCGCCGCCAGCATCACCGGCCGTATTCCCTATTTCGGACTGCATATTCCGGAAAACCGAATCGCAACCCATCTCATCGACGTTCTGGTGCCGGTCGACGACATGATGGACTGGGGTCTCCTGGGCTATGCGATCGGCGAAATGGTGGAGGAGGACATTCCCGCATTCCGCGGTCTTTCAGCGCAGCCCAACATGATCAAGCTGAAGCATTTCGGCGCGGCGGCGGCATCGTCCGGCGGCGTCGAGATGTACCATATTCCCGGCGTGACGCCGGAGACCCGCTCGGAGGAGTACGCTTTCGGCGGCCGCACGCCGCGAGCAACGCTGGTCTATGGCCAGGCCGAGCGGCGCATCGCGTACGAGAAGCTGAATTCAACGGCGCGGTCGCATGACGTTGATTTCATCATGCTCGGATGCCCGCACAATTCCATCGAGCAGGTCGGGCTCGCCGCCCGACTGCTGGAAGGCAAGCGCCTCAGCCCAAACACGTCGCTGTGGGTGTTCACGCCGCGCGCCCTCAAGGAAGTCGCCGATCGCAGCGGCTATACCGACATCATTCAGGCGGCGGGCGGGCACGTCCTCACCGATACCTGTCCGGCGATCTCGCGCATCATGCCCAAGGACACCAAGGTGGTCGCCACCGATTCCGCAAAGCAGGCGCATTACCTTCCCGCGATTACCGGGGTGCAGGCATGGTTCGGCTCCGTTGCCGACTGCGTCGAGGCGGCGGTCAGCGGGCGCTGGAACGGGAGGCTCGCGTGACGACGATCATTCTGCACGGGCGTAAGGTGGTCGGCGGCATCTCGGAAGGCGAGGCGCTGGTGACCCGCGAGACCGTCTCGGGTTGGGGCGGCTTCGATCCGAGGACAGGCAAGGTGGTCGAGACGCGGCACGAATTGTGCGGCATCTCCTTGAAAGACAAGATTCTGGTTTTCCCTGGCGCGAAGGGGTCGTCCGGCTGGTCGCAATACTTCCATCTGGCGCGGCTCAACGGCACCGCGCCGAAGGCCATTCTGTACAACCGGACGACGACGAAAGTTGCGCTTGGCGCGGTGGTGATGCGCGTGCCTGCAATCACCGATTTCGACCGCGACCCGCTGGAAATCATCGAAACCGGCGACTGGGTCAAGGTCGACGGCGACCGCGGCGTCGTCGAGATCACCAAGAAAAATGCATGATGTGACCGTGCGAGTCTGCACATTCAGGCTGCGAGACGCCCTCATCAAGAAGGGCGAAGAACAACGAAGACGAGGGAGCGAGATGATCCGATTTGGTTTGCGCGTCACTGCGGCGATGGTCATGCTGGGTGCGATGTCGTATGCAGCGACGGCTCAGCAGGTCGATGATCCCGGCCTGGTCGCTGCCGCAAAGAAGGAAGGCAAGCTCACCTTCTACACCTCGTTTCTCGGCGCGCCCTTTCATATCGCCGCGATCAAGAGCTTCGAGAACAAATACGGCATCTCCGTCGAATTGCTCGACGTAAGAGCCAGCGAGCTGCGTGAGCGGCTGCGGACGGAGCAGGCCGCCGGGCGCTTCATCGGCGACGTCATCCAGAATGGCGCGGCGACAATGATTCGCTCGCAGCGCGACGGCGAACTTGAGCCGCACGGCGGCATCCCCAATGCAAAGCGGCTTTCCGCGGAGCAACCGGCAACCGACGTGCTGGTGCCGAGCTACATCCTCGCTTACGGAATTCTCGTCAACACCGCCAAGGTTAAGGCCGAAGATGAGCCCAAGAGCTGGAAGGATTTGCTCAATCCTGCCTGGAAAGACAGGATTCTATGCGACGATATGCGCGCCATTGGTGGCGGGCAGGTGATGTTCTCGGTGCTGGAGGATGCGTTCGGCCGGCCGTTCCATGAAAAGCTCGCCGCACAGCAGCCGATATTCAGCCGGGACGTCGGCAATGACGAGCGGCGCGTGGCGCGCGGCGAGTATCCCCTGCGCATTCCACAACTGTTCTCGAATACCACCATCCTCAAGGGCCTGCCGGTGAAGCTCGTGATCCCCCTGGAAGGGGCGCCCTATATCCGCTTCGATATGGCGCTGCTCAGGAACGCGCCGCATCCGAATGCCGCACGCCTGTTCATCAATCACTATCTCAGCGACGAGGTACAGCTGATCTATGCCAATGCCGGTCTCATTCCGGTGGTCCCCAATCTCAACGGGACGGTCAAGGAGGAAATGCGGGCCCTGACAAGCGCGAAGCTGCTCGGCACCACGAATGTCGACACCCAGGACGCCATGCTGGCGCTTGCCAAGGAGATCTACAAATAGGCAAGGCTTTCGCATCGAAAGTCCGGCAGTTTCGC
>OCZT010003883.1_pt1 | contig 15229 bp, 17 predicted proteins | sample 1539031 | NCBI WGS metagenome assembly OCZT01 (sample SAMEA3539308, study PRJEB22396) | soil metagenome | biome: tundra; feature: field; material: soil | place: USA | collected 2010-05 | depth 0.15 m
GGCGCTATGGTCTTGAGCATGTTTGGGATTGGAAAGACGATAGCCCGTGGCGTCCACAGCCTTATGCGGGCACGACAAAATTTGATCCAAACAAAGCCGAACAAGGTAAGGTCTATATTGCTACGCCTCAGTCGCAGCACTCTTCAAATCGGGAATTGCTCAATACGGTATTGCCGGAAGTAACGGCGGCCGTAGTTGCTGCCTTGAAACAAGGCGGATCGGTTGCGCCTGACAAGGTAAAGTCTGAACAGTGGGACGAATTTCTTGCATTCCAAGCCTGGAAAAAGACCCAAGAGGCAATCGACGCTATTATACCGGCCACAGCGGCTGTTGAAGAGGTAGTCGAGAAAGAGGCCGAGGTGGCCGATACAAACTTGCCTCCCGAGCAAGAGCGCGAGCTTTGGCTTGAGGAGGCCAATCGCAAGGGCATAAAGGTAGACGGGCGTTGGTCTTTGGAACGCTTGCGCACGGAAGTTGAGAAGGCAGCCTAATGTCTATGCCCCCGGTAGAACCGGCGCTGCCCGTTGATACTTGCGGGCAGCTTTTAACCAATATGCTGGTTGACGCTGGGGTTGTCGGCATAGACGAATCAATTGAACCTGAAATATTGAACCGGGCTTTTAAGCAGGTCAACTGGCTGCTGGCACAATGGGCTAGGAAGCGGTGGTTGGTTTATCGCATTCAGGACTACTCGGTAGTTTGTACCGGAGCAAAAAGTTATTCGGTTGGTCTAAAGGCCGATATCAATATAAATCCACGGCCAGATCGGCTTGAGTACGCTTTTCTTCGTTTCCTCAATAACCCGACCGGTAATCTGGCTGTTGATATTGGTTTAGACATAATTCCAAGCCACGAGGATTATTCCAGGATTCCGGTAAAAAACATAGGCACGCTCGCTTGGCGTATTTTTTACGATCCCATTTGGCCGGTAGGCGTGCTGTTTCCTTGGCCGGTGCCGCAGGCTTCAATCTATGAGTTGCACGTAGGGTTTAAGGTGGTCTTGCCCCGCTTTAATGCGGTACAGCAGCCGATAAGTTTTCCGGCTGAATATGAAGCTGCTTTAAATTGGTGCGGAGCGCGCAGGTTAAGAGCAAGTTACCAAATGCCTGCTGATCCTACGATAGACGCTCTTGCGCGGGATGCCTTGAATACGATCAGACTGGCTAACCAGGCTATGAGTGTTTTGAGAATGCCGATGTTTTTGCGAAACAGGGGCAGGTCGTATTCGTATCAATCAGATGACGTTGGAGTTTAAATTCTGTTTTCAAGGAGAACTATAATGAAAGATTTTCTTAAAGTTATTGTTTCCACGGTTTTGTTTATTGCCGTATCGAGCGCAGCGTTTGCTATTCTTGGACAGAAGCCAATTCCAGGAAACGGGTTTGGAATGACCGATGGTACGTGGTTGGATGGTGTAGCCGGTGGATCAAATTTCTTATATAAATATGGCATTACAGCCGTCGGGACCAATCAAGCAACGGCTATTCAACTCCCATCCAACATTCATCTTCTTGAAGTTGACACTGCCGGCTCTGGCGGTGCCACTGGTGTTGCTTTGCCGCCGTGTTTAGGTGGTGCGGAAATTGTTATCAACGATAACACGGCTTATACTTTTGACGTGTACCCGGCTATCGCAAATAATCCAATAACGGCAGCGCAAGATACGATCAACAATGGAACTTCAACTACCATTACGACTTACGCTTCTAAACTGTTTACTTGCGGGCAGAATGGCGTTTGGGCCGCTAAATAAATGGGCAAAGGTCTAAACCGCGAAAGGCGCAGACAAAAGCAGCAGCGGGACCAAGCGCCGTTCTCTGCCGTTTTTATGGATGAGCGTGCTTTAGAGAAAGCGCCAAAAAATGAGGCCACGCCTGCAACTTTACGGCTGGTTCGACCAGCGGACGAACACATTCCGCTTGAGCCGGTTGCCACCGGACGCCCCGGTGAGGCTATCGGTACCGTTCGAGAGCCAAAGCGAGGCAATGGCTTCGGCGGAACGGAAGCGAGCGGACATAATGTGGATACCGCCGTTGACGATGGAGCAGATGATGCGCCAAGCCTCGTAAGGTCTTTTGACGCCGAGGCGATCAATAAAGTCTTTAATGATCCGGCGGTCTTCCCGCTAATTGCTGCGCCGGATAGCGCGCCAATTGATGTTGCCCCGCTCCTTCAAGACCAACGCAATATATTGCTAGTAGCCCAAGGTGGCGGCGTTTTATTTATTTGGCAAGATGCCGGTGTTTACGAAGCTCACAATGCTTTGGCCGAAGCGAAGGTTGCATTAGCGGCTTGCCGATGGATGTTTACTCATACCGACTGTATGGAGATTTTGATTAGAGTACCAGCAGTTAAGCAAGCGGCGGATAGTTTTTGCAAGTTAATAGGAGCAACTAAGGAATTTGAGCGCAAGGAAATTTGGCAAGCGGAAGAGGGAGCCGTTGATATAGCTTTCTGGTCTTTGCAATATTATGGCTGGGTCAGGAACACTTTCACTTTAAAGAAATCGGGTCAAAAGTTTCTTCAGAAATTGGCCGAGGAATACGTGCGGTTAGGGCACTCTGCTCCTCTTGATGACGAAGATTGCCACAAGATTTATTGCGGCATTTTCTTTGAAACAATACTAGGTGGCCAATTAGACAAGGCCATTATTCTCTATAATCGTTGGGCACGCTTTGCCGGTTACGGGCAGGTCACCTTGGTTTCCCATGAGCCGCCTTTAATTGATATTGCTGGACCTCTTTTGCAGATTACCGGCGATACTTTCAAAGTTATTCTGGTGCGAAAATAAAATGGTAGCGCTTCCACTAACATCTGGCGCGTATAGCAGCCAAGGGTACATAGCAAATGCGCAAAAATGTTTGAACTTGTATCCTGAAAAAAACCCGGAGGAAACCCACCCGGAATCGCCAGTTACCCATTACCCGCGCCCTGGGTTGCTTGTTTTAAGTTTGCCTCCCGCTATCGGAACCGGGCGCTGTCTTTATGGGGCTACGACTGGTGACTTGTTTGCTGTTATCAATCAGAATATTTTCTATATTGACCCTGATTTTAAATTCAATTTACTAGGCACAACGTTAACGCCGGGACAAAATCCGGTTTCAATGGCGGATAACGGTCAAGATGTTCTTATCGTAGACGGGTCGGCAAATGGCTACAATATAAACTTGGCTACAAAGGCATTCACCCAAATTGGCGACCCTAATTTTTTGGGTTCGACGCGAGCAGATTTTATTGATAGTTTTTTGATTTTGAATATTCCAGGCACTAACCAATGGTATTGCACACTCTCGGATCAAGTTGCATTCAACGGGCTTTATGTAGGACAAAAGACGGCTTGGCCGGATAACATACTTTGCGCGGTGGCAATCGAGCGCGAGGTTTGGCTGTTTGGCACTAAAAAAAGCGAAGTTTGGTACAACGCAGGCACAGTGCCATTTCCGTTTCAGCTTTTACCTGGCAATATTATTGAGCAAGGCTGCGCTGCTCAATATTCGCCTGCAAAGATGGATACCAACGTTTACTGGCTATCGCAAAGCCCCGAGGGCGACCGTATGGTTATGCGGGGCAATAACCAGAATGTTGCAGAACGCATTTCAAACCACGCCATCGAGTATGAATTTAGGAAGTACGCTCGTATCGATGACGCAATAGGCTCGACTTATCAAATAACCGGGCACTCGTTTTACAAGCTGCATTTTCCTACCGTAGATAAGACTTGGGGCTATGACGAGGCTACCAAACAATGGCACGAAGACAACTCTATAGATAAGAACGGTATTTTGCACAGGGCAAGGAATACGTTCACAGCGTTTGCTTACGGAAAAAATGTTGCGCTCGATTGGAATAACGGAAGTCTCTATCAAATTGACCCGATGACTTACACTGACGCAAATATGCCAATCGTTTGTGCGAGGTCGTTCCCCCATGTTGCCAACGAATTAAAACGGGTTGGGCATTCTTCTTTTATTGCCGATTTTGAAACCGGGACAATGCCTAATAGCGGCGAGGACGAGCAGTTTTTAAGCCCTTGGAGCGAAGGGTTTAGTTCAGGCTTTGGCCCTCTAACGCAGCAACAGTCCCCGGTAATTGTCATGAGGTATTCCAAGGACGGCGGAAATACCTGGAGCAATAACCGGGTTAAGGAAATGATTAGCGCAGGACATTACCGAACTATGTTGCGCTGGCGTAATATGGGATTGGCCAGGGATATGGTTTATGAACTATCTTGGTCGGCCCCTATGGCAACCGCATTAAACGGCGCTTTTATTGACCCTGTACCGGCTGGCTCGTAAGTGCTTACCCTTTATCCATACCCGTTGCCGCCCGCACAGACACCCTTGGTTACGCCCGCCTCTGGCGCGGCTTCCTTAATAGGACGGCAGCTTCTACTTGCGTTGTTAAACCGCACAGGCGGATCGTCAGGTGCGCCTAGCGTTGGTGTCGGATTTGTTGTGGGGGCAGCGCCGTTTAATATAGTGAACGATTGGAACGAGTTTGATACGGTGCCGGTCGGCGGGATTGCCGTAATACCTGTTTTAAACGTGGGCGCTGAAATTGTTGTTTTTAATGGCGGCGCAAACTCTTTAAGCGTTCAACCTCAAGTCAATATGCAAATAGATGCTTTGGGTCTTGGTGTGGGGTATGTTTTGACATCATTAAAGATGCAAATTTTCAAGTGCTGGGCACCAATACAAATTAGATCGACCCAACTAGGATGAACGAAGTAAAAACAATTGAGCGGGAGCGGGTCAATGCGCTTGAGCTTGAGATGCGAAAGATGCCGCAACTTGAATTGCTTACTCAGCATTATTTTTCTCCCGGTCTGTACACAAGGGCACTTCATATTCCAAAGGGTTGTTTGCTTACCGGAGCAATTCATAAATACCCTATCCTTAACATAATGATGACGGGGGATATTTCAGTTCTTATTGGCGAGGAAGTTAAGCGGATCAAAGCTCCGTTTGTTATTGTTACGCCTGCTGGAAGCAAAAAAATAGGGTATGCGCATGAATACACAATTTGGATGGGAGTAATGAGGACGGACGAAACTGATATTGCTAAAATTGAGGATCATTTTGTGGCCAAGAGTGACGAAAAATATATTGAGTTTATAAAATTGCTTGGGGTAGAAAACAGATGTTCGTAGCAACAGCAATTGGCGGTATAGCAACGGCAGTTGGCGGCCTTGGCATTGGAGGGGCAGTTCTCGGTGCTGGCGCTCTCGGGCTTGCCGGGTCGTACCTTCAATCAAATGCCGCATCTAAAGCGTCGGCGGCGTCTATTGCTGCGCAGCAAGGTATGTTCAATACATCGTTGATGACCAATCAGCCGTTCATTCAAGCTGGATCAAACGCGGCCGGAACACTAACTAACCTTTTAACGCCTGGTCCTAGTCAAACGGAAACTTTAAGTCAGCTTCCGGGCTATAAGTTTGCTCAGGATTGGGGACAGAAGGCTGTTCAGAATATCGGATCGACTCAAGGATTGGGCGGCAATACGCTGACCGCTGGCGCAAATTTTGCGACTGGGTTAGCTCAAAACCAATTCAGTACTTATGCAAATCTTTTACAAAACCAAGAAAACGCTGGGGTGTCAGCAGGGGGTGCTCTTACCGGAGCGGCAACGGCGACTGGGCAGGGAGTGGGCAGCAGCGCGGCAAGCGGAATTATGGGGTCGGCAAATGCTATTGCTGGTGGCCTTACCGGCGCGGGAAATACAGCGATGAACGGTTTGTTATTGAACAAGTTGTTTAGTGGCGGGGCGAATGCAAACGCTTCTCAAAACTTAGGAATCTATAATTCAAATGCCGGTGGCATATCTGTTAATGATGCGCAATATGCTTTTTAAATAGGGGAATAACATGAAGTCTTGCGCCGATCTTTTGTTCAGGTATGGCGATTTCCCTGGCTCCGACAAAATTGCCGATCGGCTGCAAAAAGAAATTAAGGCAACGTCTTGGCGCAAGATGGCGTCAAACGTAGTCCTGTTTGCGGTAGGGGCATTTGGGTTGCTGTTTGGTAGTTACATACTTGGCGGCGTCGGGGGCGCGTGGCTGATGGTTGGAATATGGTCTTTCGTTACTTTGGCGGTTTTCAATATTGAAATCAAAATTTAAATGTCAAACCCTCTTCAATCAGACATGACGCCACCTCCCCAGCCCGCGCAGCCTAATGCTATTCAGCAAGGCGGCGGGGCTCAGCCTATGGGTCCGCAACAAGGCGCGCAGCAAGCCCCGCCTGCGCCTACGCACGCGCAGACTGTAGCGGCCCTAAGGCACTTTACTGCCTTGAAGCAGGAACTAACCGTGCTGCTTAAAAACCCCGATCTTGGCAAAGCGGATATGAAATCGGCAATTATCGACGGCGTTACAAAGCTGGTAGCCGACCGCATTGTGCCTCCGGCCGCTGCCGTCCAGAAGCTTGCGATGGTGCCTGATACTCCTTTTCAACAAAAGAAGTGGATCGAGCAGGATTACGCGCAGGTTATGAAAGCTGAAAACATGGTGCTTGCTCATCACGCCGCTGCTTTCGCAGGACAAGGGCCGCAACCGCCAGCCGATCCAGACGATCACATGGGTACTATTAAAAATTTAATGCAGTCCCATTATGGACAACAGCCATCGTAAGTTATAAAATAACGAACCTCGGAAGCGTATCAGCGCCGCCGAGGTTCTCGCCATCAAGAATACGAGGACATTCATAATGGCTAATATAATAATACCACAGGTAGAAGCAAAAGAGAAATCTCTTAAAAAGTATTTTACCGGCAAGCCATGCAAACATGGTCATTTATCGGAGCGTAATACGAGTAATGGAATTTGCGAGCAATGCAGCATTATTAATACCGCATCGTGGAACAAAAGAAATAAACAAAAAGTAAGAGAAATAAAACGAACCTATAGAATAAATAATGTAGAAAAGATAAAAATTTGGGATGCACGTTGCTACCAAAAAAATAAATTAACCCGAAACGAAGCTGCCAAAAAATGGGCAGCAAACAATAAAGACAAAATAAGAATAATTAAGAAACGATGGTCAGATAATAATAGTGATTATCGACTTAATTGGACTAAACGCAACCCAAATGCGAGCCGTGAGCAAGCGAGAAATTGGAGGAAAAATAATCCGGAGCGGTCATATGAAATAAGTAAAAGATGGAAAGCAAAAAATATAGAAATTGTTAGATACAATACTCGAAAACATAGAGCAAAGAGAGCGGGTACCCCAGGGATACATTCCATATCTGATTTGAAGGAAATTCTAAGATTACAGAATAATAAATGTGCTTATTGCAGAATAAAGTTTACCAAATTAATAATTCCGACTTTGGACCACGTTATAGCAATATCCAAGGGGGGAACTAATGACAGGAATAATCTTCAATTTCTATGTAGAAGTTGCAATTGCAAGAAATGGTCAACAGACCCAATTGAATATGCACAGCGAATTGGATTATTAATATAATGCCTGACCCAGCAAGTTCGCTTTACCCTCAAGCACCTGCACCACAGCAAAGCTTGCTATCTGGTGACCCGTCGAAAATGATCGGCACGTTGCAAGGTGTTCAAAATTTGCAAATTCAACAGGCGCAAGCGCCTGCCTTGATGCAGATACCCGGCGCAAATTTGCAGAATACAAATATAGCAAACGCTACTGCGCAGTTTCAGCAAGAAGCGGCAATGACTGCGGAGGCTCAAAGGAGATTTGCAAATGGGTTGGCGGGATATGACAAACCAACCGCTGAGAATGTGCAGAACATAGCTTCCAACATTAGCACATCAATGCCTCAAATTCGTCCCGACATTATTCTAAAGGCTCGGGACATGTTATTGAATAATAAAGGCGGCATCAAAGACGCTGCCGATACAATGCGTAATATGAACCTGTCGCCAGATGCTGCATCTGGGTTGACTAATGCGCCACCTGACCCTGTTACGGGCGCAACGCAACAGCAAACGGTACCGTCCTCCAACCGTATGCCTAGTGTAAGACCCGGCGGATTACCTGTGGGCTTTTCGGATGTAGCCAGTGGCCCTGCCGGCGCGGCGGGCATTTCTAACATGGCATCGATGGCTAACGATGCTCCGAACCAAAGGGCGCTATTAGAAAATCTTAATTCACTTGGAAATGAAGCTGTGTCCGGTCCTTCGTCTGATTTTGAAAAGCGGGCAAATGCTTTGGCTCAACGTCTGTTCCCAGGAAAGGGCATTACTCTATCGACACAGCAACTTGCCAATTCAGAAGAATACGGAAAAATATCCGAACAGTTGGCTGGCCAGCAGGCCGTGGCGGCCCATTCCACAAATGCCTTTTTGACTAACGCATACAATACCAACCCAAGTCTTTATCTTTCGAAGGTTGGCAGGCAGGGCATAACCCATATGCTGCAAGGCAATCTTGATAGCGTTGTGGCAAAGAACGACGCTTGGAACGCCTATGCTAACGGCGAGACTGATGGACAAATGCATTCTCCGGCTGAATTTACAACTTGGAATCGCCAGTTTAATGCAAATTTCAACCCGCGTGCTTTTCAATATGCGCGCATGACTCCTGAGGAACGGTCTAATTTCCGGTCAACAATCCCGGCCAACCAGCAACAAAAGTTCTTTAACCAAATACAAGATTATCAATCTAAAGGCTGGATTGATATTAATCCTGTGCCGCAGTCTGAGCAGGGAAAGATGCCTGGAATGAGCGGACGATAACGTGGACCCTGATACAATTTGGAACGCCATATATGGGCAGGAATCCAACTCAGGACAAAATAACAAAACAAGTGTGACCGGAGCAGTAGGGCCTGGGCAGATACAGCCAGAAACTTTTGCACGATACGCGCAACCCGGAGAAAGCATAAATAATAACAACGATAACATTTCAGTCAGCAAGCGCATTGTTCAGGACTATTATAATAGGTTTGGTGCTGACCCAGGACGCATAGCCACGGCATATTTTTCAGGGCCAGATAATGTTGCACCACCTAATAGCAATGTGCCTTACATTCAAAATAGAACGGACCCTACAGGCAAGAAAACGTCGTCTTATGTTTCAGATATTCAAGGACGTTTAAAAAATATGGCACCTGATCCTAATTTTGATTCAAATGCGTCGTTTGGTAAGTGGGAAGCGCCAGTTGCTCCGACTGCTCAAAACTTCAATCCCGCTGCTGCTTTTAATCAATGGGAAACATCGGGGCAATCTCCTACTGCTGCACCAAGCTCTACCCAAGCTGGAAGCATTATTCCCACTCCTCGTGAGGCTATGACACCCGCCCAACAGACCGCGCAGGATCAGGGGTACAAGAACGCTCAAGACATGCCCGGCTGGTGGCAACAAAATTATCACCCGTTGGCGGCCATCCCTGAGACTGTAAACGCTGGCCGAGCGCAAATGGGCCAGGGCATAGAGGACATGAAAAGCGGCAATGTTGCAACTGGTACAGGCAACTTGGCTTTTGGCGCGGCTAATACGTTATTGGGGCCTGCGCTTGGTCCATACAATGAAACCTCTAGAGTGTTGGGAAATGCAATAGGCAACCCGCAAGCTGCAAACGTAGCTTCTATGGTTGCGCCAACCAAAGGTATTTTAGGAGCAATGACTGCGGCACTTCCTGCTTCTCGTGCGGCAAGCGGTTTGATAAATCTTATCGGCAAAGAAAATATTCCGAACGTTCTGCAAAAACTTCAATCTAATCCAAATCTTTCGTTGATGGACGTATCTGAGCCGGTAAAAACAGTTGCTGCCGGGTTAGCTAATAGCCCGGAGACACCCACAGCACAAAATATTATGCGGTCGGCTTATGATGCTAGGACCGGCGCACGACAGGACGTTGTTCAAAAAGCGGTTGACCAGACGCTTGGAGCGCCAATGAACGTCAAGAACGTTCAAGATCAGCTTTCGCAAAATCTTAAGGATGTAGGCGATAAATTGATTCAACCGGCTTTGGCAGGCGCACAACCTGTTGGCGTTTTGCCAATAGTGCAAAGGTTGGATAGCGTTATAAGTTCCCCCGGAATAACAGCAGCAACGAAAGAACGATTGAGCGGACTGCGCCAGCAATTGAGTGTTAATGGTGACGACGGATTTATTGACGTAAACACGGCTCATAATATTCAGTGGCCGTTGCGAGCAGAAGCAGAAAATCTTGCTTCGCCCATGTCAACTGGGACAGAACGCAATACCGCAGGATCACTATTTCAGGCCAGAAATGATCTAGTTAGCGGCATTGATAATGCCGCTGGTGGTCAGTATAAACCAGCTTTGGCACAATATCGCGCGGCTTCCGCTGTTCCTGATGCTTTCGAGCGTGGATTTAATATTACCAAAACAGGCGGTATAGAGGACTTCCCGGAATATTGGCAAGCATGGGTTAAAGGCGACCCGGCAAATGGAGTCGCGCCTGCTAGTCAACAAGAAATTATGGCTGCTCGTGTCGGGGCTATTTCCAAAATCAGACAAACTATTGAAGGAATGCAAAGTGGGGCTAGGCGTGGTGAAGCAGTATTAAATCCAACTTTTGTCCAAGATAGATTTAATACAATTTTCAGTCCTACTCAAACCAAGCAACTTTCAGACCTTCTAAGCGATTCCAAAAATATGGCCGATACAAATTCGTTGCTTTATAAAAATTCAAAGACGGCGCAAGTGACCGCAGGCCAAAACTATTTTCAACCGCGACAAGTTGGTACACCATCTGGTGTGGCCACAGGCATAGGCGCTGGCGTATTAGGCACTATGGCAATGGCTGGCGGCGCTTTGGAGCCAGGCTTGATCGGAATGGGTATCGGCGCTTTGAAAGGCGCTCATACTGGAATGCAGTATCTTGGTAAACTCTCTGACAAAGCCACGGCCACTAATTTTGCAAGGCTATCTTCGGCATCAGATGGGCCAGCGAGAAATGAGCTTTTGAATATTCTTAGGTCTAATGTGGCGGGACAAGGCAATAAACTCAGCAATCTTAGTTCTTCCCTGCTCAGCCTTGCGGCCCCTTAAGATGAAAAAATACCATTGAACCGCAAATTTGCATTCAATGAAAATACTTTTGATTATTAAATACCAAATTGGTCGCCAACGCATTTGAGGCTTCCGTGAAAATTAACCGGTATCTTACCGCATTAGCCATAGCCGTTCTAGCCCTTTCTTGGCAGGCCGCCCAGGGTGCCACCACCCTTTTGCCCAACGGTGAGCAGTGCTTCTCGGCCTTGCAGCCCACATCCGGAGGCCCAGGCGGTACGGGAACCGGCTTTGTGGGGCTGCTCGGGGCTATAACGGCCGGTACAGGCGGCACAACGGGCACCTATGGCGGCGTGGCCCTTACAGGCGGCTCCGGCACAGGGGCTACCGCCAACATAACGGTTGCGGGCGGCGTGGTAACGCAGGTGGCCGTCCTTAATCCCGGCGTGCAATACGTTGTGGGCGATGTTCTTTCTGCGGTTTCCGCCACAATAGGCAACGTGGCAGGATTCTCTGTTCCTGTTTCTTCAATATCTATTAACTCGTCGCTTGCTGGCGGCAAAGTTTATTTCTACGTTCCGAGCACAAATACTTTTAAGCAGACTTGGAAAGACAGCGGCCAAGTCACTTTAAACCAAAACCCCGTACCCCTTGATGCCAATGGCTGCGCCATAATTTATGGCGTCGGGATGTATCGGGAAGTTTTACAAGATTCTCTTTCAAACACAGTTTTTGACGCCCTTACTACTGACACATCCGCTTATAACTCGACGTTTTGGGCCGGTGTTGCGGGCGGCTCGCCCAACGTCATCACCGTTGTAGACACCGGCTTCAACGGCACAGATGGGTCAGTTCTAAATTTTACCGCGCTGACCACAAATACAAGTTCAGCAACAATAAATCCATCAGGCTACGGCACTATCCCGGTTCTGAAGGATACAACAGCAGGGCCAATTGCTTTGGTCGGCACTGAAATTATTCAGAATAATCCGATCTCGGTAGTCTATCGGTCGTCTGATAACTCATTCCATCTACTAAACCCACCGATCCAGTCGGCCAGCGGCAACGTAGCACCGCTTTGTGGGGCGTCCGGGTTGAAGATCGTCAACGGTTCATCGCCCAATTCAATTATCGCTATCACAGCTAACCAAATTAACTTACTCAGTTCCGGCGGCCTAAACATCAGCCGCAGCAATATATCAATTACGACGATGAACATTACGACAGGAACATCAACATCGACCGTCAATGGGATGGACGGCGAAGCCCCTGGGACTCTCGCGTGGCAATATATCTGGCTGATTGATAACGGAGCGTCATCCGCCGCTTTGGTGTCACTCGCATCCGGCAATGGATTATCTCCTACATTACCGAGCGGTTACATTTACAAATGCCGCATTGGGGCCATGCTGGTAGATGGCAGCGGCAACTTGGTTCGCTCAACACAGAAGGGCGGAAATGCACAGTGGACCGTTGTTGCCGGAAGCAATGTTGCCGTATCGCCAAATATTACGAATGGCATCGTCGGGACATATTCAACTACAAGTCCAACTCTTGTAACGCAGAGTATAGCTTTATTTGTCCCTCCAACCGCTACGGAAATCTCTGTTATGGCCACAGGGAGATGGAAGTTGGGGGCCGCCGCGAGCGTTCTTGTGGCACCAAACACCGGTTGGGGCGGGACGAATAACGGGCCTCTCGGATCGACAGGCAATGTATTTCCAATCTACTTGGATTCTAGTACTCCGTATGCGGGGTCTGTAACAGCTACAATGGTCCTAGAGGATGTGACTACAATTGCTATAGCCATTTCCGCAGCCGGAGGCGCTGTTAGTGCTCTAGGATGGAAGGACTCCGTAAATGCGAATTAAATTATTCGTTATTTTTGTTGCGTTTATAATCGGTGTCATCCATGTTCACGCTCAAACGGGGACGCCTAAATCGGCGACCGTATTGAACGCAGAAGTTAATTCACAATTACCAGATCAGAATGTAGGGCAAATAACCCCGTACAATTTGCGTCAGACGACGCTAGATATGATTGCCTCATCTGTGCTTGGCCAATCCACCGCCCCGACCATCGCATCAGGCTTCTGTAGTACAGCTTCCAATACCTCAATCTCCGCGAGCAACGGGACGGCAGCGTTTGACATTCTCATCGGCGGGGCAACGTGCGGCTCGACCGGCACACTAACAATGCCAGCCGCTGCAACCGGATGGGCTTGTCAGGCCGCAGATGTGACCACACCGGCCACTCACGATGTAGTTCAAACTGGAACGCAAGGATCGACCACCGCTGTTGTCCTCACGGACTATGCTCGCGTGGCAGGCACGGCACAGAACTTCAATCCAGCAGACCATATTCATGTGATGTGTACTGGGTATTGAGGTGCAGGCAAACCTTGCACAGTCCTTGGCCTACATAACCGGCGACGAGGGGCCGGAGCTGAATGTAAGTCCAGGTGAACCAGGCGGTGCCAGCAAGTGGGGTGTTTCGCTTACCGTGCTATCGGAACATCTCGGAAAACCCTGCGCCGTCGCCGATGTCGCCGCTCTGACGCAGGACGACGCCAACGCAATCTATTCCGCGCGCTTCGCAGCCCCGATCCTCTTTGGTGATCTACCTCCCGGCGTTGACTATCGTATGCTCGACTGTGCGGTGACGCTCGGCGTGACCGGGGCCGTTGAGGCGCTACAGATGTGCCTCGCCATGTGGCCGACGACCGGCGTGATGGACACCCCAACGATGGCGGAAGCTCGCGCCGCAACGCCAGCGGTCTTGGTCTTGCAGCTCGACGCCGCGTGGCTGACCTGGAAGCGTGGCTTGACGCCGACCGGGTGGAAAGAAAACGGTCATGGGTGGAATAATCGAGTATTGAAAGTTAGGACCCGCCTACCGGCTATGATGGGAACAACAGCATGACTAGCCTTTCCGAAATGGTGATGACGGAAGGCCCGTTCCAACTTGGCGTGCCAGACGGACCGGACGTTCGCGCATTGCAAATTGCGCTCTCAAATGCCGGCTATCGCATAGACATAAACGCAGGGGCGTTCACGGCTGACACAGATTATTGGCTGCGACAGTTTCAGAAGCAGCATAATTTTGCTGTGAACGGCATTCTTGACAAGGACGAGGCCGCGCTCCTCGATACCCCACACACCGAGGTGTTAGAATCCGCAACTCCCCTCATACATGCAGCCAGCGGACTTCCTCACGACGATACAGCCTCGTTAATTGCCTTCTATGGAAATCCTGACGCATCGAATTTCGAGGACAACATTGTTCGGGTAACGCCGCCCTTCCCGTTGACCTACGGTGGCCAGCCTTGGCCACACGCAATCAAGTTCCACAGGAAATGCGCCCCGGCCTATGAACAGGCATTTAACCTAATCTGGGAAGCGGCAGGCCACGATCCAGCGTCGCCAATCCTGCGGCGCGTCTCGAAGTTCTCAGGCTCCTATGTCAACCGCTCGATTCGTGGATCGTCGCGTAAATCGTGTCACGCCTTTGCCGCTGCGCTCGACGTTGACGCTGATGAACTGCCGATGGGCCCTCGTGTTGATCCGGCAATTATGCCGATAGAGGTTGTGAATAGCTTCGACGCTGCGGGACTGTTCTGGGGGAATAATTATATTGGTCGAAAAGATCCCATGCATTGGCAGGGAGCGCACGAATGAACGCGCCATGGATCATTTGGGGATTTTGTATGGTGCTTATTGTCGCTGGAAGTTTCACTTTCTTGGAAGCTCGCGCCTTTAAGCACCCCGAACAAATGAACACGCTTTCGCGGGCTATGTGGACGCTTGGCCAGAAGTGGCCACTGTCCCTTGTCTTATGGGGATTAACATGGGGCATGCTTATCGGCGGGCTCTCCGTTCATTTCTATTGGAACTGGTGTCCAGCGCTCATGCCGGCAGGGATCGGCGGTTGAAAGGAAAGGCAATATCATGAACTTCCTGACGCAATTCATAGACGCCGGTAAAGTAGGCGGTTGGGCACGCGCTGGGGTAGCAGCGTTGCTTGGCATCGCCATTTCTAAGTGGCCCACACTTAGCTCTGTTCTCGATCCTACCACGCAGGCTGCACTCGGCTTGGCCGTCTCCGGTGCGATCGTTGGCGTCTGGTCTCAGTTGACAAAGACAGATGCGGCAAAAGTAGCCGCGGTGAATGCGCTCCCAAAAAATCAAGTTATTGGCGTTGTCATTGCCAAGACAGCATCAGATGGCGTTCTTGCCGCTGCGCAAAACCCCGCTATGACTAACGTAGTTATGACTAC
>OCZT010003884.1_pt1 | contig 15226 bp, 15 predicted proteins | sample 1539031 | NCBI WGS metagenome assembly OCZT01 (sample SAMEA3539308, study PRJEB22396) | soil metagenome | biome: tundra; feature: field; material: soil | place: USA | collected 2010-05 | depth 0.15 m
TCTGAATTAATTCAATCTTTTATTATAACGGGGTCTCCTGATATTTTTAATTGTTTACTTAAGTATTCAATTATGTCAGATTGACTTCCGGGCTGCATTCCGCCAACAAAAATATTCCAGCTATCTGGCTCTGTAACAAATTTGTTGTCATTATTTAATATGGCTATTTGTTTTGGAGTAATAATAAACTGAACATTCTGTTTTTCTCCCGGTTCCAGATGTATGCGCTTAAAACCTTGCAGCGAATGAATTGGTTCGCTCTCCAATGATTTTTCGCGTTTTAGGTAAAGCTGGGCAACTTCGTCTCCCGCTGATTTTCCTGTATTTTCAACATCCACTGATACCGGAAATGTTTCCCCTGTTCTGATACTTTCTGGCAGAATTAAGTTACTGTACTTGAACGAAGTATAACTTAAGCCATAACCAAATGGATATAATGGTTCTCCTTTGAAATACCTGTAAGTTCGTCCTTTCATATTATAATCTTCGAAGGGAGGAAGCTGATCAACTGATTTATAAAATGTAACCGGCAGCCTACCGGCTGGATTATAGTCCCCGAATAAAACATCTGCCAGCGCAGTGCCTCCTTCTTCTCCGGGATACCATAATTGGACAATTGCATATAAATTTTCTTTCTCCCAGTTCACAGATAATGCACTTCCACTCGTAAGGACAAGAATAACAGGTTTAGCCGTTTTTTTAAGTTCCATTAGCAGCTTTTCCTGTATTTTAGGCAGATTAAGACTTGTTCTATCTCCTCCTTTAAATCCTTCATAATCTACCCTCATTTCTTCACCTTCCAACTGTGCTGTAATTCCACCCACGAAAATTATTGCGTCAGAAGTTTTTGCAATTTCTATGGCATTTTGGAAACTATTATAATTAAGCAATTCCCATTGAATATACAATTGGGGCCTTTCGGTATTCAGACAATAATCCAATTTAAAGTCATAAGATTTTTCTTTTTCAAGGAAAACTGAATTGTTTTTAGAAGACAAACTATGCTCATTCCAGTCGTCAATAAGAAGTGTATTATTAATATATAAACGGCATCCCCCATCACTTTTCATGAGAAAATTTATCTCACCTGAAACCCGGGGGGTAATTGTTCCAGTCCATCTCAAAGAATTAAATTCCGACGATCCTGTAAACGCAGGCTGACGGGAACCATAAACCCAGTTTGGATTTATTAATATATCTGTCCTTTTAAAGAATGGTTCCCCTTTAAGTTCTTTATTTTTAAAGAACTCTACGGTTAATCCTTTCTCCGGACCCGTATTTAAAAGATCAGATGTTAAATAATTTTTTATGCTTCCTTCTTCAACAAGATTACATCCTTGTTCGTAATCGATTTCAGTGCTTTTATTCACCCTGCTTTTTATTCCTTGTAATGGAGTTGTAAACTTTGAAGGGGTACCGTAATAATTTCCCAGAAGCATAAAATAAGAATCTGCAGTTGGTCCGATAACTGCTATTTTTCGCAGATCTTTCTTCAGCGGTAAAATATTGTTTTCATTCTTTAAAAGAACTATTGATTCATGGGCTGCCTTTAACGACAATTGTCTGTGTTTCTCAGAATCAATTTCTTCAACAGGAATGCTGGAATATTTTACCATTTCGGGAGGGTCAAACATACCAAGTTTAAATCTTGCTGTAAACAATCTCTTAACGGAAATATCGATATCTTTCTCATTCAGTAAACCTTTATTGACTGCCTCAATCAATGCCGTCGAATAGATCTTCCCGCAGCATAGGTCAGTCCCCGATTTAATTGATAATGCCGCGGCTTCCGCTTCGCTATCAGTAATTTTATGGTGCAAATAAATATCCTCAATTGCACCGCAATCTGAAACCACATAACCCTGGAATCCCCAATCATTGCGTAGAATCGTTTTCAGTAATTTATCAGATCCACAGCAGGCTTCTCCCATGAACCTGTTATATGCACACATAACAGAATAAGCGCCTGCTTCCTTAATGCAAGCTTCAAAAGCCGGCAGATAAGTTTCGAACAGGTCATGATTATTAATTACTGCATTGAACTCGTGCCTTAAGGGTTCAGGACCACTGTGAACAGCATAATGTTTTGGTGTGGCAATAACTTTAAAGTATTTCGTATCGTCTCCCTGCAGCCCTTTAATAAATGCCACTCCCATACGTGAAGTTAAATATGGATCTTCGCCATAAGTTTCCTGACCTCTCCCCCAGCGGGGGTCACGGAAGATATTTATATTAGGGCTCCAGAAAGTTAGTCCTTTAAATATATCCCTCTCGCCGTTTTTTATAAAATAATTATATTTAGCTCTTGCTTCCGTTGAAATTGCATCTGCGGTTTGGAAGATTAATGACGTATCCCAAGTTGCCGAAAGTCCGATTGCCTGGGGAAAAACAGTTGCAATGCCGGATCTGGCTACTCCATGAAGACACTCATTCCACCAGTTGTATTCCGGTATTCCCAGTCTTTTAATTTCCTTTGCATTATTAACCAATTGGGAAATCTTCTCTTCTAATGTCATTTTTGATATTAAGTCATTTACCCGGTTTTCGATTGGTAAACTTATGTCCAGATAAGCTGGCTTGTTTTCTTTTATCCCGGATTCTTCACGTGAAATATTCCCCCGTTCGGAACTAAATGGCTGTGCATAAATTTCGCCCATAAATGAAAAGGTAGCAAAAAAGAAAAGTATAATTTTCATGCTAAGTTCTCACTAAAATGAAACGTTTCAATATAATAAAAACTAATAGTAAATTGCACTGGGAAATTGATAAAATTGATGAGGTAAGTTATATAAGGGGAATATTTAATTTTATTGGAATAGTGATGATGAAAAATTTTTTACTTGGATATGATATTGGCAGCTCATCTATAAAAGTTTCAATTATAAATGCTGATACAGGCGAATTGGTTTCTTCCGCATCTTCACCCGAACAGGAAATGAAAATTAATGCTCCCCTGCCCGGTTGGGCAGAACAAAATCCCGAAATGTGGTGGCAGCATGCTGTTGCAGCTACCAGGAAAATCAATTCAGCAGTTTCAAATGAACAATATGAAATTATCGGAATAGGTATATCCTACCAAATGCACGGACTGGTTGTGGTTGATAAACAAAAAAAAGTACTGCATCCGGCAATTATATGGTGCGACAGCAGGGCTGTTGAAATTGGTAATAAAGCATTTTCAGATCTCGGTAACGAATACTGCCTTGGTTCTTGTTTGAATTCGCCGGGCAATTTTACAGCATCAAAGCTTAAATGGCTGAAAGACAATAAACCGGAACTCTATTCGAAAATTAATAAGATTATGCTGCCGGGAGATTATATTGCTTTTAAATTAACAGGTAATATAAACACTACTGTTACAGGGCTGAGTGAAGGAATATTATGGGACTTTAGTAAAAAAACAATCGCATACAAGCTTCTTGATTATTATGGATTTGATTATAACTTAATCCCGGAACAGGTTCCGGTATTTGGAATCCAGGGTAAATTATCAGAACAAGCAGCAACCGAACTTAAATTGCATGCGGGTATACCAGTCTCCTACAGAGCAGGTGACCAGGCGAATAATGCATTGTCCCTGAATGTATTAAAGCCCGGGGAAATTGCATCAACTGCCGGAACATCAGGAGTAATTTATGGAGTTACCAATAAAAACATTTATGATCCTGAAGGAAGGGTAAATTCATTTGCTCACGTAAATTACTCAGAAAATAAACCAATAATTGGTGTATTACTTTGTATAAACGGCACCGGTATTCAATATAGCTGGTTAAAGCAGAATATTTTTGATAATAATTATTCTTATAATGAATTAAATGAGGCTGCTGCCGGAGTTGAAATAGGATCAGAGGGAATCCACTGTTTGCCTTATGGGAACGGCGCTGAAAGAAGTCTTGGAAATAAAGACATACACGCAAGTATGTCGGGTATCAATTTTAATATACATGAAAAAAAGCATCTGATCAGAGCGGTACAGGAAGGAATAGTATATTCTTTCCGGTACGGATTTGACATTATGAAGAACATTGGAGTAGAATTAAATGTAATCAAGGCGGGTAACTCGAATTTATTCCAAAGCCCGGTTTTTAAAGAAGCATTTGTGAATACATGTAATGTTGATCTTGAAATTTACAATACCGACGGATCGCAAGGAGCTGCAAGAGGGGCAGGAATAGGAACGGGTTATTTCCAGTCTGAAAATGATGCTTTTCAGGGCCTGAGAAAAATTGATGAATTTCATCCTGAGCCTCATAAAGCTGCAAAATATGAACAGCTATATCAGGAATGGAAAAGTAAATTAATGAATCTGTTATAAAATTTTTCCTGAGCCGGATCAGGAAGTTTTGAATTAATACAATTTATAAAATGGCTGAATTAATTGATAAAATAAGTTTATGTGTTGAACGTGGAAAAATAAATAAATCATCGCCTTACCCAAAAGATATGATAGGAGAGGATGGTGCAGATGAATTAACCTGGCAAGTTCTAGATTTAGGCATTGGACCGGATGTTATTCTTCATGCGTGTAATGTTGGTATGCAAAGAATCGGAGAAAGATTCGGACGCAACGAAGTATATGTTCCGGAACTTTTAATGGCAGCAAAAGCTATGAATGCAGTAATGGCTCACCTCAAACCTTTTTTCAAATCCGGCAGTATAAAGGCGAAGGGTAAAATTATCCTTGGTACCGTCGCAGGGGATTTACATGATATAGGAAAAAATTTAGTATCGATGGTTATTGAAGGGAACGGATGGGAAGTGGTCGATTTAGGTGTTGATGTCAAAACAGGAAAATTCATAGAAAAAATCAAAGAGAACCCTGAATGCGTTGTTGGTTTAAGTGCATTACTAACAACTACGATGGCAAACATGTCAAATACTGTTAAGGAAATAAAAACACAATTCCCGGGAACAATAATTATTGTCGGTGGCGCACCTCTTTCCCAACGAACTGCAGAACAAATGGGCGCCGATGGATATGCGCCTGATCCCCAAGGTGCAGTTGCTTTCCTAAACCATCTCGGAAACGGATAAATATTTATTAAATGAAACTTATGAATAAAGAATTTATGTTATTTACAATAAACCCGGAACGTTTATGAAATCATTTCTCGAATTTCTCAAAAAAGGAAATATCTTAATTTCTGACGGGGCGTGGGGTACTCTGTTACATCAACGCGGATTGCAGCCCGGTGAGTGTCCTGAGCTATGGAATATCACACATCGTGATGATGTATATGCGATTGCGAAAAGTTATATCGATGCCGGCTCTGACATAATTCTCACAAACAGTTTTGGCGGACATCCTGTTAAACTTGAACATTACGGTCTTCAGGATAGAGCAGCTGAATTAAATGCCGCTGCAGCGGCTATTTCGAGGGAAGCAGCAGGAACAGATCATATAGTTCTTGGTTCAATAGGACCGACAGGAAAAATATTAATGATGGGAGAGATTTCAGAGCAAAAACTTCATGAAGGGTTTTACATCCAGGCTGAGACTCTCAAAAACGGCGGTATCGATGCAATTTGTATTGAGACTATGTCGGCAATTGACGAAGCATGTATCGCAATTCGCGCAGCCAAAGAATCTACTAATCTTGAAGTTGTTTGTTCGTTCACGTTCGAAAAAACTGCATTAGGAGAATACCGGACAATGATGGGTGTATCGCCAGAAGAGATGGTTCACGCAGTCAAAGAAGCCGGAGCAGATGTAATAGGCACAAATTGCGGTAACGGATTCGATCAGATGATTGAAATTGTCAGGGCGATCAGAAAGGTAGATAATTCCACTCCGCTGCTTGTACATGCAAATGCCGGAAAACCCATATATGAAAACGGTGAGACAATATTTCCTGAGACGCCCGAGATGATGGGGGCAAAAGTTAATGAATTAATAAATTGCGGCGCAAATATCATCGGTGGCTGCTGCGGAACAACGCCCGAGCATATCAAAGCCTTAGCAAGGGAAATTAGAAAGCATCAATGAATTATAACCCAAGGCAAACCGAAATTCAAAAAGACCTATTTGAGTTAACAATTGATTTCAATGATCTGAAAATCGATAGGAGAGAGATAGAGTCAACAATCGGATACGGGGAAAATAAAATTCCTGAACATTTTTCCGAGTTTGTTGGTGAAATTATTAAAGAGTTACCTACCCGATGTATTATCAGAGCAGGGTACCGGATTCTGGAAATCAAAAAATCCGATTACAGAATTGGCGGACTTACCATTGCAGATATATTTTTTAAAACGGATAAAATAGTTACCGGACAAATCAAAAAATCTGAATGGATCGTGTTATTTGTTTGCACAATAGGTTCTGAGATGGAAAAATGGTCCAAGCAATTATTGATTAATGGTGATCCGGTTATGGGTTATCTTGTTGATATGATCGCCTCCCTGACAGTTGAAAGCGTAACTGATTATTTGCACGATTATATTGGGGAATTGATGCACAAAAAAGGATTAAAGATCACGAACAGGTACAGTCCGGGATATTGTAACTGGCCGGTATCCGAACAGCATCTTCTCTTTTCATTGTTGCCTCCAAATTTTTGCGGAATCACTTTAACTGAATCGGCTCTGATGGTCCCTATAAAATCAATAAGCGGTATTATTAGCGTCGGGCACCAGGTTAAAAGAAAAGAATATATATGTGAAAAATGTGGTGTTAAAGATTGCACTTACAGAGCAAAGAGGGTTTTGCTTGTAGATTAAAAAAAGGTCGGAGAGGACATTCTGCGTGACTAAAAAACAGTAATTATACAAATAGGAAATTGTAACATGACGGATCAACAATGGGAGATATTGCAGAAGACAATTCAAGGTGAAGTGTTCAATCCTTTGCCAGTTGGTTTTATAATTGATTGCCCCTGGCTGCCGAACTGGTATGGGATAAATATAATCGATTATTTTACAAACGATGAATTATGGTTGAATGCCAATTTGAAAGCTCTGAATGACTTTCCGGATGTAATATTCTTACCCGGATTCTGGTCCGAGTTTGGAATGTGTACTGAACCGTCCGCATTTGGTGCGCGCTGTACATTCCCGGTAAATGAATTTCCGCACGCACATAAAGTAATCCAATCTTCAGATGATATTGAAATGTTGCATGTGCCAAATCCAAAGACAGACGGTCTCCTGCCATTCATGTTGAACCGTTTAAAGCTTTCACAATCGAAGATAGAAGCATCAGGGCATAAAATACAGTTTGCCGTATCTCGCGGCCCGCTTAATATTGCCAGTTACCTGATGGGTTCAACAGAGTTTTTAACAACAATGATGATGATGCCCGATAAAGCTCATGCTCTTTTAAGAAAGATAACCGATCTCCTGAAAGATTGGTTGGGATTGCAGATGGAAACATTTCCGACAATCGATGGCATATTTATGCTTGACGACATTATCGGTTTTCTGGGTGAAGCCGAATTCTGCGAGTTTGGTCTTCCATACTTTAAAGAATTATATAATGTGAATGTATCGGTAAAATTTTTACACAACGACGCCCCCTGTGTGGTATCAGCGCCATTCCTTCCTGAAATGGGAGTTAACTTGTTTAATATGGGTTTCGATGTTACACTAAATAAATTAAAACAATTGACACAAAATAAAGTTACACTGCTTGGCAACCTTCCTCCCCGGGATGTTTTGGCTGCCGGTACACCCGAACAGGTATTCGGGACAACGGTTGACCTGATCAAATCTCTTGAAGACAGGACAAGAGTAATGATGTCTTGCGGAGGCGGAATGCCCCCTGAAGTAACTACCGAAAATATTAATGCATTTATAAATGCAGTTAAAAAGAACTAAATGAGTAAAGGCCGGATATTCTATTTAAAGACAGGACTAATCAATATGAAAAATAGTAATTGGCTAAAAGAACGGTTTTGGCATGTAATGCTTTTTATGGCTGTTCTTATTCCCCTTCCGATAAAATTATCAACTCAAGATATTACATTGACCAGAGAAAAACTTAATGTAATTGCCAGCAGCATTTTAAAAGATGCCACATTCCAAATTCTAGATGATAAAAGGGGATTGGAAAGTCCTTACAATGATTGGCGCTATTGGAATGGTGTATTAAATATTGCGATGATAAATCTCGCCGGGGAGCTCCCGAATCCGGTTTACAAAGAATTTGTACGAAAGAATATTGCATTTACCTTTGATAATTATAATTTATTCAAAGATAAATACAGACCGGAGGAAAAGGTGAATATACCTTTCGGTCAATTTATTACAATGGACGAACTTGATGACTGCGGTGCAATGGGCGGAAGTACAATTGAAGTATTCCATTTTGATCCGCAGAAAAGATACATGGAATATATTAACAAAGCCGCAGATTATATCCTGCATAAACAAGTCCGTCTTGAAGATGGTACGTTAGTAAGAAAATTCCCTCATAAATTTACCCTGTGGGCGGACGATCTTTACATGAGCATTTCTTTTTTAGCGCGTATGGGTGAATTAACCCACGATAAAAAATATTTTGACGATGCTGCTAAGCAGGTAATCAACTTTCACAAATATCTTTTCAATAAGAATGCCGGATTGATGTATCATTGCTGGTATTCCGATTTGAAGAAACCGGGAGTCGCATTCTGGGGCAGAGCAAACGGATGGGCTATGCTTGCTCAAGTCGATTTGCTCGACAGACTTCCGAAAGATCATCCAAAGCGAAAAATATTAATAGAACTTCTTCAAAAACACATAGATGGATTGTCCCACTATCAAAGTGGGGATGGTTTATGGCACCAGCTGCTGGATAAAGATGATTCGTTTCTTGAAACTTCATGCAGTGCAATGTTCACTTATGCAATTGCAAGAGCGGTTAATAAGGGATATATTGATCCGCGCTATGCTTCTATAGCCAAACAGGGTTGGGTTGGTGTGATGACTAAAATTCTCTCTGATGGGAAAATAGAAGGAGTCTGTGCCGGTACAGGTACAAGCGATAATCTTGTTGATTACTACAAACGTCCTACACCGCTTAACGATCCTCACGGAATCGGTGCTGTCTTACTGGCAGGGATGGAAGTATTAAAACTTCTCAGGTGAATATAAAATCCAATACTTGTCCATATTCAAAACTCGATCCTGGAGAAAAAGAGCTGTCTCTATTCATTATTTTATTTTTCAAGCTTATAATTTTCGTCAAATCAACAATATTCATTAGAAAAGCATTTAATATACGGTAGGCTATTACGATCTGTTTATGATACCCTCGCTGAACAAATTTCCATATTTCGTGTCACGATCTCTTATTAGATAGTTAGGAGTATCAAAATCGAAAAGCAAATTCCTTATTTGCTGAAGAGTCCATTCTGCTGTTGGATGCCCTGTTACATTGAAGTGAACAATCTTTCATCTTTGATGTTCTATTACAACTAAAACATGAACCAATTTGAAGCTAATTGTTGGAACAGTAAGGAAGTCTATCGAGATAATTTCTTTCGAATGATTCTTCAGAAATGTTTTCCAATTTTGACCTGCTTACCTTGGGTCTTCCTCCTTTTGGTTTACTCTTCCATTTACAGAAAATTCTGAATGCTGACCTGTGCCATTTAATTATAGTCTCCGGTTTTACAATAAATATTCTTTTCTTCCAATTGGATATTAAATCCTTCATTAGGCTGAAGAACATCCGATCAGTTCTTTTTATTTTTAGTTTTGGATCGGTCCGCTGATATATTTCTAATTGCTTGATAAAAATAGAAAACAAATCCTTCAGTTTTATGCAAAATGCGCGATTTTTTCAAACGGATGAAGTTTTGATGAGGCACAACGGTGTATAAAGGATTAGTTGCCAAAATAAATATTTAAGAGCCGTCGGTATAACACTGGCGGCTTTTCCGTTATATGGAGATTATAAATTTTCTTAAGAAATTATTATAGTGGTAATTTCTAAAGGGCTTTGTTGTTTCTGTTGTTTAGCCAGCTCCTAGATCTGACCATATAGATGCTTCTAATTCTATCCATAATTCCAAAATTGGATCTTTTTTATGGTCGAACTCGATCCATCGCTTGATTTCAGCTTTCATTGCCTGCATCTTAATTTTTTCTGGTCCCCAGTTTTATAGGGGATTTTTTAGGTCCCAAAATTTTGTTTACTTTACGAGAAATAATTAAGGAGATATTGAAAATGTGGCTTAAAATTCTATGTAAAATAACAATAAAAAATAGGGAAAATAAAATAATTGATTTTAAAGATTATCTTAAAAAGAATCCAGATTCAGATAATGCAGTAAAAAAGATGTGCAATAAAAAAGAAAATAATAATATGTTTAAAGTATTTTCAGAAACTTATGGAATAACTGATGTATATGAAAGGGTAGTACAAAGTTTAAGTATGCAAGTACATCTTGAATACGAATGGGAGAAAAGTACTAATGAAATGAAAAAAATATCAAAAGTATTACCCAATTTATATTTTTATTGTGAACATGGCGTAAATTTTCATGGAAAAGATTTTTCTGAAATATCAAGAACCGAACATTTTCATCATGGTGAATTAATTAAATGACATAAATAGAAGATTTCAGGTTTATCTACTAAGGGGAACTGAAGTTGGTCCGAACGTTCTCAGGCTGGTGTGCCTTGTCAAAAGTCTATCTGGAATAAAAATTAATTCTTAAATCATCAGTTTTCGCTCTGATCCAGTTTCTTCCTTCCTATTTGAGCAATGCCGCCAACCAAAATTCATAAATAAACTGAGCATATAATTACAGTAAGAGCATAGTTCTCCCATTATCGAATTCGGCTATTCATAAAAAAATATAACAAGACTTAAGCGGCTTGCCAGAAATATATGTGGTGAAGCCCATTAACAGCAGGGGCATTATCAATTTTCCCAGATAATTGAACCGGTCTGCCTTCAGGTGAATCTTTATTGATTCCGAGATGAGTTCGATATTTATTGTAGCAAGAAATAGAATCAGTCAAAATATTTCTTAGGTGACCTTCATTTAACACGATAACTTGATCAAGGCATTCTCTTCTTATACTTCCAATAACCCGTTCAACATAACCATTCTGCCAGGGTGATCTATAGGATGTGAGTATTTGCTTAATACTAAATTGCTTGATCCCTTCAATGAATAATTTTCCATATTTCCCATCACGATCTCTTATTAAATATTTTGGAGTATCGTAATCAAATAACAAATTCATTATCTGTTGAAGAGTCCATTCCGCCGTAGGATTTCCTGTTACATTGAAGTGAATTATCTTACATCTATGATGTTCTATTACAACTAAAACATGAACCGGTTTGAAGTTAATTGTTGGAACAGTAAAGAAGTCTAATGAAATAATTTCTTTCGAATGATTCTTCAGAAATGTTTTCCATCTCTGACCAGTTGTTTTTCCACCTCTTTTAGGAATATATCTTAGAACAGTAGATTCAGATAAATCAAATCCAAGTTTCTTTAATTCTCCATGAATCCGGGGCGCACTCCATGATAGATTATCAGTAATAGTGTTTTATGCCATTTAATTACAGTTTCCGGTTTTATAATGAATAGTCTTTCCTTCCAATTTGATAAAAAATCTTTTATCAAGCAGAAGAATAATCGGTCAGATCTACTGAATTTATTTTTAGGACTAGTTCTCTGTAAAATTTCTAATTGCTTAGAAAGAGATAATATTTTTAATTTAAGTTGAGTTTTGGTCTTAAATGATTTCAGGAAGAATAAGAATAACGATTTGAACATTAAGTCTGTATGATTATTGAAATTTCCACGGCTAAAATAAAGAATTCGTCAGATTTATGCGAAATTTATCTATTTATTGCAGGGACATGGTTTTGAACAAGAACAGTTGGTCAGTGCATCCCAAACCTCTGAAGGCTCTGCCTTGATGATTTTTTTTCTTTACTATAAATTCTTTCATATCACTTATTGATCTAGTTTCTTTAATGATTTTAGAATCCTGATTACTCTAGGAACTCAATAATAAAATTAGCCAAGAATATAAAATTTTATTCCTTTTCGCTTTCAAGCACTTCCTTCAATTTTTTTAATACCATTTTCCAATTTTCGGTTGAATGCTCCTTTTCTTTTTCTGTAGAATTATTGTCTTGAGAAAGAGTTATAACAGTTTTATCATCTTTTTTTGTTATTTTGTAAGGAATAAGATTATAGTTCTCTGGCTTATCTGCCTTTCCTGACATTGAACTCCAATAGGTACTTTGCAATACTTTTTCAGGTTCTATTTTTTTGATAATTCCTTTATCGTGATACTTTTTCCCTTCGTATTCACCAGTATAAGTAATTGTGCTGCCTTCATTCCAATCTGAGGAAACATCTGTTCCCATAAGATATTTTTTTATCAGCTTGGGTGTTGTTAATACTTTCCAAACTTGTGCAGGAGTAGCATCAACGCTAATGGATGTTTCGGCTATTAGTGTTTTTTTCATATTTTTTTAACTTTTAATAATTAATAGTTATTATCAACATATAGTTGAGTCTTCTTTGTAATACTTCTGATACTTCCTATAATATATATTATCTGTCATTGATACAGTTATCATTATTTTTTGAATATTTCAAATAAAAGAAGTCTGTTCAGCATTCAGATTATTATTGAAGCGGAATGCGGTTTTTATTTTTAATTACCCATTTTTCAAAAGTCTTCAGTTCGGGATTTAAGGACCTGGAAAAGTCAAGATTACGCGCTTTGCAGAAAACCTCGTCAAAATCACGCATAAACTGAAACATATTGCCGAGATCGTCAGCGCCCGGGAAGCCGAAACTGCGGTAAACATCTGGAGTTACATCATTGTATTGGATTTCCTTACCCAGGATTTTTGTAAGAGTTTCAGCCATTTTCCGCATGGTGAGGTGTTCACCGGCTATTCCAACAGTTTTACCAATCAATTCTTTCTCTAATTTAAATATGACCTAGGCACACTTGCCAATATCTTCAGATGCAATACCCAGAACCTTTTTATTTCCCATTGGAAAAGTGATAGAGTATTTACCATCAGTACCTTTTTGGGGACCCATACCAAAATAGATAAGGTTTTCCCAATAGAATGAAGTAATAAGAAAAGTAGTTGGTACGCCAAGGTCGGTGAAATAATGATTTGCTTCGACTTTAGTCTCGAAGTGGGGCACTTTGAATCTTCCATTGAGAGTAGGCATGCTGGTATCACTTATTGGGATTTTCTCACGTATATCCTCAAAAGTAGACTAGATTGCGTATGTTTTGCTGCTTTGGCAAGATTATGAGCATTAGAAATTTCACGATCCGGGGACATATGCTCCCAATAGAAAGTAATACAATATGCAGCATAGGCACCTTCAAATGCCTTATTAATGCTTTCTTCTTCATCAAGATTAGCAGCCACAACTTCGGCGCCCAATCTCTTAAGTTCATTTGCTTTTTCAGAGTTGACATCCCTGATAATTGCCCGGACCTTAAAGCTGCTATTTTTATCATTCAGGATAGCACGTGCCAGACCGCCACCCTGAGCGCCTGTAGCACCCATAATAGCTATAATTCTTTTTTCAGCCATATAATACTCCTAGTTAAAATAATTAAAATGAATTATCAGATTTTTTTAATATAACATACAGATAATATACATTATGCTTATCAATCAAAGTGGTTTGTATTAATACATTGTGTAGATTGATGCTTTTTAAGGAAATTGTTGAAGTGAATTGACAAATAAATTATAAGATTTTATTTAATTTAATATTGGTTTCCAGATTTTTTACGCGGACACAACAAAACCACCCCAAAGAAAAATCTATGGACAGCTACCCCGCCAGATTGACTCTTTCCATTTCCATTATTCCAGGATTCGGGAAAGGGATGCATAACTTTAGGTTTTGATCAACTGTACTTGTTAAAAAACTTACAGCATTTTTAAAAGTGAAAATAACTGGCATTCTATGATGAATTGGTTTAATAAATTAATTCGGGGTTTGGCGCTTCGGCTTAGGCCCCGTCCAAACTAATCAAGAACTTGACTCTGAAGGTTTATCCGGGTGGCTCTCATGGACTAGCCGATACGAACAAAGACGAGCTCAATGCCGACCTGCTGGCATTCCTCAAGACTTGAGTTCATTTTGATGTGCCGCTAACAAATCGTTTTGCCAGACGCTTGAGAACATGGCGAATATTCAGATAGAATGGTGCCTATTTAGATGAGGAAAAGCTCAATCAAAAGAAGTAGTTCCTTTTTCATTCTTTAGAATGATTGATTCACTTGATATCCTTTAGTAGTTTATAATTGACTTTGACATATAAACTTCAAAAAAAGATATTAACATAATTGTAACGGAGAACAAACATGAAAGGCAATGAAAAAATACTTACTGTCTTAAATTCGCTTCTTGCAGATGAACTCACTGTCATAAATCAGTACATGGTACATTCTGAAATGTGCAAAAACTGGGGTTACAATAAACTTTACATGGCTATCAGAAAACAGGCAATGGATGAAATGCACCATGCCGAATGGCTTATCGAACGGATCATTTTTTTTGATGGTAAGCCAACGGTATCCAAACTTAATACTATAAAAATTGGTAAAAATGTTTCAGAAATAATCCAAAACGACGGTGACGATGAACTTGAGGTTGTACACGATTATAATGACGCAATCAAAATCGCCCATGAGGTTTATGATCAGGGCACTGTTGATCTGTTTACCAAGATACTTAAAATGGAAGAAGGTCACGTCGATTGGGCTGAAATACAACGTGCACAGATTGATCAGATGGGTATGGAAAATTATTTAACTAACCAATCTGAAGGTGTGGTAAGTTGATTCATCGTCTTTTAATCGAAATAATCCCCGGAACCCCAGGATACATTTGGACATGCTGCAAAAAAACGCATTAAAGTAATATTGACTAACAAATAGAAATAATCAAAAATGAAAACATCAAAAATAAAAAAGATTGACAATCCTAAGATTAGTGACCTTGCTAAAAATACTGAGAGCGGGGAGGGTGAATTTTTAACAACCAATCAAGGCTTGCGCATAAATGATGATCAGAACTCCTTAAAGGCAGGCGAGCGTGGGGCAACACTGCTGGAGGATTTTCAATTTCGTGAAAAAATTACTCATTTTGATCATGAAAGAATTCCGGAACGTATTGTTCATGCAAGGGGAAGCGGTGCACATGGATATTTTGAACTGCATAAATCTATGTCTAAATATACCAAAGCTAAATTCTTGCAGACTCCCGGAACGCGCACCCCT
>OCZT010003885.1_pt1 | contig 15224 bp, 5 predicted proteins | sample 1539031 | NCBI WGS metagenome assembly OCZT01 (sample SAMEA3539308, study PRJEB22396) | soil metagenome | biome: tundra; feature: field; material: soil | place: USA | collected 2010-05 | depth 0.15 m
CCCCTTTGAGGGGCCAGCAACCGTAAAGCCTCCGGCTCTGCCGGAGGATACTTACTTAGACGAGACAAGGGATTGGCGGCGAGGGAACCGGGGGCAGCTCTATGTATTTGCACAGCGTAAGTATCAGTGGGTTCAGGATTTTCGAGAGTTTCTCGGTAGTCCTGGACAGAAATCTGAACATTATCGTAGGGGAAAACAACTCAGGAAAGACCGCGCTGATCGACGCCAGCCAAAATCTTCCGGGACCGGATCGGTGATGGCAGCCAGCTTCTCCTTGTAGTGGTACTGGGCTGAGGGCAGGATGGCGTGGGAGATGGGGGGCCTGTCAGGCCCCTGGAAATGGATAGCGCGATTCACTCGTTCTCTGCTCTTCACTCTGCGACTTCCTTTCAATGATCTGGCGGCTTTCATCTTCACCAGCGAAATTCCAAAAACGCCTCGTACATGGCGGCGATATTCTCCAGCGGCACATCCTCAACGCTGCCGCAGGCAATAATGCCTCCATCCGGCGTGCCGAGCGCCCTGAACAGCTCGCCTGTCGCCGGACCTTTCCACCACGCGCCTGTTTTATCACTTGTGGAACGGATTACCGTTCCGCCTTGTCTCTATTTTTGCCTCTCCACGATCCGTATTGTCACGATCTCGTGCGGATGGATGGTGAAGTTGAATTGATTGTCTCCAGACATGGATACTGCCGTTTGCCCTCTTTCCACGGCATCGGTTTGCGATACTTGGCCCAGATGCAGAGATGGAGTCCGCACGGTCACTGTACGTTCCGTGCCGCCAAAGTCGAGAAAGCGCAGGATCGTCCCATTCCCGTCCTCGGCGGGCTTCCATGTTTCCAGCACCACATTTGGATCTTCTACTTCCAGAAAACTTCCTTGTTTCCCACCCAGGCCTGGTGGCGATTTTGCTTCCGCCGCCGCGCCGGCCTGATTTGGAGCCGCCACACCCAGAGCCTTGTCCTGCGTGGTGATGATGTCCGCTTCCAGCGGCGTTATTTCTTCCCATCCCAGGCGGCTCAAATCGGCCGCGTCAGTCGAAGCCGCACTTGTAACCACATAGTGAAAGCTGAAGTGCCCGCCTTGCCCAGCCCTCCAGTTCGTATCCCAGTAGTTGTTCATCGGGTAGGAAAATACGGTTCCGGGCCGCTTCCCGAACTCTTCCGGCCATGCACCGCGGTTGATGTCGCCCAGGGTAATCATTGGCGCGTCCAGCGGCATCACGGTTGCCGACGTTCCGTCCTGCTCCACTGAGACCCAGTGCTGCGCGGTAAACCATTCATGACCCGCGCCGGGGTACATGTCCTTTGCGGGGTCCACCACGCCATTTTGGATCTCATAATGGAACTGAGGCTGTTTCATGTCGAACGGAAATGCAAAGTAGACGGCCTCTTTGGTCAATACCTCGGTCTTGTCCACATCTTCAACCAGCTCAATCTTCTTTTCGCTGTCGAAGAGGCGAATCTCCGTCTTGATTGAAGGCGTGTTCAGGGCCTGGCTCTCCAGGTGTGCAACTTGTCCTGAGGGAGTCTGAACTACCGACACAATCTTGCCCTTGCCCGCGGGATGAACTTCCAATTCAGGCTTCGGGGACACATGGTCATAGTGCAGGATCGAGTTGGGAGCCTTGTCACCTCCGGTTACGTAGAGGTATTCGCCAAAGCGATAGGGGTTTTCCTGGCTCACCAGTTCGTGCTGTAACTGCTTGTCATAGATGCTGCGCACAGCGCCGGTCTCCGCATCGAGTTGCACTTTGTAGTACGGACTTTCAAGCGTTGTGCTCTGCTCCACCTTGGGAGCCTCTGTCTCTTTCTGCATCGGCCGTGTTGCATAGACCTTGTAGCCGACCGCCGGTACATCCTGGGCCACGAAGCGAACGTGCTTGAAGTCACTTCCGCTAAGCAGAATTTCAAAGGGAACCGGTTGATTGGTGGCTGTATCCACAATCTCCTGGCTCTTGTCCAGATCCAGCGAGACCGCTCCACTCCGCTTCCAGTTCAGGCTGTTGAAGACGATCACGCTTCCCGTGCCGGCCGGAATCACATCGGCCAGATTCTCCATGCTGCGCCTGGTCACAAAGTCCACCTGGGCTTTGGCGTTGACAGCGAACTGCTCTTTCAGCGCGAGCTGATCCACTGCCTCCCTGCTTGCCGGGTCGGTCACGCTGTTATCGGAGTCCCATGTGTGCTCGTCCATCAGCACCATGTTCGTCCACATCTGACCCAACTCCGCAGTGTTGGTCTCAAGCAGCGGATTCACCAGCGACGCCAGCGTGTCCAGCTTCTCCGCAGTCTGTCCTCGCGCTTCAGTCCAGCGCTCCATGGCAAGGTAGTAGGCATCGGAGGCCGGGCCATCCTCCCAATACGGACCGCCATCTCCGCGGATGGTGGGAATGTTGTCGCCGGACTGTTTCTCTATGGTTGCCAGCGCCTCATGAAAACCGGAGTACTGAAAGTGGGGGTATGCGTAGACAGCGTTCCACTTCTGCGCCAGCTCGGCCTGCTGGGGGAAAAGATCGGTATTCTCCACTTGCGTGCCGAATAGGATTGTCGAGTCAGCGCGGTAGTTGGGATGCTCGTACATCTGCAGCATCAGGGGCAGCGTGTCATGGCCGGCCGAAATGACCGGAGGCAGTCCGAACAAGATCTGCATCTGCATGTAATGGCGGGAATACCACAGAAGTACCTTCTTGCCATCCGGGCCTTCCCAATACGCCGGCGAGTTCTCATTCAAATGACCTTGCATCAATACAGGAGCCCGGTAGTTGTCACTGCCGGCCGCAAAGTAAGGTATGCCCGCGGCCGCAAGCACGGAAGCGTAAGACCAGGTGTACGAAGGCACGTCAGTGATGTTGGCGTAGTCCAGCGGGGTGCCGTACTTCCTGGCAAAGTTGGCGCTTGGGTAAAGCGACCGGATCAAGGTCTCAGTGGTAGGAATGCCGGTGAGCAAACTGGCGTATTGGGCGGGAATGAAGAGCTGCTTTTCTTGGATTGCTTCAATGGCCCGCTGCTTCTGGGCCTCGGTGCGGGTGTTGAGAAACTGCTGCAGGTCCCAATAGCCGTCCAGGCTAAACCGGAAATCGGGATGGTCGGCCGTCATCTTCATGGCTTCATCGATGGTGCGGCTCTGAATGGCGGCGATTTTGGCCTGGTAGTCGGAGAAGCCCACATCCACGTGGATCTCGGGAACTACATACACGGTCCACTTCTTTTTGGGGTCGAGGGATTGCTTCCAACTTTTCTGCCGGCCATTGATCTTCCAGGTCAGCTGAGCCTGGCTCTGGGAGGCAAATTCACTCACCTGGAATTGGATCTTCTCTTCGCCGAAGTCATTTCCGCCCCGCAGATCGCGGTGATAGTGGTTACCGGCGATGGTTAGATCGGCGCTTCCGCCGGTTGCTGCATGCTGACCATAAGGAATGTATGCTTCAACGCATTCTTTCAGCTCTTCGCCGTCCTTTTGAAAGAACACTGTCGGTACAAGCTGTGCCAATTGCGGGGCGGCATCCGATTTCGGACCGGCGATGGCGAGTTCGATGGCATCGTAGTTGATCCCTGCATCGGGGACCGCTTCCTCGGCCTCTTCTACCGGTTGCAGGGTGATCGTATTGGCGCCGGTGTGCAGATAATTGCCAGGGAAGTTGAACTCTACATCTGCTGAAGAGTACGCGGGATTGAACGAGTCTTGCAGGTCGCCGCCACTGTAATCGAGCTTGGGGTGAAGATAGAACATTCCGGTCTTGCCATTGATGCCGACCCTGAGCGCAGGCACGCTGGCGGCCTCAATCAGCACCGCAATATGCAGGCGATAAGCCACCGCCGGGGAATTATTCAAAGAGAAGGTAATCGCACGGGGGGCGGCAGCGGCATCTGCCTCCTGGGACTTGGTCGTCTTGCCCAGCACTGCAGGTTGCTCACCGAACCAATCCTTGGCTGGATTGCTCTGAGATACGATGAAGTTCACTTTTGCTGTCGGGCTGCCAGACGCAAACTCACCGGAGGATCGATCAAACAGTCCGATCCGGAATACGGTCGATTCCTGGTTATGCTCTGCCGCTACCGCACAGAGAGGGGACGCTGCTAGAACGGACGACAATAACCAATAAATAGAGCTTTTCTTGATACTCGTGCTCATCCCTGAACTCCTCCCGAATTGATGCTGGAACTCCTTTGTCAAAATGGAAGGCCCGCTGTACTCAGCAGGCCTTCCGCTTACCGGATCAGTTAGAAACTCAATTTGAGCGCAAACTGAATCTGGCGTCCGGCATTTGTTGTGCCAAATATCTTGCAGAACGACCCCGATGTTATGTCTGGCACCGAATAATCGGGGTTTTTCAGGTTCGCGTGGTTGAAGAAGTTTAAAAACTCCGACCTGAACTGCAGTACGGTCGTTTCGAACGGGTGGAAGTCTTTAGACAAGTTGAAGTCCACATTGACCTTGCCCTTAGAATGCGTAGCTCTTAACCGGCCTGGTTTTGAGGATTAAATTCATCCTCGTCGTCGTCGTGGCGGTGGAAATGTGGGAATCGGCTTCATCGATTTCCAAGGTTTGTGGGAAGGGCGGAAAACAGCACCATCGTTTTCCGGGCTTTCCACAGACCGTCATTTCCACGGCCTGCCTCGATCACCGCGAACTCTCAGGCGGCGATCTTCATCGTTGCATTCATCCATTCTTGCTCGAACTGCATCGGGCTGACATAATTCAGCGTCGAATGCATTCGTGTTCGGTTATACCAGAGCAGCCAGGCGATGGTTTCATCCTTGGCCGCGCGTATGGTTTCAAACGCTGGCCATGCAGCCGCTCCACCTTCAGTGAACCAAACAACGTTTTCCGAGCAGGCGTTGTCCCAGCAGTTGCCCTTGCGGCTCATCGATGGCCTAATGCCACGCCGGATAGTTGAGATAGAGGCGCCCAGTCTGGACCGGAGCTCGTCAACCGTTACAGAACCCGCTTCCTGGGCCGATCAAGAATGAACTCCTGACGAACAACAAGATGGTCTTTTTTGCGACTCATCTTACCCCCGGCCCTGTCACGCAAAACGCTCGATTGTTCAGGTGACCTCGCCGCCACCCATATCACACCCGGACCACAAAACGAAAGAGCATATCGCCCTCATACCATTGCGGAAACGCCGTTCCCCAAAGGTTGTTATACAAATTCACATGCACGCCTTCGCTCATGTCCGGCAGCTTGTTGTCAAAGTCAAGCAGCGCTCGTTGGCCAGGAGCCACTAACGGAGCATCGAGCGTTTCCAGCGTGAAGCTTCCCTTCCCGTCGCGATAGAGAACATCCTTCGTCACCGCGTGCAGATGACGATTACCATATTCAGCCACATCCAGCGGCGATACCGGTTGATTCACTTTTTCAAACCGCCATCCATCGGTATCCGGCGCGTCTGGAGAAAAGGAAAACCACATCGCCTCTGCCAGACGGTTGGCGCGTTTGCCGAAGCATTGCAGAGCGATATGCACAGCGCGCTCGTTGCGAGGGAACGCGTACTCCACCGTCAGCGATTCCGGCCAGCTTATCAAGTCTTTCAGCTCCGGATCGGGTGCCGGCATTTGCAGTTCGGCGACTATACGGTGCCCTTTCGCATCCTCTCCGGCATCGCACCGCTTTAGAACCGGCAACCATGTCCGGCTTTGCACCGGGAACCGATTCATTCCAGGCTTCCCGAAATCGTTGTTGGCAAAACTCTGTGTATTGTACTGAGCGTTGAAGCGCGCAAAGTCCGCGCCCGCAAATGTCTGATAGCGGAACAGCGCCAGTGGATGCTCCTTGGACGCCCACTCGCGGCCTGCTGCCTTGTCTCTGAGCTTCACGATTCCGCCGTTTTCCGGGTCGATGGAAACGGCAAAATTGGCTGTTTCCAGGCCCGTTTCAGGATGGATCGGCTTCAGCGGCTGACGGTCCGGCATCCTGGGCTTTAGCGCATCCATCCGCGCGTTTGCCTCCTGCCGCAATGCCGGCGGAAGCGTCATAACGGCAATCTCCACATTGCGGCGCTTCGCTTCCCACTCGTCGTCCATCATTTGAAACTCGTATTTTTCAGTCCTGGCTTTGCGAACCTGTTCCGGCGTATAGATCTCGGGATGTCTAAGGTAGTCTCCAGTAGAAAGTCCCCAGTTATGCTCCGGTATCAGGATCAGCCTGGACGTAAGCGCCATGTCCACCGCATCTCCCGCATGAAGTTTTCCACTCGCCAGCCACTCCTGCCGCAAACGGGATAGCTCGCGGAATCTCGCCACCTTGCCTGGGTCGCTTGCCGGTCCATAAATCCAGGTGTCGCCCAGTTCGTGCGTCACGGTTGGAATGCGATCGCGCACCACCCGCAGTGCCTGGGCAATTGCGCTAAGGTCCGCGGCAACAATTCGGGCTTCTGGGAAGCGACTGCGCAGCGCGGCATAGTACTCTTTCACCTGCTGCCCCGTATGCGGGCCTGAGTTATCCCCTGCAACTCGAATGGAAACAGCAATGTCCGTCCCCGGCACTGCCACTGTGCCACCGTAGTCCAGAGGATGGTAGAGGACCATCAACTGCTGGCCGTCCTGGTTGTGCCAGTTGAATAAGTGACAATGCGGTTCCAGCGGTTCAGCTTTTTCAGCCGCTGGAGCCATCTCGTTGCTCTCAGGAAGAAACGGCACCTCAGGAGCCTTGCATCCGGCATTGTCGCCGATATCCAGAAACTCGATGCCGGCGTCGACAAGCGGGGCAATCAATCCGCGGGTATGGCCTGGCACATCGGTGCTTTTTGCCGCGATCGTCTTTTTGCCGAATCGTTGGTCGAGCGCGCCGGAGATTTTCATCGCCGATGCGATCAAGGAGCGGTCGAGCATCTCCGACTGCCAGGTAAACGGCAATGCCTGCCAAGCAATGTCACCCGAGGCAATCGCATTCTCCATGCGCTTGCAGTCCTTGGATGACGCCTGTTCCAGGTACTGATAGAGCATCCACGATGAAATGGTCCAGACGTATCGCTCTTCTCCCTGCGAATTGCGGAAGCTCTCCGCCAGGTCCATGGCGCGCGGCAGATACTCATGAAAATACGTATGGAGGACATTGCGCTCGGTATTCGTGAAACCGATGTCAAGATGGCATTTGGTGAGAACGTATACCGTTTTTACAGTCTGCCCGGTTTGCAGGCCTGCTTCGCTTGCATAGGCAGCCAGCGGGCTGATCGAAGCGACTGACACGCCCTTCAAAAACTCGCGCCGATTCATTTCTTCTCCTTACTTTGCATATCTTATACAGCATTGGAAAGTGTGTTGCGTCGCAGGGGCGGTGGAAAAAGCCGCTCCCTGCGGCGACGGTTAACTTTGACGGTCCTCTCGCAGCTCAAGAAGCGCGCTTGCACAAGTCACTTTGGATTGCCCGCGCCTTCCAATCGTACGGTTACGATTTGAAACGGTTTAACGTTAAAGCGAAACCCTTCTGAAGAGGTCGTTAGGGGTCTCTGATTTCTTTCCAGAGAGTCGGTTATCCAAGCCGCTTTCACATGGAGCAGCGGTGACTCGACATTTACCTCGTCCTCCTTACCAGCAATCTCCACAAAGCGAAAAATGGTGCCGTCGCCATTCTCTGCATTTTTCCAGTTGACCAGTGCCACTCCCGGTTGGTCTACCTTGAGGAAGCTGCCCTGCTTGCCAGCTAATGACCGTTGGGAATCGATAGCTTTATCCTGCGGAGTGATTCGATCAATCTCCAGGGGAGACATTTCCTCGCGGCCGAAACGACTCAGGTATGCCGGCGAAAGATTGTTGCCGCTTGTGAACACATAGCGAAAGGTGAAATCCCCTCCTTGTCCCGCGGGCCAGTTCGTAAAATAGTAGTTGTTCATAATTTCGGAAAAAACTGTACCTGTGCGTTTGCCAAAGACCTCCGGCCATGTGCCGCGCTGAATATCCCCCAAGTTCACCAACGAAGCATCCACCGGAACCAGCGCGGCTGTTATGCCATTTTGATCCGCCGCAACCCAATGTTGCACGGAAAACCATTCCTTCCCAGCACCCGGCAATTGATCGCGCTCCGGGTTCACAACTCCGTTCTGGATTTCATATCGAAACTGTGGATGATCCATGGCAAACGGAAATGCAAAGTAGACGGCCTCTTTGGTGTAGACCTCTGTCTTATGCACATGATTCGTAAAGCCAATTTTCTTCTGGCCATCGTAGAGGATAATCTCCGTTTCAACTTTCGGTGTGTTCATCCCCGAACTCTCCAGGTGCGCAACCAACCCAAACGGTTCATGCGTTATAGATATGATTTTTCCGCTGCCCGCCGCATGGATGGTAAGGTCGGGAATGGGCCAGCCGGAGCTGTATTCAATAAGTCGATTGGGGCCCTTATCGCCACCAGTAACATAGAGATATTGATCGAATCGATACGGGCTGGCGTCATTGACTAGCTCTTTGTTTAATTGTTTATCGAAGATGCTCTTTACTGCGCCGCTTCCCGGATCCAGTACTATGCGGTAAAACTGATTCTCCATCACTTGGCCCGATATTACTTGGGGTGTCGCTACCTGAGCTTTGACTTCCTTAAGCTGATAAGCTTTGTAACCTACCGAGGGGATGTCTTGCGCCAGAAAGCGCACGTGCTGATAATCTTCACCAGTGGAGAGGACCTCGTACGGCACTGCTTGTTGACTCACGAGATCCAGGATTTCATGCTCCTTGTCCAAATCCATTTCCACCAGATTGGATCGGTGCCAACTCAGCGGATTGAATACGAGCAGCGTGCCCTTCGGTTCGGATATTGAATTCGCAAGTCCTGCTAGCGCCCGGCGGAGCACATAATTAACATCCTTAGTCGCAGCTGTGGCATATTCATTTTTTACCGCCGATTGATCAAGAGTTTCCTGGCTTTTCGGATCGGATACGCTTTGAGCGCTTGTCCAAGTATGTTCGCTGTATAGGACTAAATTTTCCCAGAGCCGCTTCAGAGCTTCAGGATCAGACCGAAGACCAGGGTCAGCCAGTCCGCTCACTGTCGAAAACTCCTCGGCTCCAAGTGCGCGCTGCTCAGCCTCTCGGGCAATGGCCGCGGATGCTGCGCTAGAAGCGATGCCGAATTCCCAATACGGGCCACCATCGCCTCGGACCACAGGAATCGAGTCACCAAGTTGCTTTGCAATCGTACTGATGGCATCGGCAAAACCTGAATACTCAAAGTGAGGGTAAGCATAAAGCTTGTTCCAGTTGTCCGCGATAGCCGCTTGCTGAGGGAATAAGTCGGTATTCTCTACCTGTGAACCATAAACTATCACCGAGTTAGCTTTGTAACTATCATGAGAATAGGCTTGGAGGAAACGCGGCAAGGACTCACGTCCGGTGGCAAGTCGTCCCTGATACCCGCCGAACAAGTAATCCAACTGCGTATAACTTACGGAATACCACATCAGGATCTTATTGCCATCCGGTCCTTCCCACCAGAAGGGAGACTTCTCATTTAACCGGCTGTAAAGGAGGATGGGCCCGTTGTCATTATCGGAACCGGCGACAAAATACTTCAGGCCCGCTGAGCTCAATACAGACGAATAGGACCAAGAGTAGCTAGGTACATCGGTGATATCGGCGTAATCAGAGTCTCCACCGTGCTTCTGATGGAACTCGAACGCTGGATAGAGCGAGCGAATCAAAGTCTCCAGGCTGGCGAAACCAGTAAGCAGGCTAGCCTCAACTGTTGGAACGAAAATCTTCTTGTCTTTCACCATCTGGAAGAGTTGCTTTTGCTGCTCCTCACTACGACCGGCCATGTATTGGCGCACGCTCCAATAGCCATCCGGGCTATAGCGAAATCCGGGATGCTCCCGAATGAGAGCCATGGCTTCATCCAGCTCACGCGATTGAATCTCTGCAACCTTTTCTTGATAGTCTGTATACCCTACGTCCAAGTGTGTGTGAGGTACAAGTAACAAATTCCACTTTCGGGCGGGAGTGAGTGCTACCGGGAAGCGGCGCGAGTGGCCATCCATTGTTACGGTCACCGTGCCTTGGGTTGACGTTGTGAATTCAGGAACGGAAAATTCCGCTCGCTGCTCGCCAAACTCTCCCTGAGAAATCTCAGCGCTGAATCTTTGCCCGTTTACACTCAGACTGATTTGTCCATGGTTTACCGGCGCATTGTGCCGCACGAAGACGTCCACCAATTCCCCCAAACCGCTACCTTGCGGCACGTAGAAAATGGTAGGCTCGGTCTCCACATCAATTTCACCCGCCGCATATTTGCCCAGATCATCGTGATCAAGTTCCAGTGCGTCATAAGTTAGGATGGCGTGCGCCTCGCCACCTGCCTCGGAGGGCGCGTCGACGGCCGTCAAGGTCAGGTTGTTAGAGCCTTTTTTGAAGAAGCTCGCAGGAAGATCGACGTGAATGGTTTCCGCAGAGGCAATGGGACTCGTGACCATTTCACGGGTGCCTCCTGTGTAAGCCCGCTTCGGGTGCAGATAGAAAAGGCCAGAATGACCGTTGATTTCGATTTGGACTTGTCCTACAGTCGCAAACTCTGACAACAACCCAATCTTGAGCAGATAGCTCCCTTGGGGAGGCTCGCCCATTTCAAATTTGATGGTGTAAGGCCGAGGATGGCCTCCAGGCTGAATCGCCGACCCCATCTGGCGAGCTGCCCAATTAGCCGCTGGCGTGCTCTCTCCGACTGTGTAGATCAAGCTCATCGGATATGGGTCGCCAAAGAAGGGAGGCCCTTGCTCTCCATTGTTAAATTCGCTAGGAGATTCGTTGAACGTGCCGATTTGCCAGACGGGCTTTGAAGTGGCTCTCGCATATGGGATAGCGGCGATTATGGCGGCCAACAACGTTGCAGACACACGTAGAACTCGTCTTTCGGTGTGTTCGTTCACGTCTTTACCCTTCTTTCGTGGAATTTACGTTACAAATTTGCTGCTTTATCTTCAAATTGGGGGAGAAGGGGGCTCAGAGCCCCTTCTCCCCCGAAAACCCCGCCTTTTCAAAAATAGAGCTTCAGCGCAAATTGAATCTGGCGAGATGTCCGAGTAAAGCTAGCTGGATCTCCGGCGCTTGATATTGTTCCAGCGACGGGAGATCCTATACTTGAGTTGGGATTATTAAACTGAGGTTTGTTCAAAAGGTTAAAAAATTCTGCGCGATACTGAAGATAGCGACTTCTGTTCTCAGAGAAGTACGTATTTTTGAACGCGCTGAAGTCAAGCGTATTCGTTCCTGGCCCAAATAGAATGTTTCTCCCCGCGTTTCCGAAGTTGTAGAGCGGCGGTGTTGTAAAGCAGGATGTGTCAAACCATGTAGTTACGGTTGGGTGAGCGCGTGTTCCATTGCACACGCGATCCGGCCTGCTGAATGTACCCGTGTTTGCAACTGGCGACGTCAAACTAGGTGAAAAGGGACTGCCACTCAGAGCGGTGTATATGGCATTAATCGCCCATCCCGCGACTAACCTTGAAGCGACTCCATGAAGATTCGAGCCAAATGGTAATTCGTAGCTCCCGCTAAAGGAAAAGTTTTGCCTCAGATCCCAGGACGCATTTCCCATGTCAGCCCGCAAATTCGAAGTCTGTTGAACACCGCCCCATTCACCAAGAGCGTCATCCATGGCGTGAGAATATGTGTAACTCGCAAGAAAGCTCAACCCGTGTGTGGCGCGTTGTTGAAAACTTGCTTGCAACGAATTGAAGCTACCCTGCCCATTCATCAGCATTGAATTGATGTCGGGCCATCCGGGGAAAGGGCGGCGTGGAGCGACCGCTCCCGGACCAGGCACCGCTTGATTGATATTTCCGGTGTACTGCTCGCGGTGGGCTTCATTGCCCACATAAGAGACCGAGGCTAGCCCGTTAACTCCCACCTCTCGCTCAACCGTCAAGTTGTACTCCTCTACATAGGCGTTCTTTCCATGTGGGTCCTGGTAGACGGCCTGGTAAAGGACGCCAGGTTGAGGGTAAACATAGCCGTTCACTATAGGAATCGAGGATAAGGGGACGGGGGGTACGCCGGTTGACAGCGTGTTTGTTGGGGTGGTGATGGAGTTGGTGATTGCCGTCCCGCGATAAAACGGGGGGGCGAGCATGAGTCCGGTTGTAAAGCCACCGAATGCATTTACTGCGTAATCGTCATAGAAGATGCCAAATCCCCCGCGTGCCACCGTTTTAGCATTCACATGGTATGCGAAAGAGATTCGGGGCCCGATATCATCTCGATCGATACAACGCAGAGCACGACGACAGGGCGCAGAACTGCTGGCCAAGGCGACTGCCCCCCCCGGAATCAATGGATCAAAATTTCCTTGCCGGTTAAGAACTTCCGTTCTTGGAGTGAACAACTCGTAGCGGGTGCCAATCGTCAAATTAAGCTTAGACGTCGCATGCCAGACGTCTTGGAGATAATATCCCGATTCCCACTGCCTTTGTCCCACAAGGTTACTGAGCACTGCTAGCTGGCTGGTAGCCGGTATTCCCAGCAAGAAATCTGCGTATCCGTTACCAGTTCCAGTAACTCCTAGTTGGCTCGTAAAAGTTCCGGAGAAGTCAAATGTGCCGCGCTGACCGGGGGACTGGAAGAAGTTGTATTGGCGCCGAATCACATCCCCTCCAAACTCGATGTCATGCTTCCCCTTGACCCATGACATGTTCTCAATTACTTCGAAATTGTTGTCGGCAACGATGAAAGGAGGAGTCGTGGGTTCGCCCAGCGAGGCGTACCCACCGATGCCGAAAGATGACAAGCCTTGGGAGTAAGGGATCGAGGGATTATTGACGTTGGGAATGCCTATATTAGTTGACAGATTCACAGTATTGTGAAGAGGATTAGGGATATCCACGGCTTCTCGCGAGAAACCCAAATGAAATTCACTCACCAGATTAGAAGTAAAAGTATGGGTTTCGCCTAACTGGAGTCCGCGGGTATTCAACGCTTCAGTAACAGTCGTAATTTCATTAGAGATCCCAAGTTGAGGGTCGGGAAGGATCGGCAGGGATAGTTGAGTTGGGTCTCCAAGAGTGAAGTTCTGGAACATGAACGAGCCGAAAAGGTAGTCTTTCACCCTCAGTTGACGATCGATATTTACGCCAAAGCTGGCGCTGTTTGAAATTCGAGCGGGGTTCCATACGAAGTTGTTGACTAAGCCCGGCTTATTGGGCGGCGATGCCTGTAATGCAGTCAGCTGAAGTGCAGGTGCACTCAGACGGTCAGATGGGATGATGTTGCCAGGAAACTGCTGCTTGAGGCCCGTTACCGGGTTCAGAGTCTGTGGGTCAAAGATTGGGGTGCTGCTTCCGGAAAAATCGCCCTGTTTCTCGGCTGCGGTGGGCACGGTGTCAGTGTTCGTTTGTCCTTGATCGCTCTTATCTGCCTCCCAATAGGCAAAAAAGAATGTCTTGCTTTTTGGGATTGGCCCACCTGATGTCGCACCATACTGATTCATCTTGAACGGGGGCTTCAGACCGGGAAGATCGAAGTAGTTTGCGGCATCGAGTGCGCTGTTCCGTAAAAACTCGTAGATGACGCCATGGAAAGCATTTGTCCCGTTCTTCGTGACGACGTTGATCGTGGCTCCGGGGTTTTTCCCGAATTGCGCGTCCTGGTTGGCGGTTTGTATTCTAAATTCTTGAATCGTGTCGACCGGAGGATAAAGAATGATACTCCCAACCGTGCTCTCTTCGTTATCGATCCCGTTTATAGTGTAATTGTTGCTTCCAGGCCGCTGCCCATTAGTCTCGGCGCCTGGCCAGCCCGATCTGGCCCCGAGAAACGTGTTGCCGTTCGGGTTCTGTGTGACCCCAGCACCGGTACTTGCAGGGGCTACTCCCGGGGTGAGACTCACTAACTGAGTAAAGAATCGGCCGTTCAACGGCAGAGAGGCAACCTCTTCTTCCTCAACCACATTAGAGATTGCGGCGGATTCGGTAACCAGCAAGGGCGCCGCCGCGGTAACCAAAACACTCTGAGTGACGGTGCCTATTTCCAACCCAATGTCAACCAAGGCGTGCTGGGCAACCTGAATTAAAACACCCCTTCGATCCATGCTCTTGAAACCTGGATGACTTACCGTTATTGCATAAGTGCCAGGCCGAACCGCCGAAACGACGTATCTTCCAGAATGGTCTGTCGCACCTTGGAATACCGTCGCATTGGTATTTTCATCAACGACGGCAATCTGTGCGTCCGGAACCCCGGCCCCCGAAGCATCGGTGACGGTTCCCGATATGGTCCCCGCAACTTCCTGCGCCTGCAGTGTCGCAAAATTAAGGGCAAGCATTGAAGCCAGAAGAAGGGCTTCAGTCACCTTAAGAATGCGCGCCGCTTGAGTTCTAGGTAGGCGGCTCAGGCTTGAGGCCATTTGGGGGCCCTGAGAATTCTGCGTAAAAGATGAGGTGCGCGAGCTTCGCAGCTTCGCAGACCGATTCTCAGAACACATCCGACCGGTAGCAAAACAATGGGTGATTACGGATAACATTAGTTTCTTGAACATCTGGCTTCTCCTTAAAAGTCTGTTGTGCGTGAACTCATCGCTGCCATGGAACTGTCAACAGCGAGGGCACCGACGACCTCGCCCCGGTGCTGATCCGGGTCCCGGTGAATAATCTGGCGGAATCGATTCCAAACATCGGATCGGAAATTCCATTTTGCAGCGTGGAATCGGTTCCACTTTGAATGAAAAGAAGATACGCGTCGTAGAAATATTCTGTCAAGTGTTTTTTGGGGAAATATTTGCCCTTCTGTTCCGGCTGAGAAAAGGGTATTTGCCGCGCACTCTTCTTGACGGCAGCGCTTTAGATGTGTACAAGTGATTACAGGCATGGAACCGGTTCCATTGCAGGCCACCGAATACGTGTCACCTCCTGCACCCAGGACAAGGAAGCTTATGCGTTAGCATTTCGGACCGTAGGCTCAAGTCGCACTCAGTGTTTGCGTTGCTTTCGAGCGATTGCAGGCTCTGTCACCGAACCTCCAACCTGGAGGTTCCGGCAATGGGAGCGGAAACCATCTTTCGTGCATGCGCCAATACCGTGTATAAGCCCACATTCCCATTTTGAGGCTTAATTATGAAACCTTGGATCGTCGCCATCGTCAATATTCATAGGGGTGTGAATGCGATGAAGACGCTCCGGAGGTCAGTACCCAATGGGTGAGATACAAAATCGGCCCTTTCAGCTCTCCTTCAACGCCTCTCTCAAGGTCGAGTTCCAAGGCTCCCGCGTCACTTCGGACGGTGGCCTGATCCTGGTGCGCG